>Ga0265340_10000827_pt1 | contig 17590 bp, 17 predicted proteins | sample 4CB225metaG_FD_202082 | JGI IMG/M metagenome (GOLD analysis project Ga0265340, IMG submission 202082) | Rhizosphere microbial communities from Carex aquatilis grown in University of Washington, Seatle, WA, United States - 4-CB2-25 metaG | ecosystem: Host-associated > Plants > Roots >...
ATGGGCGTTTCGGGGTCGGGGCGATGACAGTAGATCAAGTCCACATAATCCATCTGGAGCCGTTGAAGGGAGCCATTGATGCCCTCAATCAGGCGTTTACGGTTGAGGGTGTTTTTCTCGTTAATGGCTTTGTTTATTCCCCAGAAGAACTTGGTTGAGATCAAATAACTGCCGCGACGCCAGCCCAGCTTCTTGAGGGCTGCCCCCATTATTTCTTCCGCGTTGCCTCTCTCGTACATTTCGGCGTTATCGAAAAAATTGACGCCAGCATCATAGGCTGCAGACATGCAGTCGATACCAGCTTTCATGTCGATCTGAGTGCCAAATGTAACCCACGAACCCAATGAAAGCTCGCTAACGCGCAGGCCAGTGCGGCCAAGATGACGGTATTCCATAAAATCTCCTATGTTGTTGGTATCCAAATGCGAGCACCTATCTCGCCTGATGCCTATCCCCGCCCCCAGGGGATCTTTGCGCTGTTGAGGGATTATAACTCCCGTCCAGTATAATTATTTCCATGCAAAGGATCGTTCTTATATGCATTTTATTATTGAGCGCCTGTGCTCCTAATAGCACCGGCGGCACTCCGATCGTAAAAAGTTTGCAGCCTTATCTCACCGTCACACTCAGTACGACGCCGGAAAAACCTGAAGGGCTGGTGGTTTCGGTGAAGACTCCGATCCCATCACCCACTCCATTCATCTATACTGTGAAAGCCGGCGATACGATGGGCCAGATCGCGGAGAAGTTCAACGTGGCGCTCGACGTGCTGCAAGCCGCCAACCCGGACGTCGACCCGAACGGTATGGCCGTGGGGCAGAAGCTCAAGATCCCGAGCAGCCCGCAGAACCTGACAGGAGAGGCGACGCCGACGCCTGTGTCATTCCCGGTCGAGCAGATCGCCTGCCATCCAACCGTGGACCACGGAATGTGGTGCTTCGTACTAGTCCACAACGATTCGCCTGAAATCGTGGAAGATATGAGCGCCCAGGTGACACTTTTGGATACGAAAGGGCAATCGCTTGCCAGCCAAACGGCTTTCCTGCCGCTTGATATACTACCGCCGAACGAGTCGCTGCCGCTGAGCATATACTTTGCACCCGACATACCGCTAAATGCGAAGCCGCAGGTGCAGATCCTGACCGCTATCCGCCTGGTGCCCGGGGATGCGCGCTATCTGCCTGCCACGACAAGGAACACGCTGGTGCAAGTGGATTGGTCGGGTCTTAGCGCGCAAGTGAGCGGACAGGTCTTTTTGCCTGCCAGCGCGCAGCCGGCGCGTACGGTGTGGGTGGCCGCGGTGGCTTATGATGGAAGAGGAAATATCGCGGGCCTGCGAAGGTGGGAGTCTGCGACCAGCATTCAGCCGGGTGGAAGCTTGCCGTTCTCGTTCGTGGTTTCGAGCGTCGCAGGTAAGATCGAGAGGGTGGATTTTGCTGTGGAAGCCAGACCTTAAATTGGTGGGAATTTACCAGAGATGAACGGAGATAGACGGAGTTATTTTCGAATTTAGGATGTGGTTTCAGTACTCTCTCCGGTCGCCTTCGGCTTACTAAACCGCCGGGTTTCGATACGCTCTTCGTTAGGAACGCTCAGAGCTACTCAACCACCGACCCCAAAAAAACTGTGTCGATAATGCTCATGGCCAGCGATTGTATTTTTGCAGCTTTGTCATGAACTCTTCTCCTTTTTTTCTTCTTTCCGCTTCTGCATGGAAAGAATGAAGCCGAGGGCAAGCACGCCTACAACGAGCCCTAGCGCGCAGCAGGTGAAGAGCAGCGTGAGGGTCAGTGAAAGCGGCGGGCCGCCCGTGGGGCCGTCGGTAGAAACGGGGGTTGGAGAATTGGATGTAGTGGGTGTGATGGTCGACTGACCGACCGGGACCGGAACTAGATTCGCAGGCTCAAGCTTGGAGGCGAAAGCTCTACCAGCCATAGAAAAGAACAGAGCCAGTGCGAGAAAGATCAAAGTCAGGAAAAGAAGCGTTCTTTGCAATGTATGCTCCTGTCTTGCAGGAAAGAAATATAATATGGACTCTTTTTTATATCTAGAGAAACTTAAATACCCAATTCGTTGAATTATTGATCTGTCAGATAGAAAAAGTCACGTGGATAAGGCAATAGATATAAATGAGGGTTATTGATCATCTCATTCACCAATCGCTCACCCGTAAACCGAAAACCCTGCGAGGTGCTAGAACTGTCCGTTGGCTGATATGTATCGAAGTGCGCATAGTATTGATTGATATCCAATTGCATGGCCATATAAGCGCCTGCTTTTTGTAAAGCTTCGGCCAGGGTCGCGACGGAGGTGCCATTTCCAACAGCGTAGATCAAGTAACGGCCATCCTGTGTGATCCCTAACCCGGTCCGCCAGGTTATATCTGAATTGTTTGTGTAGCCCCAGGCCGTACGGTTGTCGAGATAGAGACCCGGATTGATCTTGCCAGCTTCAATCAACGGCGGACAGTTTTGTCGAAATGCGACCAAATCGGGAGTCTGATTTATTTCCGCCCCCCAAACGCCGATCTGGACCCGGCCATCATGGTAGAGTGCCACTGTCGCTAGCCCGTCCTGCGGGGGAAGCAGAGTGATCCCGCTAACCATCATCCCGTAATGGCCATGAACTCTTTTGAAGCCGCCATTGAAGGCCGCGACCAGATGGTTTTGATCCCCAGGTGCGACCATACCCATGTCTGGAAGAACCTTGACGATCTGCGACGGGTGACCTGGTTCCTCATACCCTGGCATGATATGCAGATGGAGTTTGAAAAGATCGATACGCACTAATGCAATGGCGGTGTACGAACGTTGTGGATCCAACTTCAGCAATACGCGTGCCATAGCCGGATATCCATTCACATCGGGGCCATAAGCTTGCCAGCCGATAAGAGGCGCATCTGAAATGACATTAATGGTCCCTTCTGGAGTATTCTGAATCGCCTGTATGCTTGAAGGGAGTGGCGTAGTCTGATCATTTGTGGCCGGTTGGGCGGCTGGGGCAAGAGTCGGTTCTATCAGACTTTGCGACTGGCTCGATAAGGCAATTTGCGAATATCCTCCATTTATTTGAGCGCGGATTTGGTTGAATTTATCCTGTAATTGAAAAGATTTACTTTCCAGAATGGCGACCGGTCCCGGACCAACGACTGAGCGGAGCATATCCGCGCCGTCTGCACCCGCGGAGGGAGAGATGATCGGTACGACGGTGAGGGTTATGAGCAGCGAACCCAGGATCGTCAACAAAATAGTGAGAATGACGCCCCACCCACCGCCTGATAAACGCCCCTGTTTTAGATTCTTGTTTCTGCGGGACATTGATTGCGATCGAGACATCGAAATCGATCTTTCTGCAAGTAAAGCCCATGGCTCCGAACGAAAAGGGGTGAACCTGCAATGCGTACTGCATTTTACCTTCTATGTATGAATCTGACGTGATAGCTTTCAGTCACTCAGATGAGCCATTTGCAGCCCTTTGACTTTCAAGTTGGCGATGCAGAAAAGCAGCAAATATTTGCTATAATCCAGAATGGAAGTGAAGTAGATACAGGTGATAACATTTTTACCCGGTACCTTTTATTTGTAGCAAGGAGTTGAACATGACCACTTTCAGCAAGCCAACGAAGCAGGAATTGAAGGGGCGCCTGACTGCCATGCAGTATAACGTTACACAGGAGGAGGGGACAGAACCTCCGTTCAGCAATGAGTATTGGGACAATAAGCATGACGGCATCTATGTGGATGTAGTATCCGGAGAGCCATTGTTCAGCTCGCTGGACAAGTATGACTCCCGGACCGGTTGGCCGAGCTTTACCAAACCACTGGAGCCGGAAAACGTGGTGAACCATACCGATTTCAAACTGATCCTGCCGCGTACGGAAGTCCGCTCGAAGAATGCCGGTTCGCATTTGGGGCATGTGTTCAACGACGGCCCGGCGCCAACAGGGCTGAGGTACTGCATGAATTCGGCGGCGCTGCGCTTCATCAGGGCGGAGGACCTGGAAAAAGAAGGCCTGGGACAATATTCGGACCTGTTCAGCAAGGAAGCCGCGAAGAAAAAATAATAAAGATCTGAACACAGATTACGCGGATTGAACGGAGAGATGCAACCCACAGGGTCCCCTAAGAGCCAGATCGGGGACTTTGTGCTATGCGAAGAATCTCTTGAACTACGGAAGACGTAAGGCACTCCTTGAGATGGCGGGGGCTGTGGATAGCCTGTGGAAAGCGCACATTTACGGCAATGCGCGAGCAATTCGACTCTAACTCGACCCCTACCGGTTGAGAAAAAAACCATTCAATTGAGGAGTCAGTAATCTGGTAATCAGGTATCGAGCAATCAGGAAGGGATGGAAAATTCGATAATTCGATATTTGTGATCAGGAATTGGGTGTTCAGGTGATCGGGGGATGATATAAAAAAATGCAGATTTACGGGAGTATTCGATCGGTTCGAATCAAGTTCGAATGCTCCCTTGGACTTAATCCCACTTCCTAGGGTAAGGTCGCATAGGGAAGGAAAAAAATGATTCAAATCCGGTTTGCCCTTCGTGTACTTCGCACTCTTCGAGTACTTCGCAACCCTTCCCGCGGGCGAGATTTGTGTTCCCCCCAATAATTTTGAGTAGAAAATGGCCAGGTTTTTGGAGGATCGAACGGAAAAGCTAAGCGATAATGGATAAGTCGGCATTCGGGTACTTCGTGTCAGGGCTGTAATTGGATGCAATTATTATATAGAACATATATTCTAATGTCAAGGAAAGAGATGTCCATGGCGATCCGGATTTTCGATGACAGTCAGTCACATTAATGCGATCCTTCAGTTTTATATGACATTTGTCACTTGAATTGAGGTTGCTACCTATGTAGACTAATCTCGTGAGCGATAACGGGAGCGATACCGGGAGCGATACCGGGATTGATAGCAATGAATATTAGGCCTGGTCGACCTACGATAAAGCATGTGGCATCGGCTGCGGGAGTGTCAACGCAGACTGTGTCGCGTGTGATTAATGAAAGGCCGGACGTTGCTCCTGAAACCCGCATCCGGGTTCAAAAAGTAATTGAAAAGTTAGGATTTCAACCGAGCGCGCTAGCACGGAGTTTGATCAGCCAACGCAGTTATACATTAGGAGTAGTTACAGCCGGTTTGAAATATATGGGCCCTTCGCAAACCTTGAGCGGTATTGCCGCTGTGGCTGAAGAAGCCGGTTACTCGCTGTTGTTGAAGGAGTTGCCCAGCTTTGATACCAATGACACCTTATCCATATTCCATGCGCTTCTTTCTCATCGCGTCGACGGAATCATCTGGGCCGTGCCGCAGATTGGGGAAAATCGAAACTGGGTTAACAAGCAGCCTTTGGATCTGGGGGTTCCCATTGTGTACCTGACGATGGAACCACAGGCCAAAATCCCTGTGGTCTCCATCGATAATTATCTGGGGGGCAAAATGGCCATGACTCACCTGCTTGAGCAAGGGTATCGACATATTGGGCATATTTCCGGTCCGTTGGATTGGTGGGAATCACGTCAGCGTATGATGGCCTGGAAGGATGCCTTGAAAGAAGCTGAAATTAAAGCACAGGATAACCAGATGGCAGAGGGAAATTGGTCTTCATCCAGTGGGGCTCAAGCCGTCGAGAAGCTTTTTGAACAATATCCTGAAATGGATGCGATCTTTGTTGCCAATGACCAGATGGCATTGAGTGTTTTGCGGGCTGCGTATCAAAAGGGGATCAAGATACCAGAAGAGTTGGGAATTGTAGGGTTTGACAACCTTGCCGAGTCAGCCTATTTCTCCCCTGCATTGACAACCATCCAACTGGATCATTATAAAGTTGCAAAAGTGGCTGTGGAAGAAATGATAAGAATAATAGAGGCCGGCTGGCACGATGGCGAGCTTATTGAAGCGAATACACTCATGCTAGCACCGACATTGGTGGTGCGACAGAGTTCCCTGAGATCCAAAAAAGCAATTGAAGAAAAGGAGGTGAATCTGGAATAAGCCATAGCCGTGAACGAAAAAGGAAGCGCCTGCGAAGTGATTGGAGTCTCCAGGCAAGCGCTTCCGAGCGAAGAGTGACCCTCCTTGTAAAGGGTATTGCTCTGCCGACTCGATTATAAATTGTATTGAAAGCTCAAAAATAAGAAGAAGATAATAAAAATTTCTCTATAAGGAGAGAAGATTATGTTTCGCGCAAAGACAATTTTATTCACAATCGTTATGGTAGCTGCATTGGTTCTCGTAGCCTGTGCACCGGCTGCAGCTCCTGCTGCTGCTCCTGCCGCAAGTGGCAAACCGTTTGGAACGGCGAAATGCGCACCCAATTGCACCTATAAAGATATGACCATGTGCTTCCCCCAGCTCGGTGCTGAAAGCGATTGGCGCACGGCCGATACTGCATCGTTCAAGAGCGAAGCGACGAAAGACGGCTTCAATCTGGTGTTCTCCGATGCCCAGCAGAAGCAGGAAAATCAGATCTCAGCCGTACGCGCCTGCATCCAGCAGGGTGTAAGTGTAATTGCGCTGCCCCCAGTGGTTGAGGATGGTTGGGATGCTGTTCTGACCGAAGCCCACAATGCCGGGATCCCCGTCATCGTTGTGGACCGCACCGTCAGTGCCGATCCTTCCCTTTATGCCGCACACATCGGTTCCAATATGGAATTGGAAGGCAATCGCGCGGCCGCAGAATTCAATAAAGCCATGCCCAACGGCGGTTCCATCCTTGAAATCTCCGGAACCACTGGCTCCGGTGCAGCGGTTGGCCGCTCCAAGGGAATCCGCGAGAAACTCAACTCCAACATCAAGATCCTTGATTCCCAGACTGGCAATTTCACCCGCGCAGAGGCTCTTCCTGTGATGCAAGCCTTCCTGCAGAAATACAAAGCCGGAACCGATTTCCAGGGCATTTTCTTCCAGAACGATGATATGGGAATTGGCGCCCTCGAGGCTTTGAAGGCCGCAGGCATCAAACCGGGCGATCTCAAGATCGTATCCGTAGACGGCACGCGCGGCGGCTTCCAAGCCATGGTCGATGGTTGGTTCATCGCTGACGTTGAATGCAATCCCCTGCTGGGACCGCAAGTTGCAGATATGTCCCTGAAACTCATGAACGGACAGGCGATTGACAAGGAAGTACTGACCAACGAGACAGTGTATTATCCCGACAACGCGGCCCAATTGCTGCCGACTCGCCAGTACTAAAATTTGACAGTCCGGGCAAAGAGCGTTTGAACATGCGCTCGGATTAGTCCAGTCGATAGAGAAGCGGCAAAAAATAAAATTGTCGCTTCTCTATCTCAAAACAAATATAGATTGTTCAAAGACAGGCTATATGATGGCAGAACCTCAAAATGTTGTAGTGATGAAGGCAATTTCAAAATCCTTTCCGGGTGTAGTTGCCCTTGAGAATGTGGATTTCGAACTCAAAAAAGGCGAGATCCATGCCCTGGTAGGGGAAAATGGCGCAGGAAAATCCACCCTGATCAAAGTATTAACCGGGGTTGAACGACCAGATTCTGGAAGGATAAACTTTAACGGGGATGAAGTCATTATAAGATCGCCTCAATTTGCACAGGAAATTGGAATCAGCACGGTTTACCAAGAAATCAATCTTTGTCAGAATTTAACAGTCGCTGAAAACATTCTCATCGGTCGCGAACCGATGAAATGGGGGATGATCGACTGGAAGAGAATGAATGAAAACGCCGGGCAGATCCTTAAAGGATTGGATATTGATATTGATGTAACACAAACTTTGGGGTCCTGTTCGGTTGCCATCCAGCAAATGGCGGCTATCGCAAGGGCGCTTGAAATTACCTCTGCCAAGGTTCTGATCCTGGACGAACCAACCTCCAGCCTCACGGTCCACGAAACAGCACAGCTCTTCAGGGTGATGCGCAAACTAAAAAGTGAAGGCATGGCCATCATCTTCATCACCCATTTCCTGGACCAGGTAAATGAAATTGCAGATCGGATCACTATACTCAGAAACGGGAAATTGGTTGGGACCTATAATACTGCTGCCCTACCCCGGCTGGAATTGATAACGAAAATGATCGGTCGCAGCCTGACCGAGTTTGATGAAATGACAAAGCTAAAATCTGAAAGCGGCCAGCACATTACAGGGAGCGCTTTCCTTCAGGCAAAAGGACTCGGTCGTATCGGCTCCATAGAACCATTCGACATGGAATTGCATGCGGGGGAGGTGGTTGGAATGGCGGGTTTGCTCGGCTCGGGACGTACCGAAATCGCCGAGCTTTTATTCGGTATCGAAAAGCCCGATAGCGGGTCAATTTCCATCGACGGAAAAACAGTAAAGGACATCTCCCCGCTCGGGTCGATAAACAGAGGGATAGCGCTCAGCCCCGAGGACCGGAAAGACGAAGGAATCCTGGGGGAGTTGACAGTGAGAGAGAATATCATCCTTGCCATGCAAGCGGGTTTGGGATGGTTCAAATATTTGAGCCTGCAAAAACAATACGAGATTGCGAACAAATATATTGCCTTATTGAATATAAGCACTCCCTCCGCCGATCAACCTGTAAAGAATTTGAGCGGCGGGAACCAGCAGAAGGTAATCCTGGCTCGCTGGCTTGCCACGAATCCCCGGCTGCTCATTCTCGATGAGCCCACACGAGGTATAGATGTGGGAGCCAAGGCTGAGATTCAAAAACTAGTACTTTCGCTGGCCGAGGAAGGCAAATCGTGCGTGTTCATTTCCTCTGAATTGGAGGAAGTATTGCGTACCAGCCATCGAATTGTAGTCTTGCGCGATCAGAAAAAGATAACCGAATATGCGGGTGATGTGGGAGCGCGCAAGATCATGCAGTCGATTGCAGGAAGTGAAAAAGCATGAATCAGAAATCATTTCTTGGACGAATCCGCGACAGCCGGTTATTCTGGCCGCTGGTGGCGTGGGTATTTATCCTGTTGTTTGATGCCGTTATTAATCCAAGTTTCTTTAAAATCGGTATTCTGCAAGACCCAGTGTACGGAAGTCATTTGTACGGCAATATTATCGACATATTCAATAATGGGGCGCCACTCATCCTGGTAGCTATTGGAATGACCATGGTAATAGCAACAGGCGGCGTGGACCTGTCAGTGGGGGCCGTGATTGCGATCTCGGCGGCCATGGGCGCGGTGTTGATCAATCCGGCACTGGGAAACGCGTTGATCTCGAATCAGATCCTGACCAAGGATGCAACGAATACCCCATTGGCGATCATCATCCTGGCCGATCTGGCGGCCGGCACTCTATGTGGGTTATGGAATGGTTTCCTTGTTTCCAGGGGAAAAATCCAACCTATGGTTGCCACGTTGATCCTGATGGTTGCAGGTCGTGGAATTGCCCAACTCATTACGAACGGGCAAATCATGACGATCTATTACTCCCCCTACTTCTGGTTTGGGAATGGTTATATCCTTGGTTTGCCGGTCTCGATTTATATTGTTGTGTTGGTGTTGGTCCTGGGTTGGGTATTAGTACGAAAGACATCCATCGGCCTGTTCATCGAGTCGGTCGGAATCAACGCCAAGTCGGCGTACTACAGCGGCATCAACGAGAAGAATGTCAAATTGCTGGCCTATGCATACTGCGGGTTTTGTGCGGCGATCGCCGGTCTAATCCTCAGTTCCTATGTCCATAGTGCAGATGGGAACAACAACGGTCTGTACTATGAATTGGATGCAATCCTGGCGGTGGTCATGGGCGGGACCTTGATGACAGGAGGACGGTTCTCCATGCTTGCAAGTGCGATCGGAGCGGTCGTAATTTGGACCTTCACCGTCACAATCTATAGCCTGGGTGTCCCGGCCAATGCCCTCCTGGCTGCCAAAGCGGTGCTAGTGCTGGTGGTCATTCTGCTCTATTCCGACTACTCCCGCCGTTTGATCAATCGATTATTCGAGCGAAGAGGTTCCAAGCATGATACAGCGAGCTAAACTCATCTTTTTCCGCTACGGGGCACTTCTCATAACCTTTGCGGTCTTCCTCCTGGTTTATTTTGTAGGCAGCCGGCTGTATCCCACGATGCAGAAGCCACAGGTGTTTTTCAACCTATTTATTAATGATGGCAGCCTGTTGCTTGTTTCCATTGGGATGACGCTGGTAATCCTTACCGGCGGGATCGATCTTTCGGTGGGAGGGATGATTGCCCTGATCAGCACGGCCTCGGCGGCATTGCTGCGGGGCGGGATGAGTCCCTACCTTGTCATTCCGCTGATGATCGTCATCGGCATTGCTTTCGGAGCGCTCATGGGTTGGATCATCCAGACGCTAAAAGTACAGCCTTTCATTGCGACCCTGATGGGCCTTTTCTTCGCACGCGGCCTGGCTTATATCATCAGCCTGACTTCCGTGAGCATCAAGGACCCAGTTTATATGAAGCTGGCGCTAACACCCATCTACATTCCGTTCATACCCAATGCCTACATTTATCCTGCAACTTTACTTGGTCCCATCGTGCTGCTAGTGGCGATTTATTTGAGCTTTTTCACACGCTTTGGCCGCACGATCTATGCCATGGGCAATAACGAACAATCCGCGACGCTCATGGGTCTGTCAGTGCCTCGTACAAAGATCATGGTCTATGCGTTCAGCGGCTTCTGTTCAGCCCTGGCAGGGATTGCCTTCAGCATGTCATTGCTGGCAGGTTATGGACAGTTTGCCACCGGGATGGAGCTTGACTCCATTGCTGCGGTGGTGATCGGCGGAACTGCATTAAGCGGCGGTGTAGGTAATGTCATTGGCACCCTGTTCGGCGTAATGATCCATGGGACGATTGTGTCCGTTCTGCAGTTCAATGGCAGCTTGAGTTCATGGTGGACCAGGATTGGCGTCGGTATACTGACCCTGATCGCGATCGGAATTCAAAGTTTGTTCGCCCTCAGGAAGAAGTCTTCATAAGAAAACCTGTGTGTGTTCCTTTAATTTCTCTCCCACAAGCCGTGAAAAAAGATCGTCAAAGTTACAGGCATGGGATCAAATCAAACCGCATCCAACGCAGAACTCAGCCTCAAGGTGGAGCGCATCCAACCCGTGGATGCGCTCTTTTTCCAGCAGTTCAGCAATTTTACCTGGGCAAAATGCGGCGCAGCCTGCCATATCAACGCAGCCTTTTCCCCAAGAAATCGGTTTGAAATAACGACTTCAAATCATGGGAGATGAACATGGATCGAAACGAAATCCAAAAAGCAATTGAGAGCGGGAAGTCCGTACTCGGCATCGAATTCGGCTCGACCCGCATCAAGGCGGTATTGATCGGCGATGATCATACGCCCATTGCTTCCGGAGGTTATGAGTGGGAAAACCGGTTTGAAAACGGGGTCTGGACATACAGTCTCGATGATGTATGGACGGGTTTGCAGACAAGCTATCGCCAGCTCAGCAGTGAAGTTTCCGAGAAGTACAACACGCCGCTCAAAACCATTGGCGCCATCGGTTTCAGCGGCATGATGCACGGTTATATGGCGTTCGATAAAGATGAAAACCTGCTTGTCCCATTCCGTACCTGGCGAAATACCATGACTGGGCAGGCAGCTGGAAAACTCACGGATCTATTCCAATTCAATATTCCCCAGCGCTGGAGCATTGCGCATCTTTATCAGGCAATATTGAACAAGGAAACCCATGTCAGGGATATCAACCATCAGACCACACTGGCCGGCTATGTTCATTGGAAATTAACGGGCCAAAAGGTGTTGGGCGTCGGCGAAGCCTCTGGCATGTTCCCCATCGACAGCAAGATCAACAATTACGATAAACGCATGATCGAGCTGTTCAACGAACAACTCAAGAAGGAACACATACCCTGGAAGATCCAGGACATCCTACCGAGGGTCCTTAGGGCAGGTGACGCGGCGGGCGTTCTGAGCGAAGAAGGCGCAAGGCGGCTCGATCCCACAGGACAATTGCAATCCGGCATCCCGCTTTGTCCACCGGAGGGCGATGCAGGCACGGGCATGGTCGCGACCAACAGCGTTGCGGAGCGAACGGCCAATGTTTCCGCAGGAACATCCGTGTTTGCCATGATCGTCCTTGAAAAGGCCTTATCCAGGGTTTATCCTGAGATCGACATGGTGACCACGCCCACAGGCAAGCCGGTGGCCATGGTCCACAGCAATAATTGCACATCCGATATCAATGCGTGGGTCGACCTGTTCCGGGAATTCACCCAAGCATTGGGCGCGGAAGTGGGGGAATCCGAGCTGTTTGAATTACTGTATCAAAAGGCGCTGGCCGGCGATTCCGACGGCGGCGGGCTGCTTGCCTACAATTATTTTTCAGGCGAGCCCATCACACATCTTGAAGAAGGGCGTCCCTTGTTCATCCGCACACCCGAAAGTCGTTTCACGCTTTCGAACTTTATGCGAGTGCATCTTTTCTCGGCGCTCGGTACCTTGAAGATCGGATTGGACATCCTCTTCGACCAGGAGAAGGTAAAGATAGAAAAGGTACTTGGTCAGGGCGGCTTCTTCAAGACCAAGGGAGTGGGTCAAAAAATCATGGCCGCAGCGATGAACGTCCCCGTTTCCGTGATGGAGACGGCCGGAGAGGGCGGCGCATGGGGAATTGCGCTGCTTGCCGCGTACATGCTCCATAAGGCAAAGGACGAACCCCTGGAAGCTTATCTCTCCAACAAAATCTTTGCAGGAGAAAACGGCACGACGATATCTCCCGATCGCAAAGATGTCGAGGGGTTTACGAGTTTCATGGAACGCTATAAAAAGGGACTTGTCATCGAACTAGCGGCGGTAGGTGCATTGAAGTAGAAGATCTATACCAAGGAAGTGATCTACCATGCGACAGTTCGATAATTGAGGATATCGAGGATTAAATATTCAGAAATGAGCATGCTGGAAAAACTAAAAGAACAACTTGTAGAACTCCATCTTGAACTGCCAAGGAACAACCTCGTGGTATGGACGGGCGGGAATGTGAGTGCGCGTGACCCTGAGAGCGGGCTGGTTGTGATCAAAGCCTCAGGCATCCGTTACGATGAGATGCGTGCACAACACATGGTGGTAGTCGATCTCGATGGCAAGAAGGTGGAAGGTGATTACAAACCCTCCTCCGATGTGTACAGTCACCTGTATATTTACAAACATCGTCCGGATGTATTCGGGGTGGTGCACACCCACTCCGCTTATGCCACGGCATTTGCGGCGGTGAATAAACCCATCCCGGTGGTATTGACAGCGATCGCCGATGAATTTGGCGGGCCAATCCCCTGCGGCGGTTTCGCACTGATCGGCGACGATGCCATCGGGAAGGTCGTGGTCGAAAGCATCGGGAAGTCGGCCGCAGTGCTGCTTAAAAACCACGGTGTATTTACCATTGGCAAAAGTGCAAAAGCAGCCGTCAAAGCGGCGGTGATGACAGAAGACAATGCAAAAACCGTCTGGCTGGCAATGCAGATCGGTACGCCCGATGAAATTCCACAAAAGGATGTGGAAAAACTGCATCATCGATACATGAATGATTACGGACAATAGGATGAGGGACAGACAATCACCTGTCCCAAGTAACTCTTACGAGGAGAAGCAATTATGATCGATCTAAAGCAGTACGAAGTCTGGTTCATCACGGGGAGCCAGCATCTGTATGGTCCAAAAACACTGGAACAGGTGGCTGAACATTCATCTGAAATTGCCAAGTCATTGGGAGATTCGAAGCATATTCCCGTACGAGTGGTGTTCAAACCCGTACTGACGACGCCCGAGCAAATCCGCACCCTGTGTCTGGACGCCAATTCCGCGGATCAATGCGTGGGCCTGATCACCTGGATGCATACCTTCTCGCCTGCCAAGATGTGGATCGCCGGCCTGAGTTTACTCAAGAAACCTTTCCTGCACCTGCATACCCAGTACAACCGCGAGATCCCGTGGTCCGAAATTGACATGAATTTCATGAATTTGAACCAGTCCGCGCACGGTGACCGCGAATTCGGTTTCATCGGCAGCCGGATGCGTTTGGATCGAAAAGTTGTGGTTGGGCACTGGATGGATGAAGATGTCCAATGCAACATCGGAACCTGGACGCGAGCTGCCTGCGCCTGGGCGGACTGGCAGGGAGCCAGGATTGCCCGCTTTGGCGATAACATGCGTGACGTAGCGGTGACCGAGGGCGATAAAGTTGCAGCGCAAATCCAACTTGGATACGATGTTTATGGTTACGGCGTAGGGGATCTCGTAGAAGCGGTCAAGGGGGCCAGTGAGGCCGATATCAAGCAGATGGTGGAGACTTATCTCGACGAATATGATGTCGCCCCGGCCCTGCAGACCGGCGGTGCGAAGCATCCTTCGCTGCGTGAAGGGGCAAGAATCGAAGTCGGTTTACGTAATTTTTTGAGCAGCGGCCATTTCAAAGCGTTCACCACCACATTTGAAGACCTGCATGGATTGGAACAATTGCCCGGCCTGGCCGTTCAACGTCTCATGCGCGACGGTTACGGTTTTGGAGCCGAGGGCGATTGGAAAACCTCCGCGCTGGTGCGCGCTATGAAAGTGATGAGCGCGGGACTAGAAGGCGGCGTGAGTTTCATGGAAGATTACACATATCACTTCAGCGCCTCAGGCGATAAAGTGCTGGGCGCGCACATGCTCGAAGTGTGCGAGTCGATTGCGGCGGGCCGGCCCAAAATGGATATCCTGCCACTTTCGATTGGTGGGAAGGCCGATCCGCTCCGTCTGATCTTCGACACCAAAACCGGACCCGCTGTTGGCGCCGCCATGATGGACATGGGTCAACGCTATCGACTCCTGGTTAACGCAGTGGATGTAGTCCCGACGGATGCGCCGCTGCCCAAGCTGCCGGTTGCGCACGCCTTATGGATTCCACGGCCGAACCTCCAGGTGGCAGCGGCAGCATGGATTTATGCCGGCGGTGCACACCATACCAGTTTCAGCCTTGCTCTCACACCGGCGCATTTGCAGGACTTTGCAGAGATAGCGGGCATCGAGTGCCTACTCATCAAGGAAAACACCCAGATTGATGAATTCAAGCGGGAACTACGCTGGAACGATTTGTATTATCAGCTGGCCAAAGGGTTGTAATATACGGTATATGCTCCGGCATTGATGATCTTTTCTGGTCCAGGCAGCCGAACCAAAGGTGCAAAAATCAAAGTAAAATATACACCTTGAAAATAACCAAAGGATTTAGAACAAAATTTGCATACGCAATGCGGAATCTGCATCAAAAGCAGTTGTTCATAAGTGTTGCCACTGTCGCGTTGCTTGTCGTTGCAGTGCTGATCGTCATACCGCACCTCAATTTCAAACCGGCAGCAACGAACCCTGCGCCAATGGATGCTGCCCCTGCTCTGGGCCCGAAGAATGCCCCGGTCACTATCATTGAATATGCCGATTTTGGCTGCCCCTCCTGCTGGTTTTGGTACAAGACCGGTGTACTCAATCAGTTGCGCGCTAAATACGGAGACCAGATCCGCTTTGTCTGGCGGGACTATCCGGTCATTACCCTGCTCTCTCCCGAGGCTGCAGAAGCCGGGCAGTGTGCGAACGACCAGGGCAAGTTTTGGGAGTTCCATGATGCGGTCTACGAGAATCAGGGAAATATTGGGGCGAGCGATCTGCAATCGTACGCGACCGCAATTGGGTTGAATTTGAGTCAATTCGATCAATGCGTGAGTTCCCACCGCTATAAAGATCGGGTGAACGCCGAACAGACCGAAGCTTTTACCTACGGTTACAACGGTGCGCCCTTTTTTTTAGTGAACAACCAGCTATTACAGGGTGGACAATCGCTGTCTTTTTTCGCAAGTGTTATCGATCCCCTGCTGGCTGCCAAGAAATAGTGCATGTGCGGTTTTGCGAAGAATACCCTCGCAGCTGCCGGCGCATGACGATCAGATCATAACTGCGTGGGGAGGTTCGAAGCTGAACTTTTTCCAGGTTCCACTTTTCTGTCGACGTGGACACGCTGTAACGCATCCATCGGAACCAGGCAATGTAAGCGATGAGCAAGATGTTGTTTACCATTATCCAGACGATGGTTCGCAAGCTTTAACCGGGCTACGAGCGCGCCATTGTAGAAGATGTCAACAAAACTATGAAGTTGATCTGCAGCGCTCGGCGTGGTTATTACCTTGAAGTGGAGGAGGTGGCCGAACTCGAACGCCCGCCGATGGCCTGCGTAGCTGCTTACCAGGAACGCAGGAGGAAATCACTCGACCAGAGCTTGTCAGTCAAAACCAAACGGTCGGAATTTCGTAGGATATTACAAGGGTCAAAGTGGTGTCCCGCTAAATCAGAATAAAGATATTGCATCCAGTGTTTTGTCCGCGGTAAGAAGAGTCAAATAATGCTCAGACGCGCATGGCCGTATTTCCTGGTCACAATAATGATCTTAAGTTTATTTGTGGCTCTTTCTTTGAGAGCATACTGGCTACGGGGAGGTCCCGATTGGGCATATTATTGTGTAGAGATTGTTCTAGGATTACTCTCTATAATAACTGGTCTGGTTGTTCTGGTTGGTAGCGTTATTTCAACGGAATTTGTCCGCAAGCTTTATACATTGGAAAACAAGCAATTTAGAGTAACCAAATTTAGACGTCTACGCATGATGTTGTCATTTGGTTTAGCACCTATCTTAATTGAAATATTGTTATTGGTAACCGCATATTATCAATGGATAATATTAAAATGTCCTGCCTTCGGTTGTTAGTTCTAAACTTAATTTTATTTCTTGAGACACAATAAGGTAGTATGTGGCAAAAGACCGAATTGTAAGATCAAAAAAACCACAATTAACCCTTGATTACTGCTTCTTGATTAATTATCAGGATTTAATTTTATCTTTTATAGAGTAAAAACATGCTGCTGGTTCAGATTACTACGCAGTGCCCTGTAGAACAAATATTCTGATATAATATTTATAAGGTCGGCGCGGGCCGAACCCATTTATCAATGGAGGATGAGATGAATTTTAGTTCTATCAATTGGCTGGCTATTGTAGTGTGCGTTATTGTCAGTATGGTGGTGGGATTCTTCTGGTTTGGCCAGAAGACATTCTTTCCGATCTGGTGGAAGGCGATCGGTAAAACAGGAAACGTTGAGCCCGGTGGGACAATCCCCATGGGATTAATGTGGGGGCTTACCGTGCTGGCGTCGCTGGTGCAGGCTGTATTTATGGCGCTCCTGGTCAATGCGATGGGGAGTATGACACCGGGAGGTGCAACCCTTGGCTCAGGCGCGATGGTTGGGTTTTTCCTGTGGCTCGGTTTCGTGGTACCATCGAGTCTAACGAACAAATTATTCGCGGGCCAGTTGAAAGCTTGGGTGATCGAAATGGGTGACCACCTGATCACGTTCGTGTTGTTCGGCGCGATATTGGGCGCGTGGCATTAAGTCCGGAATTAAATCAAAAATTCCTGAAGAACTTGAGTTCTTCAGGAATTTTTTTGCCACCTGACACTTTCAAAAGGGGATGAAAATTTGGATATGAGTTCCGGAAACCCAAACACATGCAGAATAGAAAGCCGCGAAAGAGAAGCCGACACAATTGTGGATGAAGGTCATCAAATTTGACGCGATTCCAGAAGCCATGAGCAAGGTATGCAGGCAATACT
>Ga0265340_10000829_pt1 | contig 17575 bp, 20 predicted proteins | sample 4CB225metaG_FD_202082 | JGI IMG/M metagenome (GOLD analysis project Ga0265340, IMG submission 202082) | Rhizosphere microbial communities from Carex aquatilis grown in University of Washington, Seatle, WA, United States - 4-CB2-25 metaG | ecosystem: Host-associated > Plants > Roots >...
AGAGTAGATTCAAGCGAATTGTTTTTCATGAAATAACTGAAGGAGCAATTAAGGAAGCGCTTGATCATCCAAGAGATGTAGACGAAAATTTAGTAGGTGCACAGACAGCTCGTCGCGTGCTGGATCGTTTGGTTGGTTACCAGCTTTCGCCGGTTCTGTGGAAAAAAGTTCGTCGTGGACTTTCCGCTGGCCGCGTTCAAAGTGTTGCGTTGAGGCTTCTGGTTGAACGCGAACGGGAAATTGAGAAATTTGGGAAAGAGCCGTATTTTACGATTCATGTTTTATTGAAACAGGGAACAGGAACTAGGGAACAGGGAACGGAATTTGAATTGATTGAGATTGGTGGAAAAAAGATAGAGATAAAACAAGTTCTTCAACTTTATGATGGTGATTATTCGTTTGGTAAAACAACAATTGATACTCAAGAAAAAGCAGACGGAATTGTTGCAAAATTAAACGGGCAACACTTTGTTGTTTCTGATGTGTCTACCCGTCAGGCAAAGCGAAGTCCCTATCCTCCATTTACGACATCGACACTGCAGCAGCAAGCGGCACAACGTTTCGGACTTCCAGGGAAAAGGACAATGAGTCTTGCTCAAAAATTATATGAGGAAGGTTATATTACCTATCACAGAACGGATTCGGTGATAATGTCTCAAATAGCGGTGGGACAGATCCGTGATTATGTTCAAAAACAATTTGGTGATCAATACGTACCCGATTCTCCTCGAGCATATTTTACCAAACAAAAAAATGCACAAGAAGCTCATGAAGCTATCCGTCCGACAAAAGTTACAACGATGACGGAGAAGGTAAAAGCGGATTTGGGTGATGCGTACGCGAGATTATATGATTTGATTTGGAAAAGAGCGGTTGCGTCTCAAATGAGCGATGCCCTTATAGAGTCAACCAGTGTGTTAGTTGATACAAATTCGGAAAAGCAGGAAAAGTATCGCCTTAAGGCATCTGGTTCAGTATTACTCTTTGACGGATTTCTTAAATTAACTCCTCAAGCGTTGGAAGATACTCGTTTACCAAAATTTACGAACGCTGAGGCACTTTCTTTTATGTCTGCACGAGCTGATGCTCATGAGACAACTCCTCCTCCTCGCTACAATGATGCCTCACTTATTAAAACTCTTGAGGAAAAAGAAATTGGAAGACCATCAACCTACGCGTCAATTATTTCAACCATCACTGATCGAGGATATGTAGAACGCGCAGATAAAAAATTTGTTCCAACAGCAGTTGGCATGGCTGTAAATGATTTTCTGGTCAAAAATTTCTCGACAATTGACGATATACCGTTTACCGCAAGCATGGAAAATGAGCTTGATGCAATAGCACAAGGTACAAAAGATTGGAAAGCTATGATGAGAGATTTTTATAAGCCATTTGAAAAAACAATAGCAGAAGTCGAAAATGCAGAGCGAGTCAAAATTCCCGTTGAGGAAACTGATGAAATTTGTCCGCAGTGTCAAAAAGGTCATTTAGTCGTTAGAACCGGAAAATTCGGGAAGTTTTTCTCGTGTAGCACCTTTCCTGACTGCAATTTTACCAAACCATACGTTGAAGAAACAAACATACTTTGTCCCAAAGATGGCGGCAAGGTGATTATCAAAAAGACTCGCAAAGGACGCAAATTTTATGGCTGTTCCAATTATCCGAATTGTGATTTTGCAGCATGGAAATTGGAAGATATTAAAGGAAGCGGAGTTGTTTCAAAATCAAAAAGAGGGACAAGTTTGAATGCAACAAAGAAAAGAAATATGGTTACAAAGTAGTCCGCAAAAAACTCACTAAGAAGTTTTGGCTGGAGAAGAAATTGTTAAGTAAACCCCAATAAAGGCAAATATGGCGCCGATAACAAATCCTGTTGTCAATTTTTCTCCTAAAAGGAAGTATGCCCAGATAAAATTTGATATTGGTAAAAGAAAGAATTGCATAGAACCGATAAGAGGCGATCCGTGTTTAATAATATATTGATAAAGAAAGTACCAAATAAAAGAGCCAAAGAAGCCTAAAATAATAAGCAGCCATACTATATATGTCGAAAGATGGTCCCACCAAAGATTTGTTGTTGATTCATATAAAGAGAAAGGTAAAGAAGTGAGGATAGCTGTGAAGGCAAAAAATATGGTAATAGTAAGAAAAGAAAATTTTTTGACATGTAATTTTTTTGAAAATACGGTGTAAAGTGCATAACAAATTACTCCAATAAAAATAAATATGTTCCCAATTAGGCTACTGGTTATCGTTACTCCATGTTCAATGACAGGAAGCAATATAACAATACAAACACCGATAAATCCAATCATCATGCCACTGATTTTTTTGCCGGTGAGGCGTTCTTGATAGAGAAAAAATGAAAAAAGCGCCACAAGTATCGGTATGCTTACTTGAATGAGTTGAGCAGTGATGGCGGAAGTCCATTGGACACCGATGGCAAAAAGAATAATATTGATCGTTGATAAGAAAGATATTAGAAAAAGGGGAATTGCATTTTTATTAAAAAGCTGCGGTTTTTCTTTTAGAAAAAACGGAAGCATAAAAAGTAAGGCAAATATAAAGCGGAGAAAGGTAAGTGTGAAGGGAGGAATTTGTACAACAACAATTTTCGTAAAAACTCCAGTTGCCCCGCCAATAATAACAGAGATAATAAGTGCTATCATGGCAAGCTTTTTTTGCCGGTTGCTAGTTGTTTGCATGTTACTATTGTAACAAGGAAAGGTAAGAGGAGAAAGGTTACGTTTCAATAAGCTCCAACGGAATACCATCAAGATCACGAACGAATGCAAGTCTCTTAACAGTTACTCCTTTTTGAATCGGCCAAATTACTGTTGCTCCATGTTTGAGGGCTTTCTCAAATGTTTCTTCAAGATTATCTACAATAAAAGCAATATGTTTCATCCCGACCTGGCTGAAATCCATGAGATCTTCAGTAAGGGGTTTTGGGTTTTTATGCTCAAAAAGTTCAATGACTGTCCCATGTTCATCTTGTAGCATAATAAATTTCATCTGTTGTTTTGGCCGTTCGCCTGCGACGCGAAAAGTGAGGTTAAAAACTTTTTCATAAAAAGCACGAGATTTTTCAATACTTTTTACTGAAATTGCGGGATGAAAAATTTTCATACTAATATTATATCTCAAAAATTTCGACAGGGATATTATCGGGATCGGTAATGAAAATATATCGTTTAACGGTGACACCTTTTGTAATTGGTGTGAGTTTTTTTATTTTATATTTTGCCGCTTTTTGCAAAAATGCTTCGATATCTTCAACTGCAAAACCGATATGTTTCACGCCGATCTTTTTCTTATTGCTTATGTCCTCTGTGAGAGGCTCTGGATTATCATCTTGAGATAATTCAAGAAGAGTACTAGTTTCATCTTCAAGTAGTAAAAATTTTCTATTTTTCTCAGGTTTTTCAAATTCAGATACAAATTTCAATCCAAATAGTTCCATATAAAATTGTTTGGATAATTTGAGATCTTTAACGGATAAGGCGATGTGATGTAGCTTCATTTGATTTTATATTCTTGTCTTGGATTATCTGAAAAGTTTTTCGTGTCAAACAGGACGAATTTTTCAGTCTTTAAACGATAAAATTTGTGAGGGTTTCTGCCGGCAAAAATATCATCTATCAAACTTTGGGGTTTGCCCAATTTATTTTTATACTTGTCCGCTATTTTTTTTGCCTCATTTTCTTTGATCAATTCTGCTTTCCCTTCGACAGATAGACCAATGATATATGGTTCTTCAGATGTGTCTTCGTGAACTTTGATTGTGGCAGCGACATATGGATTCTCTTTTATATCCTGAGAATGTCGTCGTTCTTGGGTACTTATCCAATAAAAATTAAAATCGTCATCTGTATAGAAGTGAACATTGCATACCCAAGGTTTGTCATTAAGTGAAGTAGCAAGTTGCATGACTCGTGCGGTTTTTAAATGTTTTTTTATATGGTTTCCGAGAGCTTTCATAATTGCATTATAAATGAGGAAGTTTGTAGATTCAATAATTAGGATTTATTGTTTAGAGCTCATACCTAAACTTGTTTTTATGTGATCGATATCTCTTGTGTTGGTGACTATCCTTTCATCAAATGTTCTTATAACAATGTCGAGTGTTTTATCTATTTTTTTAACGCTGCCTTTTAGAGATTTTATATTCTTACTATTCTCTCCCAAAATTCTGCTATGCTCTCCGAGAATTCTGCCATGCTCTCCAAGGATTTTAGTATTCTCCCCAAGAATTCTACTATGCTGTTGTTGTGTTGATTTTATAGGTTCAAGCTGGGAAGCTACTATTTGATTTATGCTTTCAAGTAATTGTTTGTCTGTCATGATTTTCAATATACTATTCATAAGAAGCTTTTACAATATGACAAAATAGCTCATCTATTGAGTAGTGTATAATATGTTTATATGAAATTGGATGCAAAAAAACTTCGACTAAGCGAACATGATCCGGAAGTATTTAAAAAAATTAAACGCAATCCAGTCTATATAATAGTGGATAATGTTTTGGATACGTACAACATTGGTTCAATTTTTCGTCTTGCCGATGCTGTCGCTGTGGAAAAAATTTATCTATGTGCAGGAACTGAGACTCCTCCTCATCATCGCATCAAGAAAGCTTCAATCAATACAACTGAGTGGGTACCGTGGGAATATGCGCCGACTGCGGTCGACGCGATTAAAGAATTACGATTAAAGAATAAAGATATACAAATTGTTTCAATAGAACAGAATGAAAGAAGTGTCCCTTATGATCAGATTGACTACAAGTTTCCAATTGCTTTGATCATCGGTCACGAGACAGATGGTGTGTCCAAAGAAGCACTTGATGCTTCAGATTATATTGCAGAGATGCCGATGTGGGGGATAAATATTAGTTTAAATGTCATGGTTTCATTAGGAATAATGTTATATAAAGTGATGGAATATAAAAAAGATTAAAGATTAAAGAATTATGGACAAACAAAAAGCCCTCGATAAGATAGCTAAAGAAATTGAGAACTGTGAGGTTTGTAAAGTTGCCAAAAGTGGTAGAGCTGTCCCAGGTGAGGGGAATTCGGATGCTGATGTGGTTTTTATCGGTGAAGCGCCAGGTAGACAAGAAGCCGCGACGGGAAGACCATTTATCGGCAGATCAGGACAATTATTGCGGAGTTTAATCAAGGGAATTGGTTTGGATGATGAAAGAGATGTCTATATCACCAGCCCTGTAAAATATTTGCCGGATCGCGGGACCCCGACATCACAAGATATTGCGCATGGAAGAATCCATCTCATGCAGCAATTCGCAATTATTCAACCAAAAATTGTCGTCTTGTTAGGTCGTGTCGCTGCTGAAGGAGTGTTACAGAAGAAAGTTTTTGTTTCAAAAGAGCATGGAGCAGTGATTGATAAAAAAGATGGCATCAAGTATTTCTTAACCTATCATCCCGCTGCAGCTTTGCGTTTTCCAAATAAATTCAAACCATTATTGCAAGAAGACTTCCAAAAAGTTAAAAAAATCCTCTTGAAATAACCCAATTCGATTCCTTCTTGATTTTATGTTCTTCTTTATGGAATACTTTTAATAGAAGTACTAGTTAAGCATAAATGAATATAAATCACCTCAATAGTCTTCCCTTTATAACACAGAAAAAGAAATTACTTTTTTTTGGATTACTTTCTTTTTTTGTTTTCAGTTGTTTTTTTATAGTTCTCCCTACCGTTTCAGCGAATAATACTCCCGCGCCTACTATGGCACCAATGGGAGGTGTGAAAACAATGATTCCAGCCAAAAATATGAATCCAATAATGCGTTTTATTGAAGTAGATAACGATCCTCTTTTCGCACCAATCGATGTTTCATTGGATATAGTTAGCATTATTTTAATGGTTATTGCACTTTTTCTTATCCTCAAATCGATCCGTGAATATGGGAAATCTACGATAGGAATCGCAATTTCCTATTTTCTTACCGCGACATTGGTCCTTGGTGCTATACGTCTCATATTTATTTTAGATGATGACCACGTTTATTCATATGCTGGTGTCAAGGATATAACGGAAATGACCTCATGGCATACACTCTTTTATTTTGCAATAATCCTTTTCTATCTCGCCGGAAATACGCTTACCAAACTTGTTTCTAATGGTAAAGGGAAAAGTTCCTATTTCAATGCGTTGTGTATTCTTGTGTTCGCAATAATCCTCTCGGCATCAATTATTGCAAGCATGCCTATTGCTTCCGTACAAAATTTTTGGGCGAATCACCTACAAAACACATGGTTTTATACATTTGGCTGGTTTCATATTACTGCTCTTATTCTTGCTGTCATTATCGCGATTTATCTTTATGTAATAAGAAGGAAGTTTAAAGGAATCAGTGGTATGATTGGCGATGTTGCTATTGCAATTGGTTTATTGGCTTCTATCCATTTATGGGAATTATTGAATGAAACCTGGAGCGTGATAGTTGTTTCGGATGATTTCGGTGAGTTTATTGAAAGGATTCTTTGGATTCCTGTATTTATTTTTATCTTAACTTCTTTTATAAAATTGCGCAAATTGACAAGTATAGCTCCCGTATCAGCAAATGAATCAGAAATAACACCGTTACCACTTGACACAACAAAAACAGTAGAAACTGTAGAGGAATCATCTTTACCGGCAAATAGCGTAAAAGATTTATGACATCATTAATTAGTCCATTACAACATTTATTTTCATCATCAAAAACCCAACAGGTTAGCCAAACCGAAGCGGATAAGATAATGAATTATATAAAAGATTTGGTGAATAGAGAGGATTTGATAGATGATCTTATCAAAAAATATGAACAGGCAAAGCATCTCCCTCTTGAAGAACAAAAAGCAGCCTTTATACCGATTTATATCGGAATTGAAGCATTTATCATAAGAAATAAGCCGTTGATTGTAAAACAAGAATTTACAAAAGAAGCTCTAAGAGAATCAATCGAAAAACAATTCGATATATCTGCATTAGAGCCATCCTTCCGATTGCTTTTCGTACCTGAGTTTCAACAAAATATTTTGCTTTTTGAAGAAGAAGCTCAAAAGTTAGCACAATACATTATAAGTAGTATTGGATTGCCTCATTTAAATAGTGCAATTATTTCACTGCAGCAAGCAAAAAGTAAAGACTTTATTAAGGTGGATGAACATGGTTTGCAGTTTAACTCAATAGAGGCTTCGTTACAGGGTGTTTCTGAGAAAGATGTTCGGTTATTATTTCAGGAGCTTTATGAAGCACTGTTTTCAGAAATAAAAAAATCAGTCGGTCAAAATGTCGCGGAAAAAGTAATCACAGATATTTTTAACAATATACGAGGAACCTATGACTATGATATTATCTCAAAAATTTTAGATATTCTTCCTGAAGGAGTTTTGGAAAATGAACGTATTAGATTATTAGGAAGAGAGGAGCTTGAAGATAAAATACGATCAAGAACTCGAGAATTGGATGAATCAAAAAAACAAGTAGAAGCAAAAGTAAAAGAGCGTACCGCAGAGCTGGAACAAAAAACAAAAGAGCTTAATAACGCAATGGGTAGTCTTAAATTAAGCTATCAGCAAATAGAGAATGAAAGAGCGAGACTCCTTGCATCTATTAACAGTTTATCTCTCGGATTTGTCATGACAGACAGCAGTGATAATATTATTGCCATCAATCATATCTCTTATCAAATTTTGAAATGTCAGCCAGATAAAAATTTTAAAACAATGCAACAGTTTCATGAATATTTACAGACAAGTATAAATGTTACTGATTATTATCAAAAAGCCAAAAATGAAAAACATACACTAAAAACAGCCGATATAGAGTTTGAAGGTACCTTTCTGCGGTTATTTTTTACTCCAATTATGATGAATACCACTTGTATAGGTGTTGTGATCATCATCGAGGATATTACTGAGGCGAAATTGCTTGAGCGTTCAAAGGATGAATTTTTTGCCGTGGCATCTCATGAGCTCAGAACGCCATTGACGGCAATTCGAGGGTTTACCTCATTAATTTTAGATAATTTTTCAGATCAGTTGAAAGCAAATAAAGGGCTACTGGATATGATAAAAAATATTCATTCATCAAGTGTGCGTTTGATTAAGATTGTTAATAATTTCCTTGATGCTTCAAAATTGGAACAAGGTAAATTTTTATTTAATCTCGAACAGTTCGCTCTTGTTCCAATTATCGAAAGTGTCGTAACAGATCTAAATCAATTAGCAGAACAAAGGAATATTTATTTAAAATTTGATAATGAAACCGAGCCTATCCCTGATGTCTATGCAGATTCGGAAAAAGTAAAACAAATTATTATCAATCTTGTCGGGAATGCAATAAAATTTACTGAGAAAGGCGGCGTGACAATATCACTCAAAAAAGAATCAGATTACATAAAAATATGTGTGAAAGATACAGGCCTTGGTGTTTCAGAAGAGTATCGTCAACTGCTTTTCAGAAAGTTTCAGCAAGCAGGAGAGCGCATTCTTACTCGAGATGCTGCAACAGGGTCAGGAATGGGGCTTTATATTGCCAAATTGTTAACTGAAGGAATGAAGGGAACAATTACAATAGAGGATACTAAACTTGGAGAGGGATCGACGTTCTCTTTTACGATTCCATTTGTAAAAAAATAATATATAATATCAATTATGGCGAAGATATTGATTGTAGAGGATGATTCAATCCTTTCAGATTTATATAACAATACGTTTACATTTGCTGGTTATACAACAGTGACTGCGAAAAATGGTCTGGAAGGACTTGATAAAGCTCGTCAGGAAAAGCCAGATATTATTTTTTTGGATCTTATGATGCCCAAAATGAATGGTTTGGATTTAATTGGGGAACTTAAAAAGGATGAAACCACAAAAAATATCCCCGTCATCATTCTTAGCAATTTTTCTGACGAGAAACTTGCTAAAGAAGCTTTGGCGAAAGGAGCTTTAGCATATGTTATAAAAAGTGACTACGAGCCAAAGCAAGTAATTGAATTGGCTCAGAAATGGCTTTCTGAAAAAATATCTTCCTAAATTTTTCTCAATTTGAAGCCTTGACACTCGCACAAAATAGTCTATAATGTGAGGACAGTATGTAAAAGTACAATGCCTGGGAACTTACGAGCACAGCTCGCCTTCGGCGGGTTTTTTTTGTCTCAAAATTCTTTAGCAGATTTTTACTATACAGCTCTTTAAAAATTAAATTGACAGTATACACACTAAATTTTTACGCAAAATTTAGTCACCGATCGAGCATCGAATGGTGTTCGACGATCAAGATGTGGTAGGAATTTTTCAGGTTATTCCTTAAAAAGAAACCTGAATCCGAATGAAGTCAATCCCCGCTTAGCGGGGGTAGATCAACTTCAATTTTATTGAGAGTTTGATCCTGGCTCAGGATGAACGCTGGCGGCGTGCCTTAGGCATGCAAGTCGAACGGTTGAGACCGCAAGGTCAAGACAGTGGCAGACGGGTGAGTAACGCGTAGGAATCTACCTCTGGGTAAGGCATAGCTGGCCGAAAGGTCAGGTAATACCTTATAGTCTCGAAAGAGTAAAGGACTTAACGGTCCGCCGAGAGAGGAGCCTGCGTCCTATCAGCTAGTTGGTGAGGTAAAGGCTCACCAAGGCGATGACGGGTAGCTGGACTGAGAGGTCGATCAGCCACAACTGCACTGAGACACGGGCAGTACACCTACGGGTGGCAGCAACCAGGAATATTGCGCAATGGACGAAAGTCTGACGCAGCGACGCCGCGTGGAGGAAGACGGCCTTAGGGTTGTAAACTCCTTTTACCAAGCCGTTCACAGCTTGGAGAATAAGCCTCTACTAACTACGTGCCAGAAGTCTCGGTAATACGTAGGAGGCGAGCGTTATCCGGATTTACTGGGCGTAAAGTGTGCGTAGGCGCCCCATTAAGTCGTGCTTTAAATGCTAAGGCTTACCCTTAGAGCTGAGTACGATACTGTTGGGGTTGAGGATTGACAGGGCAGCTGGAACAGTACGTGTAGCAGTGAAATGCGTTGATATGTACTGGAACACCAAGGGCGAAGGCAGGCTGCTGGGTTTTTCCTGACGCTGAGGCACGAAAGCTAGGGTAGCGAAACAGATTAGATACCTGTGTAGTCCTAGCCGTAAACGATGTCCGCTAAGTATCACTGCTTGCAGTGGTGCTTCAAGCTAACGCGTTAAGCGGACCGCCTGGGGAGTACGACCGCAAGGTTAAAACTCAAAGGAATTGACGGGGACCCGCACAACTGGTGGAGCGTGTGGTTTAATTCGAGACAAAGCGAAACACCTTACCAGGGTTTGACATGCTACCGTTTTATACCTTTTGAAAGATTGGTAGATCCGCAAGGATGGTAGCACAGGTGATGCATGGCTGTCGTCAGCTCGTGTCGTGAGATGTTCCCTTAAGTGGGGAAACGAGCGCAACCCGCGCGAAATGTTATATATTCATTTCGGACTGCCCCGATTATATCGGGGAGGAAGGAGCGGAAGATGTCAAGTCAGCACGTCCCTTATACCCTGGGTTACACACACCCTACAATGGCGAACAACAAAGAGCAGCAAGTCGGCGACGACAAGCAAATCTCAGAAATTTCGCCTCAGTTCAGATTGCAGTCTGCAACCCGACTGCATGAAGGAGGAATCAGTAGTAATCGCGAATCAGCAGGTCGCGGTGAATACGTTCTCGGGTCTTGTACACACCGCCCGTCAAGGCAGCAAAGTTGGGAGCGGATGAATCATACCTATATGGCGTGAGAGTCCGAGCTTAGCGATGAAGCTTAAGTCGTAACAAGGTATCCCTAGCCGAAGCTGGGGATGGATCACCTCCTTTCTTTTTATTTTTATGTCATTTATGGCAAATCGTAAAAGGAAAAGGGGAAGACAGGAAACTTGTTGGAACAGTTCTAAACTGGGTCTGCAAGAGGAATGTATAGACAACAGGGGAAGTGATTAGCTCCTGGCGAATCTCGCAAATCCGTGCAAACGGAATTCCAAAATTTTGTTTTCAAAATGAGGAACACTTAGAGATGAGCAAATCTAATCTCGCCTTCCTACCACGTCTTGGTTTGATATTGTTAATTTAATTGCATAAGAACCCCGATTATCGGGGTTTTTTTGTACGTTCAGATGCATGAACGTATCTTGCCCGGACATTGAGGCTGTGGTAAGATTGTGAATACGGCGCGGTGGCGAAGCGGTAACGCAGGGGTCTGCAAAACCTCCATGCACGGGTTCGATCCCCGTTCGCGCCTCCATGATGAAATGCGACGCCTCGAAGTGGCAAGTCCTCTTTGAGGAGCAAGTGCCCTTGGGGTACGCCTCCAGATTAGGTACTAGGGATTAGAAATACCTCTGAACTCCGTTTTGTAATGGTTTTATAAGGTTGAAATAAAGCTCTTTTTCTATATCATTGTATAATTACGCTATAAAGAGGTTTTATTATGCAAGGAAAAGTTTCACATATTTTACATGCAGTTGCACATTTTTTTACTGGTCATCATGAAACCGGTGATACCATGAGGCTCGCGAGAAGCGCAGTTATCTTTGATGCAGCAGAATATCGACATGCTCAACTGGAGAGAAGCATGATTTGGGCAGCATAGATTGTTTATAAGGAGGTACTATGGCATTAGCAGGAACATTTTTTCAAGAATTCTATCCAGGAACATTTTTAGATAAAAAAGCTTTACCTGAAATAACAGGGACATTTGGCGCTTCGGCAAGAGCAGTAGGTGAGTCTGCAGAAAGAGCATTGAGAAAGTTCAATCAGAGAGATCCCCAAACGGGTGCGCCTGAAGGCGCTTTGGCGGTTATAAAGGATCAGATGATTGCTCGGTTAGCTCTTCGAAAAAGGAAAATGCATCGTCCGCTTTTGCGCAGATCAGTGCAGGTACCGCTTTCTCAGAAATCATTGTTATTAGCTGCTTAAGGTCAAATTCTATAAACTTCAGTAGAAATTAATTGCGGACTGACAAATACGCACCACTTATGATAAAATATCAGATACGTTGTTCATGACAACGTGCCCGGGCGCATGGCTCAGTGGTAGAGCGCGTTCCTGATAAGAACGAGGTCCTTGGTTCGATCCCAAGTGCGCCCACAAAAGTAATTTTTTTGTTTAATACGACGTGACTGCACAAGTGAGCTGGTTTGTAAGTATATCTCAACCTCATCAAACATAAATGAAATCCTATTAATTGTGAATGGTTCAATGATTGAAGATACAAATCATATTATTATTGAGGCAGCTCATTTTTATGCAGGAGATGATATCTCTCAAAAGGAATTGCTTTTAGAACTACAAGAAAGTATAAAAATTGCGAAAAACTCAATTACTATTTTAGAAAAAAAAGGATTTTTTATCGAACGTTCTCTTTTTATTGATGATACTGAATGGGCAGACATATGGAAGGGGGAAAAAAGAAAGATACATCTTGAATCAAAATCTATTAATGGTGTTAGACAAGCGATTGTTAATGAAGGTTATATCCCCACCTTTGATTTTATCGAAAGTCATTTTGAACATCCAGCGAAAAATTTAGCCATTGATTTATTACATTTAGCTTCTAAAAGTGAACAGTTTGAAATTGTTGAAGAACAAAGAATACTCATAGAAAAAATTACTGGAAAGAAAATTAAATTGTTTGGGAAAAATGATAATTTGGATTATCCTAGTTGTGAATTGCTTGACCTATGTGTGTATCAAGAAAAATTATTTTTGTCAGATGTTACTATTACTATTTTACCTATAAGTTATAAAGCACAACAGGAAAAAGTAAAAAATCTTTTTCTACTCCTTAATAAAGAACCGTCTATAATAGTTATTTATTTTTCGACTGACGGGAACGTCGTTGAGATTAATCACTTTTCAAATAAGACTAAATTGTTCAATGCTATATTAGAAGAATTGCATTTAGCATCTGATATGTTATAATCCTAGAGTTTTAAAATATGAAAAGATCGTCTGTCATGATTAGTAAAAAATTCGCAGAGCTTACTACTGCGCTTATTGATACCCCAAAAACAGCATTTGTTAATACACTTCACCATAAAAATACTGAAAGCAAAGAAGCAAAGAGAATAGTGGCTGAAAAAATCAACAGATTTTTAGAACGTGAAATGACTATTGTTCGGAGACAAATTTCTGATACATTGGCAAAACAGAGCCGCGAAGAGAAAGATCGTATTGAGGCAATTCTTTCTGCTATAGAAGAAGGAGATGAGACTCTTTTACAAGAGTACGGTTTTATTTTTTACTATGTTTGGTTTAAAGATCTTTTAACAGTTATTATTGAGGGTAAAACCCCGCTTGAGGTAGACACAATTTTAACAAGTATTTATTCCCAATTTGATATCAAATCGAGGAAGGCTATACTTAACCCTTTCTCTTTTCAACCAGAAGATGTTATTGGTTTTGAATTAAGTGCATTTTTTAAAAGATTGAGCGTGATTGCCCAAAATATAAGAATTGTGATTGATATTGATGATTCAATTGATTCTACAAAAAGGACTTTGTTACCCCAACAAGAAAGTGATCCTTATTTTTTGTCATTGGTTCATTTTACTGAACAAAAAGGTATTATTACCCCAGGAGATATTAATGTAAAAGATTATCTTTTTCATCGATATAGCAATTATCTGAAACGTGTTGATTTGCTTATTGAAAGATTAAGAAAATCAAATAAAGGGAGAGTAAGCATAGATGATGAAGGAAATGTTTATTTTCATCCAGATATACATTTAGTAACCATGTCAAATATTCAACCTAAAGCAAGAGTTAAAGAAATGTTGTCAAAAGGCATACTGTTAAAAGATGCACAAGGTTTTCCAACGAAACATGCACTTTTTACCTCATCATTTTTAGATCCTTTAAATGCTTATATTAATTTTCTTTTTATTTTAGATAAAAAAATGAGACCTATGCAAACCCAAGCTTATATTTTGCTGCGTGCAATGAATATTGTGCAAGCTGAAAGATATCATAATATATCCTTCGATTCTCAAATCCTATCAGCAGATCTCGTTGTTTATGGTATTGGAAAAACACTACAAAAACATATTCATGAATTATTACTTACTCGTTCATTTTATAATGATTGGTCTGAATTTGATTCGTATGAGTATGTTGAACGCAATTATGATAATAACGGAGAAATACTTCAGGAAGATAAAGCTTTAATTAGTCATGTTATTAAGTCATTAAAACAAATCGGGATTGCGCCAAAGAGTTTAGAAAGAGTTGCCGATGTCGGTACTGGTCCAAATCTTTATCCGGTTATGCTTTTAAGTCCCTATGTTAAGGCAGGTAGTAAGATTGACGCACTGGAGTTTTCACCGAACCGTGCGTATTTGGCAAAAGTTATTGGAGGAACAATTGAGCCCAAACATGCCTCGATTTGGCATAAATTCGAGCAATATATGGTAGAAGTTGGTGGAGAGCTATATCTTGGTTGTGAAGATGCTGCCAAAAAACAGGCTAAAATTCAATATGGTGATATATTTGATTTACCCAAAAATGAATACGATCTTATTTCTTCCTACTTTGTAGCTGAGTCGATTGTCGATTCACAACTACCATTTAGAGAAGCTATTAAGTCTTTAGGAAATGCATTAAAAGAAAATGGCATTCTCATAGTTGCACATATGGTCGGTTCTGAAGGCTGGCTTGCAGGTGAAGGGACACATTTTCCAGCAGTTAATTTATCCGTGGAACAAATTAAAGCTGCATATTTTGATGCAAATATGAATATTATATCGATGTTAACTGTTGATCATAATAATAAGAAGATCAGAGAAGGTTATCATGGCATGATGCTTGTTATTGCGCATCCCAAATAGATAGTCTCAAATTTTGCTTCAAGTTTAAGATTTTTATGACTTTATTCTCTTTATAATAACGTGTAGAGTAGAGATATGGAGAAAAAAAATGAAGGGAATTTTTTTAATGAGATAATAAATCCTTTTACTCGTTACCCTAAAGTAACTATTGCTATAATTGTGTTGTTTGCAATTGGAACTCTCGGAGGAATACTGTATCTCGCGCCTCGATTCGGTAATGGGCAACTTTCAAATACCGCGGCAGATGCTCTTAAATTTACTCTTCCAAGTGAATCACCGCAAAATCAGGAAGCGGTCGAAGGAGCAAATACCCAAGCAGAGGGACAGGGAACTGAAGAACAATCTTCAGCCGCGCCGCCGCCGGCTTCTGTTTCAAACACCCCGATAACTGCAGCAAGTGCATCAGCTACTCCTACTGAGACACCCGCTCCTACATCATCTCCAACGTCTGCACCGACAGCAACACCTGCACCAACATCCACTCCTGCTCCCACAGAAACTCCTACTGCCACGCCAATGTTGACACCAACTGAAACACTTTCTCCGACACCAAGTCAGTAAGGGTTTAATTAACAATTCGTTTTATCAATAAGTCATCGATACTGTCTCCGTAATAAATTTCTTTAAAATGAACTGACATAAAGTGTCTAAATGCCTCGAGGCGTTTTTCTTCATAAAGTTCTTGTTTATTTTTCTCCCTCTTTAGATGATTACTCTTTGAAATTTTCATAATTATTGATTTCACTATATAGCAGCTTTTGTTTTTTTACTTGATAATTTTATGACCTAGTCCTGACAGAAAAGCGTGCTATACTGGATAAAGAGTATGCAAAATCAGTATTGGTTCAAAGCAAATAAATCAGGCTACGGCTGGCATCCAGCAAATTGGAAAGGATGGATCATTATTGGATTATACGTCGGATTTCTTATCCAATCCTTTATTCAAATTGATTTTCATTCTCATTCAGTGAGTGATACATTAATTAATTTTCTGCCGAGATGGCTCATTTTTACTGCTCTACTTACTATTATTACGTATTTAAAAGGCGAATCAATCACATGGGGAGCAAAAGGTAAAGATCAGCACAAAATCCCCTAAATACTGCGTTGTCGAGAATTGACCACTTGTTCTATGTAAGAGTTTTGTTATAATTGTGTTAGAAAATCATTTATGCTTACGCTACGACAAATAAAAAAAGATATTTCGGGATTGAGAAAATCGAGTCAGCCACAAGATCCTCCAACGGATAGAGAATTGCTAAAAACAATCGACTACGTAGAGAAAAATACTGTTCAAGCACGTGAAGGAAGAAAATGTGTTGATGGAAGGTATCCTCCTGATACTGCGAAAGGAATGCTTGCAAGAGCTGGTGGAGATTGTGGCTATGTGATGGCGCTTATGGCAATTAATCGAAAGAAGAAATTGCAGTTAAGTCCAGAACAGTGTTTTAATGCTGTCTATAAAGTTATCAATCAAAAAATGCATGGAGCGTTTTGTATTCACACTGATCACCACGCAGATCCTGATCACACAGTCGGCAATAAAGAAATGCATCAAACACTCATTGGTTGTGGACATCTTTCAAAAGCAGCTTCACAATGGCGTTTGCGTCAGCCATACGATATAGAAAGCGGAGATGTGAAGCGGATTATTTCTTATGCAAAGAATCTTGCTGATATTGATGATCATGTTGAGATGATTAATTTAGCAGGTGAGCATGCGGAACGCGGAGTTCTGGTTATTGATGATATAGAATATACGGTGAATGCAATGGATCTAAGGACTCATTTGATGTATTTTATTTATGACAGGAAACGCGATGAAGAATTTATGAAGAAATTGGTAAAAGCAATGGCCATACCAGGTGTGACATTTGAAGCAATGAAAAAAGAAGCTGATATTCAGCTGCAAGCAACATTGCATAATCTCGCAAAGGGTCTCCCAATGTTTACAGTTTCGTATAAAGATAAAAAACCTCAGGTGAAATACCTCATAACGATTAATTAGGGAATAGGCACTAGGGAGTAGGGACTAGTGGCGTAACACGGATAAGATTTGCTGGAGGGTTTATTACTGCAGAAGATGAGGCAATAGGTGAGAATGGTTGAGTGATTATCAACTGCAAATTGCTTGTTTTTTTAAGAAGATCGCGTCCTTCGTCTGTTCTGATAAGAGATCTCGGAAGAAAGGAAAGAGTCGTTGTATTTTGAGTGGCGTATGGACTGACACTCAGGGTGATTATGGCTATCTCGGATGAAGATGCATTAACACAACTGCTTGAGTCTTGGGTGTCCGAACAACGTAAAGCATATGAGATTCTTCCTCCGACAGGATCAATTTCCTGCAAGGCAATTACTGGTTTTTCAAAAAATGTTCCAGGTTTTATCGAATCAATTGTTATAACATTTGGATCATAGGCAATTTCCAATTGTGCGACGCTGGGATAGGGGTTTGCATTATGAATCATAACACCAACAGTAAGCGTCTGTCCTTCTTTTACTGCTTGTTGCGTTGTCTCAAAAGATAAGCTCGTCCGCGCGGGTTCTAAGCGTGAAATAAGAGGTTTTTCAAGTGATACAATGATCTGATTTTGTTGTTTTGTATACACGATGAAAAGTAATATCCCGCTGAAAATAAGAAGCATGACAAGAAGTGTTATGGTGGTTTTTGACATGTGCATATTGTAATATGTTTATTTTCTCTTGTCGAGT
>Ga0265340_10000830_pt1 | contig 17558 bp, 11 predicted proteins | sample 4CB225metaG_FD_202082 | JGI IMG/M metagenome (GOLD analysis project Ga0265340, IMG submission 202082) | Rhizosphere microbial communities from Carex aquatilis grown in University of Washington, Seatle, WA, United States - 4-CB2-25 metaG | ecosystem: Host-associated > Plants > Roots >...
CGACACAACGAGGTGGCTCCGGCGCAGTTCGAATTGGCACCCATGTTCGAGAAGTCCTCGATTGGCGCTGATCACAACATGATCGTGATGGAGATCATGCGGCGTGTGGCTCTGCGGCATGACCTGGTTTGCCTGCTCCACGAAAAGCCATATGCCGGCATCAACGGCAGCGGCAAGCACAACAATTGGTCGATGTCCACTGACACCGGTGAGAACTTGCTTGAGCCGGGCAAGACTCCGCATGCTAACGCGCAGTTTCTTGCCTTCCTGGTCGCCACTATCGCGGCCGTGGACGAGTACGCGGAGTTGTTGCGCATTGCGGTGTCAGGTCCTGGCAATGACCACCGTCTCGGCGCCAATGAGGCGCCGCCCGCCATTATCAGCGCCTTTCTGGGTGAGCAGCTCGATGAAATCATGGTGCAGCTCGAAACGGGTGCTCCCACCAAGAGCTCCGGCGCTGGCGTGATGGAGCTTGGTGTGTCCATCTTGCCCCCCCTGCCCAAAGATGCGACTGACCGTAACCGTACTTCGCCGTTCGCATTCACCGGCAACAAGTTCGAGTTCCGCGCCGTGGGCTCATCTTCGCCCTGCTACTGGGCGAACACCGTGCTCAACACCATCGTTGCCGAGAAGATTCAGCAGATGGCCAACGAGCTCGAAGCCGCCAAGGGTGGCGATTTCAACAAGGCCTTGACAGATACGCTTCGCAGCTGGGTCAAGAAGCACAAGAAGGTGCTCTTCAGCGGAAACAACTATGCTGAAGAATGGCACGCCGAGGCGGCCAAACGCGGTCTACCCAACCTGAAGGACACGGTCGAGTGTCTGAAGGCAGCTGCCAACGACAAGTACGTGGACGTGTTCGCCAAGCACAAGGTACTCAACAAGATTGAGTACGACGCCCGAACCGAGATTGGTTGGGAACGCTACGTCAAGGTATTGAACATCGAAGGTACTGCTACCCTCGACATTGCGCGCAGTCAGATTCTGCCCGCGGCGATTGCCTACCAGAAGAAACTGGCGGACTCGATCGTTGCACTCAAGCATGCAGGGGTTGCGGTGCCAGGCGCTGAGGTGGAGCTCCTCACGCTGGTGGCTGAGCGCGCTGGATCGCTCAAGACGGCGATCGATCAGCTCGACGTAGCTCTTGGGAAGGCCGGTAGCACTGAATCGCATCACCAGGGCCAGGCGTTCAGAGATCTGGTCATTCCGGCCATGCAAGCAACCCGCAAGATTGCCGACGAACTCGAGGGCCTCGTGGAAGACGACCTCTGGCCGTTGCCCAAGTACCGCGAGATGCTGTTCCAGTACTGAGTACTGAGCGAACACCAACCGAACAACCCCACGGAGGCTCAGTCTTCGTGGGGTTGACGTTTAAAGCGCCGAATCGGATCCGTCTCGGGGGTTACGACCAGGCGCCTTGCATTAGCATGCGTGCAACATTGAAGTAGATCATCAAACCGGAGACATCGACCAGCGTTGCCACGAACGGTGCCGATGCGCTGGCTGGGTCGAATCCGATTCGACGAATCACGATCGGCAACATCGAACCCATCATCGTTCCCCAAGTGACTACCCCGACGAGACTTACTGAGACAATCGATGCAACCTGCCAGTAGTGTAGCCCATAGGTACCAAACGCCCATTGCCAAGCAAGAATCCGTATCATGCCAATCGTCGCGAGAATGATGCCCAGAGCTAGGCCGGCTAAGATCTCGCGTCGCATGATGCGCCACCAGTCGCGCAGACCTACCTCGCCCAGCGCCATGGCGCGAATGATTAGTGTCGTTGCCTGTGACCCCGAATTGCCGCCACTCGAGATGATGAGAGGTACGAACAAAGCCAAGACGACCGCTTGCGCGATTTGGTTTTCGTAGTGCCCCATGGCACTGGCTGTCAACATCTCGCCCAAGAATAGCGCTGACAACCAACCTGCGCGCTTCTTGACCATATCGAACATGGTCGTTCTCATGTATGGCGTGTCGAGGGCTTCCATACCACCCAACTTCTGGATGTCCTCGGTGGCCTCGCTCTGTACGACGTCTACGATATCATCGCCAGTTACAATGCCCTTCATGCGTCCATCGCCGTCAACAACGGGGATTGCATTCCAGCTGTGCTGCGCGAAGATGCGAGCCACGGCCTCTTGGTCCATCGTATCAAGCACGCTGACGGTGTCTGTTTGCATCACGTCACGCAGCACTTTTGAACCGGCTACGCGAAACAGATCGCGAAATGAAACCACGCCCAATAGACGCTGCTCCGCGTCGAGCACGTACAAATAATTCAAGGTTTCGAGGTGCTCGCGAGCCTGCTTGCGCAAGTAGTGAATTGCTTCGTCTACGGTCATGTCGGGCCGCAGACGCGCAAAACGCGGACTCATCAAGCCGCCGGCGGCATCTTCCGCATATGCAAGAAGCCCTTGTATTTCTCGACGAAACGTTTCGTCGATCATGGCTAGCGTTGCACTGCGTTCTTCCTCTGGAAACTCCTGAATCACGTCAGCTGCGTCGTCGGGTGGCAGCAGGTGAAACCACAAGCGTCGTTCGGCCTGCGGCATGGTCCGGAGCATCACGGCTTGATCATGCGCCGGGAGCCCGAGGAAGAAGTCGTCAGCCGATTCGCGGTCAAGCGCAAGAAAGCCTTCGAATCTTTCCTCCGCACTTAGAACCAACCACGCGTCGCGTAGCTCATCGACGGTGAGCGGAGCTTCGGGATGAATTGTGGGTGACATTGCAGTTCCATGGGCACACGGAGCTGCATAGGCGACCCCGTGTGCCTAACGTTTCGGACTCGGGTTATCAGAAGAGGAAATGAGGCACTCGGTCATCAGGGCGGCCCCGATTTACCACCAGAATAGGTCGCCGCAAGGCCGAAAGACGCTAGGCGAAACAGTGCCTGGCAGTGAGGCTGGGTACCCGCAAGTCGCCGAGGTCCGGCCCGGTCATACGAGTATGTGCTCAAGGCCTTGCGCAGGCGCTCGTGTCCGCGCTGCTGCGAGGCGCCTCTGGCAACTTTACTTTCGCCAATAGCCAGCCCCCTGCTAGAAACAAGACCAACAAAGACAGAATACCCGCGCGTGAGTTGTTCGTGGCCAGTCCCACCCAGCCCATGAGTAGTGGGCCCAAGAAGGCCGCAGATTTGTCGAGCACGCCATAAAAGCTAAAGTATTCGCTCGCACTTTCCGCGGGGATCAGCCTGCTATACATCGATCGACTCAGTGATTGCACGCCACCCTGCACGAGGCCGACGGTCGCCGCCAACACGTAGAATTCCGTAACCGAATGCATTTGAGTTGCCAGCACGGTAACGCCGGTATAGACGACTATCCCGAGCAACACACTCCTCTTTGCGCCCCAGCGCTCACCGAATCGACCGAAGAGTATCGCCGCAGGAAAACCGATGAACTGGGTTAGCAGCAGGGCAGAGATCAGATGGCTTGTAGCGAGCCCGATACTGGCGCCGTAGTCCAATGCCATGCGAATGACGGTTCCGACCCCGTCAATGTAGAGCCAAAAAGCAATCAGAAACAGAAGTAGTTCACGGTGCTTGGGAATGGACTTGGCCGTCGTCCAAAGCTCCTTCCATACGTTGCTGGAAGCGCGCTCCGCATCCGGCGGCGTGGCCACGTGCGGTTCACGCACCCAGCGGAGCAGTGGTATCGAAAAGACCAACCACCAAACGGCCACCGACAAGAAAGAAATCCTCACCGCCATATCTGTGCTGGCGATGTGAAATAGTGCAGGCTTTAGCACCATCGCGACATTGACCAAGAACAACAGGCCGCCGCCCAAGTAACCTAGCGCATAGCCTAGCGCGGAAATGCGGTCTCGTTCGTGTTCCCCGGCCACGGCGAGCAGCAGCGAATCGTAGAAGACATTCGACAGCGAGAACCCCACGTTGGCTGCTGCAAAAACGCAGGCGGCCACCAGCCATTGCCCAGGGGCTATGAATGCAAGCAGTGCCGTTGATGTGCTGCCCAGCAGCATTCCGCCAGCGAGAGCACGCTTTCGCCACGCACCTCTGTCGGCCATTGCGCCGAGAATAGGTGACACGAGTACTACGACGAGGATTGCCAGTGAGCCGGCGGTTGCAAGGTGACTGGTAACGACGACTGCTGGCTGGCCCTGCGAATAGGTGGTCTTGAAGAAAACTGGAAAGAAGCCGGCTAGAACGGTTGTCGCAAAGGCAGAATTTGCCCAGTCGTAAACGGACCAGCCCCATATGGCACGTTTGGAACTCTGCATGAGAGCCGCGCTTTTACCACGAGCGCACGGGCAATCCTACGGCTGAATCACTGCGGTGCAGTGACCTCTTCCCTTGCCGGCCAAAATGTCACGAAATGGTAACATCGCCACACTGCTCAACTTCAGAATGTGTCGTCTCCGGTCGGAAGTTGGCTGACGTTCTAGAAAGTGCCGACTACGCCTGCATGGCCAAGACCAACATAGGCATGCGCTTCGACACTTGCGGTGGGGGGCTGCTCTTTTCCGCTCGGGCCGCTCGCAAAGTAAATGATAGCCCCGAGAGCCAAAACGCCGGCGCCTGATCCAACGAAAACCGTGGCAATCGTAGCCTTCGAATTTGCGGCGTCGAGCGTCCCTTTGCTGCTTGGTACGCATGAATTGCTCGGGCACTGTCCGTCAAGGTTGTGCTTGTCGTTGAGTGCCAAGTAACCGAACACGCCGCCGGTCGCTGCGATGGCGGTGCCTGCACCCATCAATATGTAGCTGAGGGTTCTGCCGCCGGACGAGCCCGGTTCTACAGACTTGTCTTGTTGCGTAGTCGCGGCCGGCGTAGGCGTAATTACTGCCGGCTTTGCCTCCTTGGCTTCGTCTGCAGGTTTGCTTGTCGCGGCGTTCGTGGCGTTTGTGGCGTTGACGGGCGCGGCCGTCTGTGCCTGTGGGTCAGGCGTGAGCTTGATGGCCACTTCTTGTTTTTCCCCAGCGCTTATCGCTAGCCGCCGTGTAGCTTTGTTGTAACCAGTTGCAGTCGCTTCAATGACGTGCTCGCCTGGATCGGTTGGGCGTTCGCGATCGAGTAGTAGGGAAGACACGGGCTGGCCATCGATGGTCACTGTGACGTTCTCGGTGGGACCGCTCACGGATATCGCAAGATAGGCCAAGTTGGGCTTGGCCGCATCCAGCGCCGCTTGAGCCCGTTCACGTGCACGCAACAGCATAGCGGGAGGATTCGGTGGCGGTGACTCATGCAACAACCGCTGCAGATCCTCGATACCGTCTACGAACTTTCCAACTTGTATTCGGCATTCGCCCAGTCTTCCAAGCACAATCGGTGAGTGACGAAGCTTCTCGGCTCGATCGAGCTTTTCGATGGCTTGTCCGCAGCGTTCCGAGTCGGCAAGCTTCATGCCCTCAATTGCCAGGTCTCGAGCAGCGGCCGTCTCAGCGGCGGTAGGTTCTTGCGCCCATGCTGGTGCGTTGAACAGAAGAAATGTCGCCGAACCCAAGACAGCACCAAAGCGCGCTGCGGTTCCGAAAGAGTGCCTTGAACGGTGGCCGAATTGGGTGGTTTTCATGATGACGCTCCCGGTTGCCTCTGAATTAGGTCGTAGTTGTCGCCAGCCATCAACAGAACAAGATGCGTGGCAGTTCAGCAACGATGTGGGTTTCAGTAGGCGTCTGATTCGCAGCCCTGAGTGACTCGACGCTTCGGACGGCACGCGCGTCATCGTTCTTAAGATTCATCGTGCTTTGTCGTTGTCGTAGAAGCTTCGATGCCCGGAGACCATCTCTGGTGCCGAGGACACGAGCAAGCAACTATAAGAGTTTTCGAGTTTCTCTTCTGCAGGTAACCTGCCGAGTGAAAAGCACTGGAGCGAAACGATGTCGCATATTCGTACGATTTCACGGATCTATCTGGGGGCCGTTGCTGCCGTTATTCTCGCCAGTGGATGCAATGTCATACTCGGACTGAACAAGCTCTCCATAGGAACTGATTCTGGGATCGACGGGCCCGATGCGGGCGGCGCAGCAAATGCTGGCGGAACGTCGAGCACGAGAAGTGCAGTGAATACGGGTGGCGTCGCGAACGCCGGCGGCGGTTCGAACGTGGGCGGCGCCGTGAACCCTGATTCCGGTGGCGGCTGCAAGTCCAACAGTGAGTGTACCGACGAGGCCACTTCAGCGGCTGCAGCGGCTGGCCTCGACGCTGCGGTTGGCGCTGATGGTACGGTGCCAGCTGTTTGTCTTCAGTCAGAACGCCGCTGTGTCACTCTACTGAGTGACGACTGTAAAACCATTACCGGAGATTACAAGGACGATCGAGCCATCATCATTGGATCGCTGTTTGCGACCCAAGGTACTACCGCAGCACAAAATATTCCCCGGCAACAGAGTTCGACGTTGGCTATCGAGGAAATCAATGCCAGTGGCGGAATTCCTTCCAGTACGGCTGGGGTTAGGCGACCGCTTGTGATGGTCTCCTGCAACACTGCTAGCGACTTGGTGCGCGCCGCAACTCACCTGGTTTCAGACCTGAAGGTTCCGGCCATTGTCGGCCCAAACACGAGCCAAGACACGCTCGACGTTTCCAACAAAGTGACGATTCAAGCGGGAGTTGTGGTGATTAGTCCAACAGCGGTTGCCGCGAGTATCGCTGCCCTGCAAGACAATGACCTGACTTGGCTCATGATTCCTACCGATGACCAGCGGGCTCCGCTGATGATCCGCGACATCAACACCGTGGAGGCACAACTGAATACGGCTGGCAAAACTAGCGTCAAGCTGTCGATCATCTACCGAAATGATGCCTTGGGAGTCGGAACGCAGACAGCCCTGGATGCGTTGATCATTAATGGCAAATCACTAGCCGACCCGGTCAACGCTGGCAGCGCCGCTGGCAATGTTCACATCGATCCGTATGATGCGGCGCTTACTGCCGTCGATTCGATTCTGGCCAAGGAGAAAGCGTTTGCACCCGATATCGTCGTCCTGGCCGGCACTGCCGAAACCGTGACGAAGTTTCTGACCCCCCTCGAGAAAGGGTGGCCGTCTGGAGTGAAGCCTTACTACTACTTCATCGACCCCTCCAAGGGTCAAGATCTGCTCAACGCCGTCACCGGCAATGACGATCTTCGCCTCCGCGTGCGCGGCACCGGCACCCTACCCAATGCCGCATCCAAACCCGTGAATGATGCCTTCAGCATAGACTATGGGGCGCGGTATGGCAGTCCAACCACGGCGTCCGGGGCGGGGCCATCGTATGATGCGGTTTATGCTATCGCTTATGCGATGGCAGCCACGAAGGACTTGCCCATCAGCGGCGCAACCATCGCCCAGGGATTGCGCAAACTCGCTGGCGGCACTGATAGTGTCAATACCGGAACTCAGGACTTGCAGCATGCGTTCAGTGCGCTGGCTGAAGGTCAACCCGTCAAGGCAACGGGCACCAATTGTGATCTCGATTGGGACGATCGGGGTGTCGTTACTGATGGCACGATTGAGGTGTGGTGTATCGGCTCGGGGGCAACGCCACGATTTCTGAGCTCTGGGTTCGTCTTCGACACCAAGACCCAAACTTACAGCGGAACGTACACCCAATGTCCTTAGACTAGGGCGATTGGATACGCTCGAGTACGCGGTCCTAGGAGCCGCATCTGTGACCATCGCCACCAGCAGCAGTGCACCACGCAGTAGATCTACTCCGCTTCCCAACTCCGACTTGCAGGTATTGTCGACGTTCACTCGAGTGCGAGCTTGGACGCTTACCGGGCTTGCCACCCTGGCGCTGGCGATCACGTTAATTCATAGGCAGGTTCTGGCGGCACTTGCCGTGAGCGTGACGACTGCGCTCGGCATCTCCGACGTACAGTACGGTTGGCTGTCGTCCGGGCTTGCGGGGGCTTTTCTGATTGGGTCGCTGCCCGGTGCCCGCCTCGTGCAGAAGACTGGACCCAAGGTGGGCCTTGCGCTGACCGTAGCGCTGACATCAATAGTTATTGGTTTGCATTCGGTTGTCTATACTTACTCGGCTTTGCTGTGTCTGCGAATTGGGATGGGTCTAGCGGCGTCGACCGCAATGCCGGCCGCGACGCAAACGGTTCATCGCGTATTGCCGTTCAAGGACCGATCGCGTGGTATTGGTCTCATGTATCTCGGCAATTCGATGGGTTCAGCATTCTGTCCGCTGCTGGCCGTGACCGTTGAATCGAGAGTTGGTTGGCGGAGCGCGTTTTCTTGGATCGCTCTGATGGGAGTTCTCTGGATCATAGCGTGGATCATTGCCGCCAGCATCGGTAAAACGAGTCAGAAGCAAGTTGACTTGGAACCGGGCGCAGTCGTTCTTGTAGCTGCGCGTGCGAGTGCGCTTGAGCTGGCGCGCATTCCGGGTGTCCTGCGCGGTAGCCTGTTGGTGGCAGCCGCAGCACCTGTTACGCTGGTCATGCTGATTTGGGCCGCCAAGTATCTTGTCACTGAGCACCACGTACCGCAGCGCGACTTGGGGCTCTATCTGTGGGCGCCGGCACTGATGTTCGGTCTTGGTTCACTGATGTATGGAGAGCTTCGCGCACGATCCACGAAAACTCGAGCGAGTGCCCGCCCTCCCAAGGGGCTCGTGGCGCAAGCGGCTTGCCTTTGTATGACCATGACGTTGGTGCCACTGATGTACGGACCTGGCGCGTGTGTTTTGGTTGCCAGTGTGGCTATGCTTGGGGCCGGCGGTCTGTACACATTGGCTACGAGCGACATGCTAGCGCATACACCTCGTCCCTTGGTCGCCTCGACGGCAGGCATGACGACATTTGCACAGAGTCTGGTCTACATCATAGCAAGCCCGATCTTCGGTAAGTGTGTACAAGTATCTGGGAATTATCATTGGGTGATGATTAGTGCGGGGTTGTGGGTGTTGCCTTGGACACTGTTGTGGTTGGTTGACGCATCGCTGCTCCGAAACCAAAGTGCGCATTGACTTACCTGAACGCGCAACGAGCTGCGTGCTTTGCTAAAGTAAAGTATGGTTGGGCCGTTGCGTTAAGAGTTGCCCGAGGACGTTCCGTTGGGCGCAATCAATTCTTCATGTTGTGCTAGCGAATAGGTGAGTTCCCATGGAGTCTAAAGCATTGACCAAAGGGGACCCATGGAGCGCGTCAGGCGCCAGCGGGACCCTGCCCCGTGCCGAAGCAGAATTCGAGATGCCTTTTTCAGTTGGGCAGGTGATTGCTGGTAAATTCGAGATAACCAAACTGCTGGGTGTCGGCGGTGTTGGCTTCGTTGTGGCCGCCAATCACCTTGAGCTCGCGCAGAAGGTCGCGCTCAAGTTCTTGAGGCCTGAGATGTTGGCGAATACCCAAGTGGCCGGGAGATTCGCGCATGAAGCTCTGGCCGCCGCTCGTATTAAAAGTGAGCACGTTGCTCGCGTCTACGACGTTGGAACTCTCGATGATGGAACCCCCTTCATCGTCATGGAGTTCCTGGACGGTCGTGACCTGTTCGATATCGTCACGCAAGACGGACCGCAGCCGGTTCGACTTGCCGTTGATTACATGTTGCAAGCGTGTGAAGCGCTGGCAGATGCTCACTCGTGCGGAATTGTCCACCGCGACATCAAACCCGAGAACCTGTTCTTGCTGCATCGCTCAGAAGGCATCGAGCTGATCAAGATACTCGACTTTGGTATCTCGAAGCTTGCGCTCACCGGATCTGCGTTCAAGTCCAATGTGCCCTTGGTCAAGACCATGTTGCCGGTAGGGTCGCCAGTGTACATGTCGCCCGAGCAGATCCGCGCATCCAAAGACACGGACCATCGCACGGATATCTGGTCGATGGGGTGTGTGCTCTATGAACTTCTGACGGGCGGGGCGGCATTCGATGCACCAACACTGACTCAACTGAGTGCGGCGATTCTGGAAACGAACCCGGGTCCCCCGAGTCGCAATCGGTCAGACGTACCTCCCGAGATCGATGCCATTGTCAAACGCTGCTTGGAGAAGAACCCAGCCGACCGGTTTCAGAATGTAGCCCAATTGGCCATGGCCCTTTATCCTTACGGGCCGCGCCGGTCGCGCATCCATGCGGAGCGATGCTGTCGGTTACTGAAGGTGCTCGGATCAACCAACGCCGAATTTGAACTACCGAGTGTGCGCCCGCCGAATTGGGAAGTGATGTCGAGTGGATCTTTTCCAATGGCGGAGCCGCACTCCGCGCCCACCAAGCGACCGATCACCACTCAGGACCAGATTGCGACATTCCATCCTGCCTATCGATCGAAGAAATTTGCGATAGCTGCGATCGCATTTGTGGCAACGGCCGGGTTGGCGTTTGGCTTGCTTAGAGGTCGCTTGCGGACGGCAGAAGCACCTGCGGTTGATTCCGGACATCGCCCGTCAGCGGCGGCCATTCAGTTGCTATCACCACCGCCGCTCACTCCGGCAACAATGGCCCAAGGGAATTTGCAAGCACCAAAAGAAAATGCCGTACCGGCGCCCTCTCAGGCGCAGGCCGTTGCGAATTCGGCTGACGTCGCAGCTTCAGTTGTCACGACAAAGTCTCCCATAGCCAAACCGGGGGTGGTTCCGCGCCGGTTGCCAACAATGCGACCCACGAGAACCAAAGTTCGCGCTGGGACTGAGTCAGGTTCCGGCAATCGCTCAGAGCCGGATCCCGGATTCTAATAATCCTGGGCTCGAACGATACTATGCAGCTCGGCTGTGGGTCTTCCTTCTTAGAAGGCCGAGTGCGCTCAACAGCAGGGGAGTCGACCCATTGGCGAACATGCTTGTCGTTCCATGCGTGCCGCCTGCGCAACAAACGCAACTCGCTTTGACTTCCGATTGATTGGAATCTGCCAGGCGCTAGAATGCGCGGGTGTCTCTTAAGTCGCTCGTTCTTACCTTGCTCGTATTGGCTTGCGGGGGCCGCTCGGGACTTGACACGACAATGTTCTCCGGTGTGGGCGGTTCCGTTGCTTCCACCACGTTCGGTGTTGGTGGACAGAACGCTCAAGGGGGGGGCTCGACGACGGGCGGCGCCGCATCGGCTGGCGTCGGCACTAGTGGACCTTGTGTCGATACCATGTGCACTTCTGGTGGATGGTGTTGGCTCAACCCTCTTCCACAAGGCAATTCTCTGTTCGATGCTGCGGTGCACGACGGTGAGCTCTGGGCATTCGGCGATGACGGATTGGTCTTGCGAGGGGATGGTGAACACTGGCTGCGTTGCCCAACACCCACGACCGAGAGTTTGCGTGGTTCATGGTTTGACCCGGATGGCATCCTTTGGGTTGTTGGTACCGGTGGTGTAGTGCTTTCGTTCGATGGCAAGACTTGGACGCAACACTATGCCGAGGCAGGGCTATTCCTGAATGATATCCACGGCTCCAGCACTGAAAACATATGGGCCGTTGGCAATGACGTTGTCTTGCATTGGAGCGGGCAAACTTGGACCCGCGAGACGCTTGAGACGAAGGGGTCGCTCTATTCCATATGGGCTCGCGATACCGATGATGTGTGGGTCGGTGGAACCGAAGTGTGGCACTACAACGGTGCCACTTGGCAGGCAGTCTATAACAAGGCAAAACCTGCCCGCGGTATCTGGGTCGACGAGTCCGGCGCTGTGTGGATGGCCGCTAACGACGTGCTGCAGTGTGACCTTCTTGATTGCCAATTGACGCCTACCCTAGTTGGTGAACAGATTGATGTCTGGGGAACGAGTTCGACGGACGTTTGGACGATTGGAACCGAGGGCGGCATGCATTGGGACGGCTCGCGCTGGACGACGTTTGACGTGCCGACGAACATGACCTCTGCGGCAGGGGGCGACCCCTATGGTTTGGTTGTCGTTGGCTACTTTGGTCGAATATTTCGCCGTGAAGGGTCGGATTGGGTCAACCTGAGGGGCGCGATAGGATCCATCTGGACCCATGTGTGGGGCGTCTCCGACGATGATATCTGGATTGCAGGCAATTCTATGGCGCACTTCGATGGACTAGCGTTAGCCGTCACGTCCACCCCCACAGAATGGGGATTGCTGACAGCGCATGGGACAGCCTCTGACGACGTTTGGGCGGCAGGGTGTAACGGGACCATCATTCATTGGAATGGTCGCGAATGGGCCGACTATTCGTTGCGTCCCTGGCCACAATGGGACCTGTGCTTTCGAGCAATCTGGGCCGAGTCGCGCAGCTCGGCGTGGGTCACCGGCACGCAGGGGCTTGCCTACCACTGGGACGGCTACACCTGGTCTGCAGTCTCGGCGCTGAGCTCCTTGGCTACGTCCCGTGCACTTTTTGGTGTCGCTGGGGCGCTGTTTGCGGCCGACGATTCAGGTTCTCTCTCTCAGTGGACCAGCCTGAATTGGCAGACCTTGGCAATGTTCACTAGTGAACAATCGAACTCCATTTGGGGAGCGTCCACCACTGATCTATGGGTGGTTGGTACGGGGACAACAGGCGCACTTGCTACGCATGTACAGAACGGGTCAGTCAGTCAAGAAGAACTGGGCAGCACCACGCTGACAGCCGCATGGGGCACCTCGGGCAACGACGTGTGGGCGACGGGCGATGGACGCATATTTCACTACGACGGCCAATCGTTCGTGGAACAACCGAGCGGAGTCCATATCGACAGCAGCAGCATTTGGGTGGCACCTTCCGGCGCGCGCTGGATTGTCGGAGGCAATGGCATTCTTCGCCACGCACCGTGACATGATGGTCAAGCGACACGGAGAAACGTCGGAGTCAGGCTCGCAAGGACCAGTGTCATTGTCATTGCGAGCCTATTGCCCCAGAACGGTATCTAACCCCCCTACCAAGAAAGGTCTCCCAGACATCACTTGGGTCGCGGCGTACACGAAGGCCCAGGAGTTCCCATAGGGGGTAGGGATGAGTGAACGATGAGTGAACGATGAGCGAACTCACTCCGGAGCCGGATCGGACCTAAAGGGAGCGAATTAAGGTGGGCAACCTATGGAATTGCCCGAGTGAGCCAGTTCCCATGCAGTGGGTCACGGCCTCGCACGACATCCGCGTACGCGCGGCTCAGCATGGTCGTGACAGGCCCCGGTTTGCCAGTACCGATGTTGCGCCGATCCAGCTGCACGATCGGTACGACTTCCGCAGCAGTCCCGGTCAGAAACGCTTCGTCGGCTTGGTAGATGTCATCTCGGGTGAGTCGGCGAGAAACCACGGGTATGGCCCGATCGCGCGCCAACGCCAGTACGGTATCACGCGTGATGCCAAGCAGTGAACACGGCGACTCGGGATCTATTAGCTGGCCTTGCCGGACGACGAAAATATTCTCGGCAGATGCTTCGGCAACGTAACCCTGGAAGTCGAGAAGCAGCGCTTCATCGTAGCCATCCTCGGTGGCTTCAAGCTTAGCTAGCATCGAGACCGCGTACAATGCGGAAATTTTCGCGCGATTCAGCATCGAACTGGGGGCAGGGCGGGTGAATGAGGCTGTCTTGACGCGAATGCCCTCGGTGTTGGCGGTTGCACCGAGATACGCACCCCATTCGTAGGCAGCAATGGCCACGTGAACGCGAAGGCCCTGTGGCAGCAGGCCACGCTTCTCGGCCCCATAGAAGACAATCGGGCGCAGGTAGGCCTGTGGGACTCGATTGGCGCAGAGTACTTCGAAGGCTGCGTTGCACAAATCGTCCTCGCCGTAAGGTACGGCCATGCGAAATGATTGGGCTGTATTGAACAGTCTCCGCACATGATCGCCCAATCGAAAGATACGGGTGCGACCATCGTCGCTCGAATAAGCGCGAATCCCCTCGATCGCGCTCACCCCGTAATGCAGCGAGTGGGTCAGCAGAGGGGTCGTTGCGCGGCTCGCGGGGACAATGCACCCGTCATACCAGAGTAGTTCGGTATTCGATTCCATAGCCACCTTTCATGGTTAGCGTTTCCTTGACCTTAGCAGGATATCGCCCGAGAAAAATGCTGGCGGAGCGAACATACAATTCGGTAAAGTCGAACGATGAATCGCCTAACGGCAATGCAGATCTTCGTGCGTGTGGTCGAATCCGGAAGCTTCACGCGAGCAGCGAATGCTCTCGACATCTCCCGTGCGCGAGTGACGGAGGCGATTCAAGACTTGGAGCAACTGCTGGGTGCGCGTCTGTTGCATCGCACGACGCGTCAATTGGCGCTGACCGACGATGGGCGCACGTACTATGGCCGAGTCTTACAGATTTTAGCTGATATCGAGGCGGCGGAGGCTGAAATCGGGCAGTCGCGTGCAGAGGTCCGCGGCGTCCTGCGCGCAGATATGCCGGTGGCGTTGACAAGACTCTTTGTTCTCCCGCAATTGCCGAACTTCCTCAAGAAGTACCCAAAACTTCAACTCCAGATACGACTCGAAAACCGCAGTATTCAGCTGTTGCAGGAGGGTGTGGACTGCGCTGTCACTTACGGCATGCCCACGGGCCTCGACTATGTCGTGCGCCCACTGGCTGCCACGCGCCTGCTCACGTGCGCGTCTCCGGGGTACCTCAAGCGGCATCGCGCGCCGCGAAAGCCCTCTGACCTCACGAAACACAATTGCATTGGGTTTCTCGATCCAGTTTCGACGCATGCCGCCCTTTGGCAATTCGTAGCAGGGACCCAAGTCTCCACGCACCAACCCAAGGGCAACCTTGCCTTTAATGGCATGGAGGCCTGCGTGGAAGCGGCGGTCATGGGCATTGGCGTGACGCAGGTGCTGTCATCGGTGGCACACAATGCGGTACGGGAAGGACGGCTCGTTCCGCTCCTGATCCCGTATACGAGCGAAGGCCCGAGTCTCTACTTTGCGTTTGCGGCCAATCGACAAGCATCGGCTCGGCTGAGAACTTTTGCGGCTTTCGTCAAACAAGTGTTTGGACAGATTGATTCGGGATGGGCCGAAATAGTTGCGGACCATCAATAGCTCCCGGTTCTCTCACCAGGGGTTTGGTCCGCTTTGCGTCTGGCTCAGGGCACAGCGAGCGATTCGGGTCTTGACGGCGAAGACGACTCTCTGCAAAGTGCGTGGCCTATGGCAATGACGTCGACTTCGAGTGGTCTCAATTATGAGGATGATGTGGTGGGTTCTGGCGCTTCCCCCAGCACCGGACAAACATGCGTCATGCATTACACCGGCTGGCTCTGGGTGAACGAGGCCAAGGGCAGCAAATTCGATAGCTCGGTTGATCGTGGCCGGCCCTTTTCGTTCACGATCGGAGTCGGTCAAGTGATCCGCGGTTGGGACGAGGGTGTGGCTTCAATGCAAGTTGGCGGTAGGCGGCGACTACTGATCCCTGCAGACCTTGGCTACGGTGCTCGCGGGGCTGGTGGGGTGATTCCACCCAATGCAACTCTGTTGTTTGAGGTCGAGCTGCTCGAGATTCATTGACGGTCTCGCGATTGCGCACGGGCGGCACCTGTCCTTGCGCGTCGCAACGACATAACAAAAGCGCTGACGAGCGCCTGGCACTTGGCTACTCGCCCTGCACGTGAACGATGACCTGCCGCTCGTGACCAGAGTGGCGATGTTCCCACAGGTAGATCCCCTGCCAAGTGCCCAGCCCGAGGCGGCCTTCCACGATGGGGATAACCTCGTTGGTGCGCGTGATCGCGGCGCGCGCGTGCGCCGGCATGTCGTCGACTCCTTCGTCGTCGTGTTCCCAATGACGAGACTCTGGCGCGATGTCATTCATCCATCGGTTGAGGTCATGCTGCACGCTAGGGTCTGCATTCTCTTGGATGACCAGACTTGCCGAGGTGTGTCTCACGAAAACGACACAGATGCCGGTTTGCACTTGGCTGTCTGCAACAACGCGGCTGACCTCAGGCGTTACGTTGAGCAGCCCTTGGCCTTTGGTCGAAATTCGGAGCAATCGTTGTTGCATCATGGCAGCGCATGCCATACCAGGAACTAGAGCGGTTTTCACCGCCATGGACCGTGAACCGAAAATAGTGCTCGAGTGGCGCACTTCAACGGACGTAATGGGTCTCTTGGGCCCAGCCTCTGCGCGGCCATCGCACCCGCCGACCCACCCAATCTAGTGACCCGCACTGCTGAGGGGTGTCGCGTCGGTCAATGACGCTCTGTGGGAAGACCATCCGAAAGCGAGAATCAGGCCGGTAGCGACGAAAACACCGATGGCGAGCCAGGTGTACGGCCGCTGGATGCGGCTGGCGCGTGGCGGCACGTGGCTCAGAACCGCTGGATTGATTGCAACCAGACCATTGGCGCTTGGCTGCGACGGGGGGCGCGCCATTGCGTCAAGTAGTGTCGCACCGTCGAACGTATTGGCGGAGGTGAGCGCATCTCTGGGCGCTGGCCACCACGTATCCTTTATCAGACAGTCGCTGCCCAAGTTGGTGTCGTCGGGTGCTTGGCTCGATTCACTTTTCGTTTTGGCAAAGGGCAAGAATCGAACGGACGGTCTCGTATCCTTCTTGTACCCTGCAACCGGACTCGGCGCTCGGCTGTCATCCGAAGACGGCCCGAACAGCACGGAGCTTGTCGCCGTTGGGGTTTGGGTCTCTTGGACGCACACCACCTGCACCGCAGCCGCATCGGTCAAGACTTGATTGCTTCGCAAGATGGCTTCGGTCACGCGACGCCGCTCTGGATCGATGCGCGCCTTCACTAACTGGGCGATGTCCTTGGGGCTGACCATGTCACCGGACTTCAGCAGCCAGCGTTCAAGATCAAGTCGCATCTCGTCGGCCGTTGCGTAACGCTGATCCGGATAACGCTGTAAGCACTTATCAATCACCGCCTCGAGTTCTGGTGGGTAGTTCTCGACCAGGGAACTTGGCTTCTTATAGATGCCCGTGAGAATCTTACCCATGGCTCGCGGGCCACTGCCAAAGGGCCGCAGCGCCAGCGTTGCCACGTAGAGCACACACCCCATCGCGAACACGTCTGCTCGTCGGTCAACTTGCTTACCGCCAATTTGTTCTGGAGCAATGTACGAGAACTTTCCTTTGATCTCGCCGGTCTTCGTCTTTGAGTGCAGCTGATAGCGCGCTTTGGCAATTCCAAAGTCACTCATTTTGACATGGCCGTGGAGGCTCAATAAGATATTGGGCGGGGAGACATCTCGATGAACGACATTGAGCGGGTTGCCATCGATGTCCGTTGCCTCGTGCGCGGCGTGCAGCCCAGCGCAGGCATCCGCGATTATTCGTGCTGCCATGCAGTAACTCAATGGAGCCATGCCGTCGGAACGGTGGAGTACTCCAGCGAGAGAGTCACCCGCTACCCATTCGAGCGCCAAAAAGAGAACGCCATCCTCACATCCGAGCTCGTAGGTCTCACAAACGTTTGGATGCTGAACAGCAGCCGCAACCGTGGCCTCGTCTAGGAACATGCGAACGTACTCTGGGTCCGCCGCGTATTCGTGGCGGATCAGTTTCAAGGCAATGGTCCGCGCAAAGCCAGAAACCTCGGGACGTGCTGCCCAGACCTGCGCCATTCCGCCACACGCTATTGGGGCCAATAGCCGATATCGGCCCACTTTCGCGCCTGGCTCGAACGTCAAATGTGCAGCGGCCAAATCATGATTGTTCATGGGTGGACTGGGGTCAGTCCTGGCCACGGCGCGCTCTCCCGTAGACTTCATTTT
>Ga0265340_10000831_pt1 | contig 17556 bp, 14 predicted proteins | sample 4CB225metaG_FD_202082 | JGI IMG/M metagenome (GOLD analysis project Ga0265340, IMG submission 202082) | Rhizosphere microbial communities from Carex aquatilis grown in University of Washington, Seatle, WA, United States - 4-CB2-25 metaG | ecosystem: Host-associated > Plants > Roots >...
GAGCTCCGGCAAGGGTTCGTTGTCGCCCTCGATGATGTAATCGACTTCGCTGACATGGATGCCGTTTTCGATGCCGAACACGTAAGGAACCGCCGTCGAAGTTTCGACGATGAGGTTTTTTGCGCGTTCGACGAGGGTTCTCAGCCACGCGTTGGTAGGGCCGAAATTGAAATACCCGCTGGGATCGGCCGGCCGCACCTTCAACACGACGATGTCGATGGGAGCGATGAAGCGGCGATAGTAGTCGGCTATTTCCCCCAGATTGGGAGGAATGTGGCCGCAAATGCCAGCGTCGGACTTTTTACGCTCATAGGCGCTGAAGTGCCAGCTCAACCAATGAAAATGGGCGCCTTCGGGATCGGCTTCGAGCACCGCGCGCGGTTTGGCGGCCAGGCTGGAGCGAAAATTCACATTTGAAAGCTCGTTGACGCGCGCGGCGAGCGCTTGGTCGAAGGCATCGGGTTGGGCAAGGCAGGCGCCGTAGTCAAGCCAGTCGCCGGATTTTACGAGAGCTGCCGCTTCTTGGGCGGTGATCTTCTTGGCCGGTGCAGATGCGGTACGCATAATGGGAAGGGACCTTTCAAAAGACGTTCCGCGATTATGTTACCAGACCTGGTTCATGCGGGTGCTCACGCCGCTCGCGTCCAATCGGTCTGTCGGGGTTGGACGAAAAAAGTCCCGGTCGCCGGCTGGGGACGACAGCGCGGCGACCGGGGGAATTCAATGTCAGAACGCCTTCATCAACCGAATGCCGAACTGGCGAGGCGGTCCGGCCATGTCGAGGCCGACAATAGCCGCGACATAGTGCTCGTCTGTCAGGTTCGTGCCGTACAGCGTCACTACATAGCTGTCGTGAGTCCACTCGAGCTGTGCGCCGAGAAGATCACGGGCCGCCATCCGGTCTCCGAGTGAGGCATTCTCAAACAACGTTGCCCATTGCGGGGACTCATGCCCGAAATTGGCGCGCGGAATAAGCTTGTCGCCGTCATCGAGGTGGAAGGTGTACTGCGCACTGACGTTGAACGTGAATTCCGGTGCGTAGGTCATCGGGCGACCACCCAAGTTCACGCATCCCGCAGTTGCGGGACCAGTCTTCGGATCGCAAGCTGCTCCGCTGGCGACACCCACTCGACTGTCCACCGCATAGAAGTCACCGACTGCCGCATGCATCAAGCCGATGCCGCCGCCGAAGGCGAGGTCCCCAAATACGGCGTCGAGTTCACCTTCAAAGCCGTAGGAGATTGTCGGCTTGGGGGCGTTGACTTCGGTCAAGAATGTCGGACCCGTATAGGCTGGCCAACCGATCGTGACGATGAAGTTCTTGTAGTCGTTGTAGTAGGCGTCAAGCGTGGTGCGGAGATGTCCGTCGAGCATGGTCGACTTCCAACCTGCTTCATAGTTCAACACTGTTTCCCCGTGGAACGGAGCGGGGACAGCATAGTTGTAGATAGGTGGATTGAGGCCGCCCGCCTTGAAGCCGGTTGCGACGAAGCCATAGACGAAGTTGTTCTCGTTGACGCTCCAATTCAGCGAGCCCTTGTAGGAGAAGTTTTTCTCCCCCAGGTGGCCATATGAATCATGGGAGTTCACCGTAAAGGTAGCGCCATACTGATCCCAGTAAGCGTCGTTCGCCGTGCGGCTCCATGTATAGCGCCCGCCGATTTGTGCCTCCAAGTTGGGGAGCAGCTTGTACCCGACCTGGCCGAACACGGCGAGGGTCGACTGGGGATTGTGGCCATAAAGAATAGATGCGTTACCCAAAGAAGGGGATGGAGGTGTCGTGGCATTGTACGGTAGGCCAACCTCGAACTTGCCCTGCGGATAGTAATATTGGTCGGCTTGGGCATAAGCGCCAAACACCCAACTGAAACGACGATCCTCCGGCGAGACCACATTGAGTTCCTGCGACCAGATGTGCTCGTTGACCTGGTCAAAGAAATACCAGTACTTGGGGTTTACGCCGCCCCAAATAGCGGTCGGCGGACCGTAATCCGTTCCGTCCAAATCCGTGTAATAGTCGGTTTTGCCGTTTTGATAACCCGTCACCGACTTAATTGTGGTGCCATCGGGGAACACATAATCGGCCTTCAACACGGTTCGTGTAAACCGGTCCATCGCCTGGCTGCGACTATTTTCGGTGACATGGAAGAGGTCGCTATAGTGAGGGTTGGGTGTGGTGGAATTGGTGGGCGCCATCCCGGCGGGATAGGTCCAAGCCAGATCAAGCGTTTTGGAGCGCTCCGTGTACGGAGAGGCCATATACGCGCCGTTGTCGAGATAGTCGGCATCGAACTTAAGGGAAACGGTTAGCCGATCCGTGGGCGTCCAGAGAACGCTCACTCGGCCCGCAGCCCAACGCTGATCGCCCGGGTTGTAACCCTTTTTGCAGCCTGCATACTTGTTACCGGGGCAATTATCCGCCGGATCGCTGTCGGTTACCGAGAAGAAGCTGCCGCGCGCTTCGCCGAACCCTGAGAGGCGTATTGCCAAGGTATCAGTGAGCGGGATGTTAACAGCGCCCTGCAACTGGGTATCGTTGTAGTTGCCGTATTGGGCCGAAGCATAACCATCATAACCGCCGCCGATTACCGGGTTCGCGGTGGTGACGAAGAGCGCGCCGCCGGTTGCATTCTGGCCCACGAATATGCCTTGCGGACCGCGCAGCAATTCGACGCCTGAGATATCGTAATACGGCTCTTCCACGAAGTATCCCGGGAAGGTCGCGATGCCATCGCGGTAGGTGATCACGCCCGTCAGTGTTTGTGCGTTATGCTCGCCCTTGCCGATGCCGCGGATGTTGAAGTCGATGCCTTGGCCGAAATTTTCGATCGCTACGTTCGGCGCGATGAACTGCAAGTCGTCGACCTTGACGACGCCCTTGGCTGCAATGTCCTCTCCGGTCAGAACAGTTGCGGACAGGGGAGTGGTCATAAGATTTTCGGTTCGACGTTCCGCCGTGACGACGACCGTCTCAACGGTCGCGCTGCTGTCCTTGTCATTGGGTGCTGGCGAATTGGTCTGAGCTTCAGCTATTCCGCCCCAGGTCAATGCGAGCGCCGACGCGCTCAGCAACAGTGTGTAGGTTTTCATAATCCCCTCTCTGGTATCGTGATTATTGCGTTTCCCGTGCGCTCTTTGGCGCTCTCCAGCGCTCTTACGCGCATTGTGTCACATTGCCACAAACTCACTAGACAATCAATACTCATTATGTTGATAGTGAATGAATAGAAGATCACAATAACACTGCCATGTTGCGGTGCAAATCCATCTCGGAACGGGTTGGGTATACCGCACGGTTGCGGGCAGGACGGGAGGCACGCGTGATTGATTTGAACGGACGGGTAGCAATTGTCACCGGGGCCGGTGGCGGTTTAGGGCGGGCGTATGCGCTGTTGCTGGCGCAACACGGGGCGTGGGTGGTTGTGAATGACCTTGGCAGCGGCGCCGAAAACGTTGCGCGGGAGATCAGTGCCGCCGGCGGAAAAGCCCGCGCTGCTTTGTGCTCCGTAACGGATGCAGTCGCAGTCGAGAAGATGGTCCAAGACACGCTGAAAGCCTGGGGCCACGTCGACATCCTCGTCAACAATGCGGGCATCTTGCGCGACAAATCGTTCGTCAAGATGAGCCTCGACGACTTCCGTCTCGTACTCGATGTGCACCTGATGGGTACAGTCCACTGCACGAAGGCGGTCTGGGAGGCTATGCGCGAACGCAAGTACGGCCGCATTGTCGTGACGACCTCATCGTCCGGTCTCTACGGAAATTTCGGCCAATCGAATTACAGCGCAGCCAAGATGGGCCTTGTCGGTCTGATGCAGACTCTGGCGATCGAAGGGGCGAAATACGGAATCCATGTGAACGCGATCGCGCCGACGGCCGCCACGGGAATGACCGAAGGCATCTTGCCGGAAGAACAGTTGAAGCTGTTGCGGCCCGAATTCGTGGCACCGGCGGTTCTGGCGCTGGTAGCGGAACAGGCGCCGACGCGCACGATCCTGTGCGCCGGTGCGGGCAGTTTCGAAGTTGCCAACATCACCCTCACCAAAGGCATCCACGTCGCCGGCAATCCGCCGTCGGCGGAAGAGCTTGTCGAAAGGTGGTCGGATGTCGTCGGCCGGACGGGTGAAACAATTCCGGCATACGGATTTAATCAAAGCGAGGTCGAACTGAAAAAGGCCGGCTATACCGCGCCGCAAGCCAAGGGGGCCTGATGTGAACCGCGATGCCGTAATTGTTGCCGTTGCGCGAACCCCGATCGGCCGCGCCTACAAGGGGGCCTTCAACGCCACACCAGCTCCGTCGCTCGCGGCGCATGCCATCCGTGCCGCCGTCGCGCGTGCGAAGGTCGATCCTGCCGAGATCGACGATTGCATCTTCGGTTGTTCGCTGACCCAAGGCCATCAGCAGGTCATCGGCCGCCAGGCGGCCTTGGCCGCGGGGTTGCCGGTCACGGTTGCCGGGCAGACTGTCGAACGTCAATGCTCGTCGGGCCTGATGACCATTGCCGCGGGAGCCAAGCAGATTATCGTCGACCGGATGGACGTCGTCGTGGCGGGCGGTGTGGAGTCTATTTCGCTGGTGCAGACGCCGGAGCTCCGCATCACCTACGACCCGGCTGTGCTCGCGCTGCACAAGGACTTCGACATGCCGATGGTCGACACGGTTGAGGTTGTCGCTCGCCGGTATGGCATCTCGCGCGAGCGGCAGGATGCCTACGGATTTCAGTCGCAGATGCGCACGGCCGCCGCTCAGGCCGCCGGCCGCTTCGACGACGAGATCATCCCCGTGCGGGCGACCAAGCTCGTAACGGACAAGAAGACCGGCGCGACATCGCAAGAGGAAGTCGTTCTGAGGCAAGACGAAGGCAATCGGGCCGACACGACCCTTGAAGGCTTGGCTGCCCTGAAGACGGCGCGGCCGGGAGGATGCATCACGGCAGGCAATGCCAGCCAGCTGTCCGATGGCGCGTCCGCCTGCGTGCTGATGGAGGCGGGTCTGGCTGCCGCACGCGGCCTTAAGCCGCTGGGCCGATATTGCGGAATAGCGGTGGCGGGCACAGAGCCTGACGAGATGGGGCTTGGGCCGATCTTTGCCGTGCCCAAGCTTCTGAAGCGCTTCGGCCTGAAAATGGACGACATCGGGCTTTGGGAACTGAATGAAGCGTTCGCCGTGCAAGTCCTCTATTGCCGCGATCAGCTCGGCATTCCCGATGATCTGTTGAACGTCGATGGCGGTGCCATCTCCATCGGTCATCCTTACGGCATGTCGGGTAACCGCCTCACGGCGCATGCGTTGATCGAAGGGCGTCGACGGGGGGCCCGCTACGTCGTGGTGACGATGTGTGTCGGCGGCGGCATGGGTGCGGCAGGTTTGTTCGAGGTTCTCTGACGGAGTTCGTGAGCGTTGCAGTGTGACAGGATCCAGGCGCGTGATCGTGGCTAGCACCCCGCCGAAGACGCATCCAAGATCGTCCCTCCGGCGCTCTGCCGCTTTCCGCCGACTACGAGTGGCATCGTCATGAGGTGACGATCTGACGATACGCGCGGCGGTGCCGTCGCGCCCTGTCCGCGAAACCAGAGGAGTCTACCTGCCATGACCGAGCTCATCATCGCTTCCGCGGCGCGCACGCCGATTGGTTCCTTCAATGGCGTCTTTGCGAATGTCCCGGCATGCAAACTCGGTGAAATCGCCATCCGGGCCGCTCTCGAGCGCGCCAAGCTGGATCCGCGAGAGGTGGACGAGGCGATCCTCGGTCAGGTGCTGGCGGCCGGTCAGGGTCAGAATCCCGCGCGGCAGGCCGCCCTTGCCGCGGGCCTGCCCATTGAATCCACTGCACTTGGTATCAACCAGGTGTGCGGCTCAGGGCTGCGCGCCGTCGCGCTCGCAGCCCAATCGATCAAGGCGGGCGATACCAAGATCATCGTCGCTGGTGGTCAGGAATCCATGAGCCTTTCGGTCCATGCCGCGCATCTGCGGGCCGGCGTCAAGATGGGCACGGGCGAATTGACCGACACGATGGTCAAGGACGGCCTGTGGGATGCCTTCAACAACTATCACATGGGTGTCACGGCCGAGAATGTGGCGCAGAAATACGGCATCACGCGCGTCGATCAGGACCTGTTTGCGTTCGGCTCACAGCAGAAGGCTGCGGCAGCGGCCGCCGCCGGACGATTCCAGGCGGAGATCGCAGCGGTCACGGTCAAGGGACGCAAGGCCGATGTCGTGGTCGACAAGGATGAATACCTGAAGCCCGACACGACCGTCGAAGCGCTCGGCAAACTGCGCCCCGCCTTTGCCAAGGACGGAAGCGTCACGGCGGGCAACGCTTCGGGCATCAACGACGGCGCCGCGGCTCTCGTCGTGATGACGGCCGACGAAGCGGCTGGGCGCGGGATCACCCCGCTCGCCCGCATCGTTTCGTGGGCCACGGCAGGCGTCGATCCTGCCGTGATGGGCACAGGCCCTATCCCTGCGACCAAGAAAGCCCTCGCCAAGGCAGGCTGGAGCGTTGGCGATCTCGACCTCATCGAGGCCAACGAAGCCTTCGCGGCACAGGCGCTTGCGGTGTCGCAAGAACTCGGCTTCGACCCCGCCAAAGTCAACGTCAACGGCGGCGCCATCGCACTGGGTCATCCGATCGGCGCTTCCGGCGCGCGCATTCTGGTGACGTTGCTGCATGAGATGCAGAAGCGCCGTGCAAAACGCGGGCTTGCGACGCTCTGCATTGGCGGAGGCATGGGAATCGCGATGGCGTTGGAGGGTTTTTGAACCCGCTGCGCGAAACCCGGCCACCGGAATCTGCCAGTGGCGGAGCCAGTGCGGTGATGGTGCCATTGGTGATTTTCCTGTTCTTCGCCTGGGGGTTCACCACATCCTTGAACGATCCCTTGATTGCCAAGCTCAAGGGCCTTTTTTCTCTCAGCTATGCCGAGGTTATGCTGACGCAGTCGGCTTTCTTCCTGGGCTACTGCATCTTTTCCATTCCGTCCGGGATGGTACTCGCCCGGTTTGGTTACGTGCGCACAATTGCGCTGGGGCTCGCCGTGATGGCGCTCGGCTGTCTGCTCTTCGCGCCCGCTGCCAGGGTGGGAATATACGCGGGCTTTTTGGGGGCGCTCTTCATTGTGGCGGCGGGCATGGCGCTGCTCCAGGTGGCCGCGAACCCATACATTGCGGCGCTCGGCTCGCCGCGAAACGCTTCCAGCCGTTTAACGTTCGCGCAGTCGTTCAATTCGCTTGGCACATTTTTCGGACCGCTGGTCGGAGCTTTGTTCTTGCTGCAGCGCGGTGTCGCGTCGCCGCGCGGCGCGGACGCTGCGGCTTTGAACGCGGCGCGCATTGCCGAGGCATCGTTCGTGCAAGGGCCGTTCCTTGTGATTGCGGCCGTGCTGGTGGTCGTCGCGCTTGTGTTCTGGCTGTTGCGAGGGGCGCCAAGCCCTCCGGTTGGTTCTGCCGACGTCAATCCGTTCAGCCGGCGGGTGTTACGCCGCCCGCGGCTGATGATCGGCGTGGTCGCGATCTTCCTCTACGTCGGCGCCGAGGTCGCGATCGGTAGCGGCCTGACCAATTATCTTATGCAGGGTACCGTTGTTGGCGATAAGGCAACCGGTATCGGCCAACACCTGTCGGCAATTCTGGAATATGTGTTTCATCGTCGCTGGACATTCAATGTCGCCCAGGTCGCTGGTGCCATGGTGAGCATCTATTGGGGCTTGGCGATGGTTGGCCGCTTCATCGGCGCGGGCATCCTGTCCTTGGTAAAACCGAGCAGGGTCCTGATATTCAACGCGTCACTTGCGGTTGTTCTCGCGTTGGTTTCATCGCAAACCACGGGCATCACGGCGGCGGTTGCGGTGCTGGCGATAGGCCTTGCCAATTCGATCATGTTCCCGACGATCTTCACGCTCGCGCTTGAGGGCATGGGCGAGGACAGCTCCAAGGGGTCGAGTTTGTTGTGCACGGCCATCGTCGGCGGATCGGTAGTTCCCTACGTGTACGGCTGGGCTGCGGATTTGCAGGGCCTTGCGTTTGCGCTCCTCATTCCCGCCGCCTGCTATCTGTTCATCGCCGGGTACGGACTGTTCACGATGCGCGAGTCGACGACGGCAGAGGCCTAAGACGCGAAAGGGGACCCCAAGTGATCTCTCGCCGTTCTCTCATCGCCACAGCTGGAGCATTTGCCAGCGCGCCGGCGGCCGCATCCGTAGGGAATGCGCTGCACGATGCGCCGCCGGGGTTCCTCTGGGGCACGGCCATCTCGGCCCACCAGAGCGAGGGCAACAATACCAACTCCGACGTCTGGCTGCTCGAAAACGTCACGCCGACCCGATTCAGCGAGCGCTCTGGCGATGCCTGCGACAGCTATAACCGTTATGCGGAAGACATCGCGCTGAACGCGGCGCTCGGGTTCAATTGCTATCGCTTCGGAATCGAGTGGGCGCGGATAGAGCCCAGCCCGGGACAGTTCTCCAATGCCGCATTCGACCATTATGTTCGCGTACTGCAGGCCTGTCACGAGCACAAGCAGACGCCGGTCGTCACCTTCAGCCATTTCAGCGTTCCGCGCTGGTTCGCAGAGCGGGGCGGCTTCGAGGTGGCGGACGGAGCGGACATTTTTGCCAGGTATTGCGGCACGGCGACGGAGCGGCTCGGGCCGCTGATCGGCATGGCCTCGACGTTCAACGAGGCCAATATTCAGTTTCTCGCCCGTCTGTTTTTCCCCTCGTTCCTTCAGGGAGCGGTCGTCAAGGAGATGCTCGCCGCCGCACGCAAGGCGACGGGATCGGAGCGCTTCTCTTCCTTGATCTACGCCGATCCGGAGGTAAGCCAGCCCATCCTTCTGGACGCTCACCGCAAGGCTTACCAGGCAATGAAAGCGGCGCGCGCGTCACTTCCCGTCGGGGTGACGCTGACCACCCAGGAAATTCAGGGCTTCGACGAGTCCGGCGCGCCCGATGCGGTAATCACGGCGGCCTATGAGCAACAGCTTTATGGAGATTGGGTGCAGGCGGCGCGAGACAGTGCGGATTTCATCGGCGTGCAGACCTATACCAGGATGAGGTTCAATCGTCAGGGCATAATCCCGCCGCCTAAGGGAGCCGAACTGACCGCCGCCGGATACGAGTATTATCCGCAAGCTCTCGCCGCGACGATACGCTGGGCGCATAAGGCCATCGGCAAACCGATTTACGTCACCGAAAGCGGCATCGGTACCGACGACGACGCCCGTCGCATCGCCTTCATCGATCAAGCCCTCGACAGCGTGCGGGATTGCATCGTCGAAGGCATTCCGGTGCACAGCTACATGTATTGGTCGCTGCTCGACAACTTCGAGTGGACCTCGGGTTACAAAAAGCACTTCGGCCTGGTGGCGGTGGATCTGACGACCTTCAAGCGAACGCCCAAGCCCAGCGCCCGCTATCTGGGCCGGCGGGCAAAGCTCAATCTGCTTTAGCGGGTAATTGAAAACTGGAGTGTTTCAAATGCTATCACGCCGTTCACTGATCGCTGCAGGCGGAACCGCCCTGATGATGGCCTCCGCACGGGGTGCCATACAGCCGCGCCGTACGACGCGAGTTCTCTGCGAAGGCATTTACTTCGGCGATGACCCGCGCTGGCACCAGGGCCGATTGTGGTTCAGCGATTTTTATGCGCACAAAGTGAAGTCGGTCTCGCTGGCAGGGGATTTGCGCACGGAAGTCGAGATAGACGATCAGCCTTCGGGAATGGGCTGGATGCCCGACGGGTCGTTGCTGATCGTCTCGATGTTCAAGCGCCAAGTGCTTCGCCGCTCGGTGGACGGCAAAATCTCTGTGCACGCCGACCTGAGCAGCGTCGCCGTCTTCAGCAGCAACGACATGGTGGTCGATTCGCAAGGGCGCGCCTATGTGGGCGATTTCGGGTTCGACCTGTTCAAAGAATACACCGTGCGCAGCTTCGAAAGCATACTCGCGGATCACCCGACAGCGAAGGTCGCGTGCATCTCGCCCGACGGAACGGTACGCGTGGTCGCAACGGACATGCACTTCCCGAACGGATCGGTCATCACGCCGGATGGCAAGACCCTCATTGTCGCCGAAACGCTTGCAGAAAGGCTGGCCGCGTTCGACATCGGCGCCGACGGAAGCCTGAGCAACCGCCGAGTCTGGGCCTCGGTTGCACCGCCTGCTCCGCAGAAAGGGACGCCGCCATTCCACCGCCTTCCCGACGGGATCGCGCTGAACGCCGACGGTAATATCTGGATGGCGAACGCTTACGCGCCGGAGTGCGTGCTGTTTGCACCGGGCGGCAAGGTCCTGGAGGTCATCGACACCGGCGTGCCTTGTTTTGCATGCATGCTCGGCGGTGACGATGGCAAGACGCTGTTCATGCTCACTAGCCCCCCGACCGCGGGGCCCGACACGAGCAAACCGCCAACCGCCAAGGTCATCGTTGCGACCGTCGAAGTGCCACATGCCGGATTGCCGTAGGTCGCGTCATGAGATCCTAAGCCTGACATCACAAACTCCTCGCTGCCAACACAGGCTGAAAGGAACATCTTGTGTCAAGCAACTCCGCGCAGAGCGCCAGTAAAAGATATACCCTCAGCATCGCCTTGACCGGCTGCGCATTTGCGATCTGGGGTTTTGCGCAGTGGCTATACGGAACGCTCGTTTCGCCATTTGCCGCTGCCCTCTTGCTAAACGCCGGCGAGATATATCTTGCGCAATGGGTGCTTTGTTTGGGCTATTGCCTCGCGGCGATACCGGCCGCCGAGCTCACGCGTCACTTCGGCTACAAATCCGGGGTTGTGTTCGGCTTCGGCTGCTTCGGGGTCGGAATGTTCTTGTTCCATCCCGCTGCTGAGCAGCATCAATTCTACTATTTCGTTGCTGCAGCGCTTCTTGCCGGCGCCGGGCTTTCCTTCCTTGAGATTTCAGCCAATCCGATGATCGCCAGACTGGGTCCGGTCGAAACCTCGGTTCGCCGGTTGAACATCGCCCAGGCTATCATTCCAGTCGGAGGGGTCATGGGCTTCCTGGTGGGAGCTTGGATCATTCAGTCCGCTTACAAACATCCGGCCACGCAGTTGGCCCAAGCCCTCGTACAACCCTACTTCGCCATTGGCGTGGTCATGCTGCTTTTTGCCTTTGTCGTGGACAAGGTCGAGTTTCCGCCTATTGCAGGCGAGCGCGTCAACAAAGGCGAACATATTTCCCAGGACTTCGCGCAACTTATCTCACGTCCTCTGTTCATGTTCGGCCTGGGAGCAATCCTCTTGTGCCTGGTTGCCCAAGTGATTTTGTTAGGGCTCTCCATTCCTTATTGCCTGGCATTTGTTCCCGGCTATTCGCCAGCCTCGGCGGGGAATATTATTTTGTGGTCATTGATCGCCTGCATCATCGGACGGATTATCGGCACGGCTGCGATGTATTGGATCAATCCTATCCGGCTTCTGGTCTTCTTTTCAGGGTCCGCCGCCGTTTTGACAGCAGCCATCACATTTGTGGGAGGTCAATTCGGCGTTATCTGCATCGTGGGCGCCAGTTTCTTCATGTCGATCTTGTTCCCGACAATCTTCGGCAGCTCGATTCGCGATCTAGGGCCGCTCACGAAGACGGGATCGGCGCTCTTGATCTTGGCAGCCGGTGTCGGCGCCGGCGCAATGGCAATACCGAATTTGGGTTTCGCGACGGCGCACATCCGAGTGATGATGCTCTTACCCAGCTTGTGTTTCGCGGCAATCACGGTTTTCGCGATCGCGCAACATCGTGCGGCCGCAGGTAAACACGGTTCTCAAGGGCCGGACTCTCGCGCAGGCGACTCCACGCGCGCCGAAAAGTAGATCAGACTTCTGTGAAATAGCTTCCAAGCCTGAGGTAGCTGTCGTCGCGTTTGTCGTATCGGGTGGCAACGCCTGAAATATCGTGGAATTGGCTGTGGACGCAGTTCCGAGCGAACCACGCTCCGACGCAATTCCCTGTTTATCAGGGAAATAACAGGGAATTTCGCGCAAATTGGCCCGCCCTCCGGGTCGGGTTGCCGCCAACAACCGCGGAATACAGCCAATTACGCCACAGTCACAACAGAAATTTTCAGGCTAACAATTCACGAGAACAGGGCGATTAAATCGAACGAGCAGGGCACGAAGTAGGCGACCATTGCTACGAGGAGCATTATTCAAAAATGAGATTGTGCTTCTGGCAATCGCGTAGTTCGCGAACGGAAATGCAAGGTTCGCTTGTAGTATGTCACGGTTGGATCGGTTGCCAATGTTCGTTGCTAATCCTCCTTGTGTCATTCGGTGAAAGATCACATCTGCAATTATTAAAGTACGAATTTGATAAGAGTGATTTCGAAGTGAAGTGCAAAATAAGATATGGCGCTGATTGTGGAAGCGCACCGTCTTCTTCATCATCTCGGTACATCGAAGAGTGAAGGCAGTCGGAATATTTTGACGCACCTCTGATTTCTGGTTGCTTGTCCCGCGCGAACATGGGAGACCAGTGCATCCGCCGAAAGTGCTGCGCGGGTGGCCTGAAAAATCGAGCAAGCTTTTTTGCCTACTCACGGTGGATTTCCCGCCGCGAGGTAGTTCAAAGGACCTCGCTCGATGACAGGCTTAGATCATCGCTCCATTGAGAGCGTCCAAATCTCGAAACTGAAGCCCGCGGCGCGTAATGCGCGTACCCATACCAGACGGCAGGTCCAACAGATCGCCGAATCAATTCGGCGTTTTGGCTTTACCAACCCTGTGCTCATCGATGACGGTAATGGGAACGTTGCGGGTCACGGACGAGTATTGGCGGCAAAGCTGCTCGGGCTTACGGAGGTCCCGTGTCTGCGCCTCGCAAATTTGTCGGCACTTGACGTGCGTGCGTACGTTATTGCGGACAACAAGCTCGCTTTGAATGCTGGCTGGGATGTGGAGATCCTCGCAGCAGAAATGCAGGGGTTGATGGAGGAGGGCTTTGATGTTGGCCTGACCGGTTTCGATCTTGTCGAAGTCGACGCAATTTTGACGGAAGCAGATTTGTCTGCGTCTGTCTCGGACCAGCCAGAAGATTATCATCCCTGGCCCCGGCCCGAAGTGGTGACCCAGCGCGGCGACCTCTGGATTCTCGGCCGTCACAGGCTTCTTTGCGACGATGCCAAGGACCAGTCTGCTGTTGAATTGGTCATGGATGGTGGCCGGGCAGATATGGTGTTCACCGATCCGCCCTACAACGTCCATATCGAGGACAATGTGTCGGGGCTACCCTCGTTAGCGGACATAGAATCTGAAACTGCGACGTCCGCTTTGCGCCATAAGCGGACCTTCATCTGGGCTGGTTCTTGGAGGCAGTCCGCGTCTTAGCCCAGGCGGCAGCAGCTTTTTGATCTCGTCTCGTCGTCCGGCTGGACGAGGCGGTTTTCACTGCATACGCCGGTCATCCGCATAGGAGACACGCAAACATCCAAAGACCGATTTCCTGGAACGATGTCGGAGCGCAAGCGCCCGAATGTTGTGAGCCGCGCACAATTCACCCCGCCCCTTTGTATAGTGACGCTGCGTAAGCAATTAGACAATCACCTCTTTAGATTGTGCCAAGTCAAGAAATGCCTGAAGCTGCGCGTCGTTAGTCAACTTTCTCTTGGAACACCGCTACCGTTGCATTCACGATCACTGAGATAGGGAGGATTGATCATGCACACTCGAGGATATTGTCGGCAAATGCCGAGCTTGCTGAATGCTTGGCGTATAGCTTCGGCATTCGGCTTGTTACTTGTGCTGTGCGCAGTCGCGTTGGGTGATGCTGCGGTCGCGGGACCAATGCTTGTCGGCGTCAACAAGGGACTTCCTCAAGCCCTATCTACAGCGCCGAGTATTCCGACAGGCTTTAAACCTGTGGCACCCAATGAAATCAATAGGAGTTTCAAAGTTAGAAGACCCCGCCCCGAGCACCTGTCTCCAGCAAAGCTCGCGGCGCGAATGACTTTGCTGCATTTGAATGTCGGCGGCAGTCCCCAGTGGTCTCCTGCGAACGATCCAAATTCGACATTGGAATACAGATTGGGTGAGACTGTGGGAGCCGATATCAGCCCCGGTATGATGGATTTTGCAGTGAGCAAAAATCATGGCAGCGTCGATGTGTCATTCCAACCCCTTCCTGGCGCACTTTACGTGCTCGATTGCAGCGTTTCGGCCATGCCCAATCAGCCGATCTGGGTTATTTCCAATATCGCTGAAGGCTCTACAACTGCGATAAAGGGCCAGATGTCCGCGCCCGATGGACATCTCATAATTCCGTTCTTGCGCACACCCTCTACGGCCACGGGCAGGGGCTATGCGGAGTTCTGGGGAGGAGAGTTCGACTTTCAGGGATGCCAACTAAACGTGGCGCAGTAATTTGGTGCAGACAGGACCCAATTGGTCCGCAAATTGAGAGAGATGCGTGGGGCGGCGTCTCTGAGCGCCTCGCCGGTCCGCTAGCGGACCAAGCCCTTGGCTTCGAGCTCCTGGATCGAGCGCGTTTGGCAGTCGGCCATTCCCGCGTGCGTTTCATGGCGGTCCGTCGCCTCGCCATCTGCAAGGAACATGAGTTCGAGCCCGCCCCAGCCAGTGTAGAGCCAACGCCCATCGCCCCCCGGCGCCAGCGCAAGGCGAACGATCACCGTGCGCTCACCAGAGTCGCGGCCTAGCGGACGCCGACCCATTCGATCATCCTGGAAGTGACAGACGATCTGGTCAGGCCAGTGGACCCCGCCGGCGCTGCGCGCGGGCTCGCGCACGTCTTGCGTTGGAGCCTGGGCTGCAGCCGCCGCCGCCAAACCGGCAGCGCCCGCGACCGCCGCTATTGCAATCTTCCACATATCGGAACCTCGCTGTCCGTCCCGCGCTAAGGCAATCACACTACTTGCGGCCTCACAAGTCAGCGCTATTCAACAACTACTTTGTGCTGCAAAGGGCAACTATTTGCGCTAGGCGGACCAACGGCCTATGTCCGGACCTACAAGCCTTCCGGCCATTCGGCCTACGGCGTGAACGCGTCAGAAGGCGACCTTCGTTGCAGTGCCGGACTCCATCCAAATCTGGAGGAAGTTTAGGGGCTCAGGTCAAGTCGGCGCAGTTGGAGCGCGTGATCGGATCGACAACAGCAACTTCGATCTGACGATGTACGCAGCATAATGCCGAGAACCGGGTTCTATACAAAGACTCAATGTTGAATTTGCTCCACTTTGAGTAGACAGCCATACCAGCCGCGGTGCCGCCTATGCTAAGAAGAGAACTCGATGAACATCGCAGCACTGCCGCAGACGACGTCCAACATTCCCGTCACGAAAACACCGGAAGCTCTGGAAGCTCCAGGACCGGCTAAGGACGGCGATGCCGATGACAAAGGCGTTGCTAAGCAAGTCAATACATCTGCCGCTTTGCCCAAGGGTGTGGGTGCGTCGGTGGATTCAAAGGCCTGAACTGCGGTCTTGGCGGATTCGCCCGCTTGCGGGCGCATCCGGCCAACCGCGCTGGGTCGGGTTAGGGTGAGAACGGCATGAACATACTTTTGGTCGAGGACGAAGTTGATCTGGCGGCCTATATCGTTCGCGGCCTAACGGAAAACGGACATCACGTCGACCACGCCGCCCGCGGCGACAGCGGCTTCCTGCTGGCCAGCGAGGGCCGCCACGATCTCCTGATCGTCGACCGGATGCTGCCGGAGATGGATGGCCTCACGCTGGTGAAGGCGCTGCGCGAGGGCCAGTCGAAACTCCCGGTGTTGTTCCTCAGCAATCTTGGCGGGTTGGACGATCGCGTGGAGGGGCTAAACTCCGGCGGTGACGATTACCTTTCCAAGCCGTTTGCCTTTTCAGAGCTTCTGGCGCGGGTCAATGCGCTGTTGCGCCGGCCGCACATCTCCGGGGAACCAACCTCGATCCGCTTGGGCGACCTGGAGATGGACCTCATCAAACGAAGTGTAACGCGGGCCGGGCGTGAAATTGACCTGCAACCGCGCGAGTTCTCGTTGCTGGAATACCTGATGCGCCGACCGGACCAGGTGGTGACGCGCACCATGCTGCTCGAAGGCGTTTGGGACTATCACTTCGATCCCAAGACGAACATCGTTGAAACCCATATTAGCAGGCTTCGCTCTAAGATCGGCAGCGATCTGATTCAAACGGTGCGCGGCTCGGGATACATGATCCGTGCGGCTCGCACAGCTCCTTAAATCTGCAAGTTTCAGACTTACTGCGGCCTATGTCGGGCTGTTCAGCGTTTCCGTCGGCATTCTGGCCGGTTTGATCTATTTCCTGGCGACGTCCGGAATGCAGAGCGAAGTGCGTACGCGCATCGCAGCGGAGTCGACCGCGCTTCGCGAGGAATATGCCGGCGGGGGCGCGCCTCGACTTCTGCAGGCGATCGCGGAACGGCAACGCGGCCGCCTCATCGGCGGACTCGACTACACGCTTTATAACGCCAATGGCAGACACCTGTTCGGCAACCTGCCGGTGGTTTCTTGCAAGAGTGGTTGGGTGACATTTACGGGCCCGCCGGACGGCGACGAACCTGAGGGCGAACTAGAGGAGCTCGGGGTTCTGGTAACGCCTTTGGCGGACGGCAACTGCCTGCTCGTTGGCGACGATATCGGCAAGGTCAGGAAGTTCGGCTCGCTCATCCTGCGCAGTTTTGGCTGGGTCTTCCTGCTGACCGCGACGATGGCCGTGGCCGGCGGCATCTTTCTCAGCACGCGGGTGTTTAGACGGATCGAGGCGATCAATCGCACGGCCGAAGCGATTATTGAGGGCGATATCAGCCGGCGCATTCCGCGCCGCGGCGTTCCGGACGATCTCGACCAGCTGGCAGCGACGCTCAATCGGATGCTGGATCGAATGACTAGCCTAATGGAGAGCCTGCGGCACGTCTCCAACGACGTCGCCCACGATCTACGCACGCCTTTGGGGAGGTTGCGCCGGTCCCTGGAAGAGGCTGGCCGTACGGTTTCGTCGCCGGAAGAATCGCGCGCCGCAATCGACAGCGCGGTAACAGAAGTCGACGGCATCCTGGATACGTTCGGCGCAATACTGCGCATCGCGCAAATCGAAAGCGGCAGCAGGCGTAGTAATTTTTGCCGCTTGGTTCTCAGCGAACTCGTCACGGACGTGTGCGAGACGTTTGCGCCGTCGGTGGAAGAGGCGGGAATGGTGTTGCAGACCCGGATTCAGCCGGACCTCGCGATACGGGGTGACCGCGAATTGCTGGTGCAGTCGCTGGCCAATCTGCTGGAGAATGCGATCGCGCATACGCCTGTGGGGACCGTGGTGACAGTATCGCTCAAGGGCCTGTCCGACAGCGTCGAACTTTGCGTTGCCGATAATGGTCCGGGCGTGCCCGAGGCGCAGCGCGAGCAAATCTTCAAGCGGTTCTACAGGGTCGAGCGCAGCAGAACCGCAACCGGCAACGGACTTGGGCTTAGTATTGTCGCCGCTGTCGCGGAACTGCACGCGGCCAAGTTGTCGGCAAGCGACAACGGGCCGGGCTTGAAGATCGCCATGCTATTTTCCGAAGCGGCGTAGCGCGCAAATCGATTGACAATTTGT
>Ga0265340_10000832_pt1 | contig 17542 bp, 15 predicted proteins | sample 4CB225metaG_FD_202082 | JGI IMG/M metagenome (GOLD analysis project Ga0265340, IMG submission 202082) | Rhizosphere microbial communities from Carex aquatilis grown in University of Washington, Seatle, WA, United States - 4-CB2-25 metaG | ecosystem: Host-associated > Plants > Roots >...
CTGCGGAGCCTGGGTGCCCTCGTAGCGCACCCCGGCCGCCTCGGCCAGCAGATGATTGCGCAGCCCGAGCGCCTGTTCCTCGCGCAGGTACGAGAGCTTCACGCTGGAGCCGCGACCGCCGGCCACCTCGAGCGTGAGCCGGGCCAGGCCGGCCAGCCGGGCGATGAACGGCTGAACGACGTCAACGGTCTGGACCCGATCGAGCCGGGCCCGCCGATACTGGCGGAACACGATGCCCGAGTGCATTTCCAGCGCCTCGTCCGCGACCCGGAACCGGGTCGCCCGCCAGGACATCACGATGTAACCGACGGCCAGCGCGACCACGACCACGACCACCACACCGCCCCCGGCCAGCACCCGCCCGGCCACATTCGGCCGGTGCAGGTCGGGCAGGCCCTGCCCCTGGGCGACGTTGTCGCCCCAGCCCTGGACGAGGGCGACCAGCCCCAGGGCCAGCACCCGCCAGGACCGGATCAGCGGCGTCAGCGGATGCATCCGGTGCCATTCGCCGTCAGCCAGATTCGTCTCGGGCACCGGCCGGCTCACAGACCGGCCAGCCGGGCCTGGCCGCGGGAGGCGAGGCGGTCTCGTAACCGGGCGGCCTCGGCCCCGCTCAGTCCCGGGATCCGGGCGTCGGTTGCGGCGGAGGCGGTGTGCAACTGGACCTGGGCCACGTCGAAGGCCCGTTCCAGCGGACCGGCCTGGACGTCGACGAACTGCATCCGGCCGTAGGGGACGACGACCAGTTCCCGGAACATCACCCCGCGCCGGATCAGCAGGTCGTCGGCCCGCTCGGCGTACTTGCGGGCCCGCACCTGGCGGCCGATGATGACCCAGCCGACGCCGGCGGCCAGCAGCGGCAGCAGAGCCAGGACCCACAACCAGAACCAGCCGGCGACCACGGCGACGGCGAGCACGGCCGCCAGCACCACCCCGGTGATCACCAGCAGGATGGTCCGGCGGACCGAGGCCAGCCGGGGCGAGACCGGGGTCCATTCGATTCCGCTGGGATCGAAGATCTCGTCCACTGCTCGTTCCGACCGCACTGGCGTCATCCGCGCAGCATTTCACAGCGTCATGGCAGACTCGCGGATGTGAAACCGACGCCGCCCGCGAACGCCGCCGACGACGTCCGGTCGTCCGGGAAGTCAGCCGGTACACCGACTCGTGCGCTCACCGTCGGGCTGGGAGCCGGTGGACTGGCCACTTCCGACATGGTGCTGAACATCGGGCCGCAGCATCCGGCCACGCACGGCGTGCTGCGACTGCGGATCGTTGTGGACGGCGAGCGGATCGTCAGTGCCGAGCCGATCGTCGGCTACATGCACCGGGGGGCCGAGAAGCTTTTCGAGGTCCGTGATTACCGGCAGATCATCGTGCTGGCCAACCGGCACGACTGGCTTTCGGCGTTCGCCAACGAACTCGGCGTGGTGCTGGCCGCCGAGCGGATGCTCGGAATGGAGGTACCCGAGCGGGCGATCTGGGCCCGGACCCTGCTCGCCGAGCTGAACCGGGTGCTGAATCATCTGATGTTCCTCGGCTCCTACCCGCTGGAACTGGGCGCGATCACCCCGGTCTTCTACGCCTTCACCGAACGCGAGGAACTCCAGGCGCTGATGGAGGAGGTCTCCGGCGGCCGGATGCACTACATGTTCAACCGGGTCGGCGGCCTGAAGGAGGATCTGCCCGCCGGCTGGCTGAACCGGGTACTGACCACGACCACCTCGGTCCGGCGGCGGCTCCCGCGACTGGAGGCCATGATCGTCGGTAACGAGATCCTCCGGGCCCGGACCCGGGGCATCGGCGTGCTCGAGGCGGCCACCGCCGCCGCCTACGGCGTCAGCGGCCCGGTGGCCCGGGCCAGCGGCCTGGACCTGGATCTGCGCCGCGACGAGCCCTACCTGGCCTACGGCGAGTTGTTCGGCGTCGGCGGCCCCGGACGGGTCGTGACCCGCGGCGAGGGGGACTGCCTGGCCCGGTTCGAGGTGCTGCTGGAGCAGGTACACGTCAGCCTCGACCTGATCGAGGCCTGCGTGGACCGGATGCGCTCGCTACCACCCGGTCCGATCAACGTCCGGTTGCCGAAGGTGCTGCGGGTGCCGGAGGGGCAGATCTACTCCTGGACCGAGAACCCGCTCGGGCTCAACGGTTACTACCTGGTCTCGCGCGGCGACAAGGTGCCGTGGCGGCTGAAACTCCGCTCGGCCTCGTTCAGCAACGTGCAAGTGCTGAGCCGGCTGCTGCCCGGCTGCCTGATCTCGGACATGGTCGCGATCCTCGGCTCGACCTTTTTCGTCGTCGGTGACGTCGACAAATAGGATTGATCATTGACAGGCGATGTTGCTCAGGCCCTGTCCCGCTCCGGTCACCGTGTTGTCGCAGCGGACCACGTTCCCGTCATGAGTCTTCGTCACCTTGATCGCATGCCCGGGCCCGCTGACCGCCGACACGTTGCCGGCGAACAGGTTCCGGTAACCCCAGCCGGCCAGGATCTGGTGCACCTGATAGCCGTCCAGGGGAGCCGCCGTGCCCCGGTTGTCGATGATCAGCCAGCCGTTGCCCTTGACGTCCACCCAGGAGTCGGCCGCGGTGGTACCGCTGCCGTCGAACGTGTTGTCGGCCACCACTCCCTCGATGGTGCCCTCCTTCACGTCGACCGCCTCGGCCGTGGTGGCGCTGAACACGTTGCCGATCACGAAATTGCCGTCGCTGTGATCCGGCTGGCACTTGTTCACCGAGCACCAGTTCCGTTGCGCGGTGCCGATGTAGACGCCCTCACCGAATTTGCCCCGGCGCAGCCCGGTCTGCTGAATGGTCAGCCCCCGGACGACATTCAGCGAGCTGCCCCGGCGCAGATGCACGGCCTCGTCACCGATCTGCCGGACCAGCAGACCCTGGAGCGCGACCCCGGTCACGCCGTCCAGCATCACGCCCTTCTGACCGTCCTGGACGGTGAATCCGCTGACCCGCCAGTACGAGGCCCCGTCCAGGTGCAGGGTGTAACCGCCCTTGACGGCTCCCGCATCGAGAACGGCGGTCCTCGGACCGCACAGGTAGACCGGTTGCTTGCGGGTACCGCTGCGAGCGGCCGTGAACTCACCTCGGTAGAGCCCGGCGGCCAGCCCGATCACGTCACCGGGACGCGCGGACCCGAGCGCGGAGGACAGTTCGGCCGCGGTGGACACCCGCACGGTCGCGGCCGGGCAGGTGAATTTCGCGATCGGTGGGCTCGACAGCTTGGACACCTTGGGCAGGCCACCACCGCCGGTGCTGCTCGGCGCGGCCGAGGGGGTGGCGGTGACGCCGTCGAGGCCGCCGGTCGGCGGCTGACCGGCGGCGCCGGCGTTCGGCTCACCCGGCCGGCCTCCGAGCGGGCCCGGGCTGGAGGTGCTCTGGGCTCCCAGCGTCCGGCTGGTCGCAGCGGAATCGGCGACATCATGATCGGGTCCGCGATGCAGCGCCCAGAGCGTCCCGCAGATCACCAGCAGGGCGAGGCCGGAGGCGGCCGGCAGCAGGCCCCGATTCCCGGCCCAGCCGGTGGCCCGGAGGTCGTTCCGGAGCCGGGTCAGCGGCCCGAGCCGGGTCATCGGCCCACCGTCCGCCGCCGGCGCGGGGCGGCCGGGGTCAGCCGAGACTCATGCCCGGCCAGATCGATCAGGCCGCGACCGGTGAGGGGGGTCACCGGCGGCCAGGGCCAGTGGTCCCCGACGGTGAAGGCCGGCTCGGCCGGCGGCCCGGTCAGTTCGGGCCCGGGGGGGAGGGAGATGACGGTGCTCCTCGCGGGGTCGCTCACGGGATCGGTTCGGTACGGCAACCGGGTCAGGCCTCGTCGCGGGCGGCTCATCGCGATCAGCGCGATCGCGATGAAGATCCAGATCACGGTCAGCGGGTGAAGCAGGACACTGAGCAGAGAGTCGCTGGTCACTGTCCGGGCCCAGCCCGACAGGTCGTTCGGTTTCACGGTCGGGCGCTCGTGCCCCTGCACCCGGACCACGTCGATCGCCGAGGTCCCGGAACCGGCGAACCGGTTCGCGTCGACCACGCTTCCGCTCACCCGGCCGACGAAGGTGATGCCGTGCAAGGTCACCCCGGAAGTCGAGTTGTGCGTTACCGCCACGACCGAATTGCGCACATGAATTCCGGTCGGCGAGCCGGTGACCACGTTTCCGGTCACCGCGACCGGCCCGCTCTCGCGGACCTGGATGCCGTTGGTCGCGGCCCCGGAGACCTTGTTGCTGTCCAGGTCGACGTCGGTGGCGCCGTCCGAGACGACGATTCCGGATCGGCCGCCACCGACCGTGCTGCCCTGCACCCGGATCGCCGTTCCGCCGATCACATGGACGCCGATCCCGAGATTGCCGACGACCCGGCTGGCCGCCACCACGTTGTTGCCGAAGGCCCGGATGGAGGAACCACTGGCCGAAGGCCCGTCGGCCAGCGGACGGCCGGCCAGCACGATCCCGTTCCCGCCGTTCTGCTGGACCGCCAGCCGGGTCAGCATGGTGCCTTCGACCTCACGGGAGATCACCACGCCGTCGGATCCGGACAGCTCGATCCGGACGTCACTGACATTGGCGGAGTCGACGTTCCGGTGCAGTACCAGGCCGTCGACCAGGCTTCTGCGGATCACCGTGCGACTGATCACCGGGCCGGAGCTACCGGTGATGAACAGCCCGAAGGCGTCACCCGAGATCGTCGAATCGGTGATCTGGCTGGCGAAGGACTGGTCCGGATCCTGGACCGTGGCCGGCAGCCGACCGCTGGGCAGAACCTCGGCCCGGCTCCCGGCCCGCCCGGCGACCCGGTCGAGTTCGGTTCCGGCCCCCGAGTCCGCCGGCGAACCCGGGTCGAGGTCCTTGCCCAGGGCCGACCCCGAGCCGATCACGGACACCCCGCCGGTCCGGCCGCTCCAGAAACCGAGCCGGGAGAAGACCGCATGATGGACGATGAGCTGGCCGGAGGCCTGGACGTAGGCGCGGCCGTCGGTGACGTCCCGGTCCGGCCGGCCGTGCGACTCGTCCCAGCTCTCCAGGGTGATCGGCGCGACCGCCGTGCCGTTCAGGCGCAACCGGCCGCCCTGGGTGACCAGGGAGACGAAGCCCTCCGGGCCGCTGCTCATCTTGATCACCAGGGGCCGGTGTGGCGTGATCGAGAGCGTCGCGCCCGCCCCGACCAGGATGTGCTCGCGCAGCAGGAACGATCCGTCCGACTGGGGCAGCAGCGTGTCGGGGGCCAGCCGGCGCAGGTCGTCGAACGTGTACGCGGCCCGGCGCCGGGTCAGCACGAGGGTAAGCAGGCCGGAGGAGCGGACCCGGTACGGCCGCACCGCCGGGGCCGGATGCATCGGATCGGTGCGGCCGTGCAACTCGGCCTCGACCAGCCGCCGGTCCTCCCCGGTCACCAGTTCCGCCTGCCGGCCGGCGTCGGCGGTGGCCGCCCGGCGGGCGGCTTGGCTGAAGGCGATCAGCTCGCGGGGGCTCAGCATTGCCGACACCGGATCCTCAGCGGCCCCGGTCCGAGCAGCCCCGGTCCGAGCCCCAGCCTGAGCCGCCCCGGCCTGAGCGGCCCCCGCTCGGGCGGTTGTCGGGCCGGCCAGGACGGCGACCAGGGTGACGGCGGCGGCACCGGCGAACCTCACCGGGAGCGAGAAACGGGTTCGTGAACCGGCAGCCCGGAACCGGCGACGGCCAAGGCGAGTCTGCTTAGAACGCATCGAGTCAGAACGCATCGAGTCAGAACGCATCGAGCACCCCGCTACGGCCCAGCGAGGCCGCCGATTGACCATCGCCCCCGATCTGGTCCTGATGGCGGGTGAGCCAGCCCTGCCGGTTCATCGTGAAGAACGCGAACAGCTTGATCGGCAACGAGATCATGATCACCACCAGGGTCACCAGCGGCAGCAGCACGAGGTCGCCCGGGTGCCGCCACAGGTGCGAGACGCTGCGCACCAGCCGGCCGGCCATCAGCCAGGTCGAGGCGAAGGCCACCCCTCGCCAGCCCGGATCGGTGCGGGCGATCACCAGGTAGGCCAGGGCCATTCCCATCGTGACCGGGGTGAGCAGGATCTGCAGCACGGTGACCTTGGAGACGAAGGGCACCTGACGCAACCAGCCCTGCCAGATCGCGGTCAGGTAGCACCGGTACGAGTTACGGCTCCAGCGCACCCGCTGCTTGACGAAGCCCCGGAAGGTGGACGGGAACATCGACATCGCCAGGGCGCTGGACTGGAAGACGGTCCGGTAGCCGGAGGCGATCACCAGCCAGGTGAGCCGGCCGTCGTCCCCGGCCAGGCACCGCCGGCCGAGGAAGAACTCGTGTTCCAGGTTCTCCAGTACCGGCATCACCGCCGAGCGCCGGTAGGCGGCGGTCCGGCCCGAGACGCAGATCACTCCACCGGCTCGGCCCATCGCCGGCACGTAGTCGTAGTAGCGTAGATCGATGATCCAGTCCGCGATCAGACGCCAGGGGCTGGACCAGCGCTTGTACACCTTCTGCTGGGTCGCGACCGCTCCGACCCGCGGATCCTCGAACGGCATCTGGACCGCGGCCAGCAGGCCCGGTTCCCAGGCGGTGTCCGAATCGGTGAGCACCAGAACCTCGCCGCGAGCGGCCCGGATACCGACGCCGAGGGCCGAGCGCTTGCCCTCGTGCCGGAACGGGATCACCCGCAGCCGCGGGTCATCGATCTGGTTCAGCATCGCGATTCCGGCCACGTCATCCAGGTCCGGCACAATGATCAATTCCGACGGGCCCTGCGCCATCCAGCTAGCCAGACAGCGCCGCAGGATCTCGACGTCCTCACGAAAAGCGGGCACCACCACCGAAGTGGTGGTGGCGTACCGGGTCACTATCGGCCGATAGGCCCGGGAGAGTATCCAGCGATACAGCCACAGACTCCAGACGATGATCCCGGCGACCCCGAGCGGCACCCAGGACCGCCAGCCGTCGATCCCGCCCCAGGAGAACAGCTTGTTCAGCAGATCCAGCGGGGCCGAACTCACCCAGGTAATCCCGGGCGACGCGGCAAATGCAGGCAACAACAAACTCTCTCCCCCGGAATACGACGATCCGCAATCGATCGACCGCCCCGGCCGAACGCGACTCAGCGTAATTGGAGGGTTGCTAGTTGTGCCGCGCTTGCGTAATTGCGGCCGTTCGGAGGAGGTCCCGGCTCAACCGAAATCGCGATCCGCGGAGCGATCAGCGAACCGATCCGCGGAGCGATCAGCGAACCGATCCGCGGAGCGATCAGCGAACAGAGTCGAAATCCGAACCGGTGGGGCCGGAAGGGTCGTCGTCGCCCGGGGGGATCCGGCACCAGCGCTGCACCACGAACCCGGCGATGCTGAGCGCGAGCGCGGTCCCCGAAGCCAGCAGGGCGATGATCAGTCGCTGTTTACGGGCACCGACCAGATCGGGAAAAATCAGGATCGCCTGGCTGAGATACCAGCCCAGGATCACGGCCCCGCCATAGGCGGCCGCCTTGGCCAGCACCGCCGTCCGGGCGGCGACGATCGGATCAAGCACCCGGTCCCGGGCACCGTGAACCCAGTTACGCACCGGCAGACCGGCCACGATCACCGCCACCACGACCACCACGAGACCGATCACGGCGACCCAGGGCACGGGCAGCGGGTTACCGCCCTGACCGGTCCAGATGTCCAGCCCGACCCAGCTCACGGCGGTCGAGACCAGAGCGATCAGCAGGGCTACCCCGATCCGGGCCGGCATCATGGCCACAACCGTACGTCCGGGCGTGAACGCACCCCGGCCCGGTCCGGAGCCTGCGGCAGCAGAGGCCCGACCGGGCGCCGACCGGCCAGCGCCGGCAGCCAGGCCTGCGGATCGACGGCCAGCCAGGGCGCCAGCACGAAGGCCCGCCCGGCCGCCCGGGGATGCGGCAGTTCCAGGACCGGATCGTCACTGAGCAGATCGCCGTAGCGGATCAGATCGATGTCCAGGGTCCGCGGCCCCCAGCGCACCACCCGCTCCCGGCCCTGGCCGGCCTCGATCCGCTGGCAGAGGGTCAGCAGCGCGGCCGCGGACAGCCGGCTGGTCACCAGCACCACCGCGTTCAGGTAGTCGGGCTGGTCGGGGCCGCCCACCGGGTCGGTCTCCACCACCGGTGACACGGCGTCCACCCGGATCCCCTCGGCCGCCTCGAGTTCGGTCACCGCGGCGCGCAGGATGGCGGCCCGGTCGCCCAGGTTGGTGCCCAGGGCGAGCACCACGGTAACCGGTTCGGCCGGGGGCAGATCGAGGGCCCCGGCCCGTTCCCGCCGGATCGCGACCTGAACATCGCTGAACTGTTCGGTGATCGGAGCCTGCGGCTTGTGCACCACGACATCGACGGCGACCACCCCGGGGCCGGCCAGGCAGGTATTCGCGATCCGGGCCGCGAGGGTCTCGATCAGGTCGACGGGCTCACCCCGGACGACGTCGGCGATCCGGATCGCGAGCAGACCGTAGTCGACGGTCGCGGCCAGATCGTCGGACGCCGCGGCGGGGCCGGTGTCCAGATGGAGGACGGCGTCGACGCTGAAGTCCTGACCATCCTGACGTTCCCGGGCCAGGACGCCGTGCCGGCCCCGGGCGGTCAGGCCGAGCAGCCGGATCTGATCCAGGGCCCGGCCGTCCCGGCTGAGCACGGGACCGAAGTCCGGGCCGGTCATGAGCACCCCGGGACGGTTCGGGCGGCGCGCACGGCGGCCGCCACCGCGACCGCGTCGGCGGAGGCCCGGACCGCGTGGACCCGCACACACCACACCCCGGCCAGGGCGGCCAGCATCGAGATCGCCGCGGTGGCGGCGTCCCGGTCCTGGACCGGAACCGGGACGCCGTCCGGACCGGCCAGCAGGCTGCCCAGGAACCGTTTCCGGGAGGCGCCGATCAGCACCGGCGCGTCCAGCCCGACCAGGGCCCTCAGATCGCTCAGCAGGGCCCAGTTGTGGGCCGCGTTCTTGGAGAACCCCAGGCCCGGGTCGAGCACCACCCGAGCCGGGTCGACCCCGGCCCGGACCAGGTCGTCCAGGGCGGACCGCAACTCGGCGGCAACCTCCGCGACGACGTCCTGGTAGCGGGCGTCGTCATCGTGGGAGGGGCGCAGCCGGGGATCACCGGCCCCCCGCCAGTGCATCGCCACGAACGGCACCTTGGCCTGCGCCACCAGGGCCGGCATCCGCGGATCCCAGCGGCCCCCGCTGACGTCGTTCACCAGCACGGCCCCGGCCTCGAGGGCGGCCTCGGCGGTCTGCGCCCGCATCGTGTCGATACTCACCGGCACCCCCTGGGCCGCCAGTTCCCGGACCACCGGGGTGATCCGGCGCAGTTCTTCGGCGGCACTGACCCGGGCCGCCCCCGGCCGGGTGGATTCCCCGCCCACGTCGATCAGGTCGGCGCCCTGACCGACCATGAACAGCCCCTGGGCCACGGCGGCCTCCGGGTCCAGCCAGCGGCCGCCGTCACTGAAGGAGTCCGGCGTCACGTTAAGCACGCCCATCACCAGGCACCGGCCGGTCGCCACCGTCGAGGGCAGCCCTTCCGGTCCGGTCACAGGGGAAATCCTAGACGATTCGCACAGGTCATCAGGGCCGGTGGGCGACGATCAGGCTCATCGCCTCGGCCCGGGTGGCCGGGTTGCGCAACTGGCCCCGGACCGCCGAGGTGACGGTGCGGGCACCGGGTTTGCGAACCCCGCGCATCGACATGCAGAGGTGCTCGCATTCGAGGACGACGATCACCCCGCGCGGCGTCAGGTACTCGACGATCGCATCGGCGATCTGAGTGGTCAGGCGTTCCTGGACCTGCGGGCGGCGAGCGTAGACATCGACCAGCCGGGCCAGTTTGCTCAACCCGGTGATCCGGCCGTCGGTGCTGGGAATGTAGCCGACATGCGCCACCCCGTGGAAGGGCACCAGGTGATGCTCGCAGCAGGAGTACAGCTCGATGTCCTTGACCAGCACCATCTCCTCGTGCCCGAGGTCGAAGGTGGCCGACAGCACGGCCGAGGGATCCTGCCGGAGGCCGGCGAACATCTCCACGTAGGCCCGGGCCACCCGGGACGGCGTTTTCTGCAGGCCGTCCCGGTCCGGGTTCTCGCCGATCGCCAGCAGGATTTCCCGGACGGCCTTCTCCACCCGGTCGGTGTCGACTGCCGGGACGGCGTCGTACTCGACGTCCTCCGAGGTGGTCAGAGTGTTTCTCCGGGTTCGGTCCCCCGGCCGGTGGATCCGTTCGTGCTGTTGATCCCGTTCGTGGCCGCCGCCGTGGTGGCGTGACCGTTCTGGGAGGCGCGCTCGGACGGGCTGAGCACCGGTGGGATGTCGGAGACCAGGCGCCGTTCGCTGGACAGCCAGATCGGCCGTTCCGGGCGCTTGACCACGGTCGCGAAGATCTCGGACAGATCCTTGCGGTTGAGGGTCTCGCGCTCGAGCAGGTTGGTCACCAGGTCGTCGAGCACGGCCCGGTTCTCCACCAGGGCTTCCCAGGCCTCGTCGTGCGCCGCCTCGATCAGCCGCCGCACCTCGTCGTCCACCACTCCGGCGACTTCTTCGGAGTAGTCCCGCTCGTGACCCATGTCCCGGCCGAGGAAGACCTCGCCGCTGCTGCGGCCCAGCTTGATCGCGCCGATCCGCTCGGACATCCCGTGCTGGGTGACCATCGACCGGGCCAGCCCGGTGGCCTTCTCGATGTCGTTGGACGCACCCGTGGTCGGGTCGTGGAAGACCAGTTCCTCGGCCACCCGGCCGCCGAGCGCCCAGGCCAACTGGTCGAGCATCTCGTTGCGGGTGGTCGAGTACTTGTCGTCCTGCGGCAGCACCATCGTGTACCCCAGGGCCCGGCCCCGCGGCAGAATGGTGATCTTGGTCACCGGTTCGGTGTTCCGCATCGCCGCCGCGACCAGGGCGTGACCGCCCTCGTGATATGCGGTGATCTTGCGTTCCTTCTCGTTCATCAGCCGGGTGCGCTTCTGCGGACCGGCCACGACCCGGTCGATCGCCTCGTCCAGGGCGCGGTCGTCGATCAGGCGCGCACCGGCCCGGGCGGTCAGCAGGGCCGCCTCGTTCAGCACGTTGGCCAGATCGGCACCGGTGAAGCCGGGGGTCCGGCGGGCGATCGTCATCAGGTCGACGTCCGGGGCCATCGGCTTGCCCTTGGCGTGCACCTTGAGGATGGCGTCCCGGCCCCGCATGTCCGGCGCCTCGACCGCGATCTGCCGGTCGAACCGGCCCGGCCGCAGCAACGCCGGGTCGAGGATGTCCGGCCGGTTGGTCGCCGCAATCAGGATCACGTTGGTCTTGACGTCGAAGCCGTCCATCTCGACCAGCAACTGGTTGAGGGTCTGCTCGCGCTCGTCGTGGCCACCACCGAGACCGGCGCCACGATGACGGCCGACGGCGTCGATCTCATCCACGAAGATGATCGACGGCGCATTGGTCTTGGCCTGCTCGAACAGGTCACGAACCCGGCTGGCGCCGACCCCGACGAACATCTCGACGAAGTCCGAGCCCGAGATCGAGTAGAACGGCACGCCGGCCTCGCCGGCCACGGCCCGGGCCAGCAGGGTCTTACCGGTACCGGGCGGGCCGTAGAGCAGAACGCCCTTGGGGATCTTCGCGCCGACGGCCTGGAACTTGGCCGGCTCGGCCAGGAATTCCTTGATCTCGTAAAGTTCCTCGATCGCCTCGTCGGCACCGGCGACATCGGCGAAGGTGACCTTCGGTGTGTCCTTGCTGACCAGGCGGGCCTTGGACTTCCCGAAGTTCATCACCCGGGACCCGCCACCCTGCATCTGCCCCATCAGGAACCAGAAGACGCCGAGCAGCAGCAGCACCGGCAGCACCCCGATCAGCAGGCTCGACCACCAGGAACTGGTGGGCACCTTGTCGTCGACGTACTGCGCAGGCGGGTTCTGGTTGAGCAGGGCGATGATCTGACTACCGCGCGGGGCGACGTAGTAGGTCTGCACCTTGGTGTAGCCGTCGATCTTGGCGGTGCTCTTGAGGATCATCTCAAGGCGCTGATCGCGGTCGACGACCTTGGCGCTGACCACGTTGCCCTTCTTGATCAGGTCGAGCGCCTGGGAGGTATGGATCTGCTTGTACTGGCTCGGGGACAACACTCTGGCCCCGATGATCAGCAGGACCACGAAGACGACCACCCAGATCGCCGGCCCACGCGTCAGTCGCTTGACGTCCATGCCCTGTGTTTACCTGGAGCCTCTTCGGCCCCGACCCTCCTGCTCGCGCTCAATGGGACGACGGTACACCGATCACTCCGGACCACCACGAAAGTGGATTACCGGACATCGGCCTTGCCCGCTTTTCGTGCAACTCACTGATGGAACGGTGAACCATGGCTCTGTGTTCCGGCTACGGCACGGCGTAAACGTGCGGAGCCAGGGTGCCGACGACCCGCAAATTCCGGAAACGCTGCGAATAGTCCAGGCCGTAGCCGACCACGAACTCGTTCGGTATGTCGAACCCGACGTAGCGGACCTTGAGGTCTACCTTCATCGCTTCCGGTTTGCGCAGCAGGGTGCAGACCTCGACCGAGGCCGGCCCGCGTGACCCCAGATTCGTCACCAGCCAGGACAGGGTCAGGCCGGAGTCGACGATGTCTTCCACGATCAGAACATGGCGACCTGTGATGTCGCTGTCAAGATCCTTGAGAATCCGGACCACACCGGAGGACTTGGTCCCGGACCCGTAGGAGGAAACCGCCATCCAGTCCGTCTCCACGCTGCGGGTGATGGAACGGGTCAGGTCGGCCATCACCATCACGGCCCCTTTGAGCACCCCGACCAGCAGGACATCCTGACCTTCGTAGTCGACCTCGATCTCAGCGGCCAGTTCGGCCAGGCGGTTGACGATCTGCTGTTCGGTGAGCAAGACCCTTTCCAGGTCTGCTCCCATGTCGGAGGGTTCCACAGGACTCCCGGGTGGCTCGGCTGATCAGCGTGCTCGGCGAGTCAGCTCGGTGATTAAGGATCCGTCGACAACGGCCAGTTTCCCATACCCGGACGCACGCTCGGAACGTACCCGATCAGCAGCCGCCGGGCCGCCCCGTCCCGTTCCCCCGGCCGGTCCGCCGCCGGGCCACTGACCCGGGCCCGGACCCGGCCCGGCAGATCGATCCGCGCCCCCGGGCGAGCGGTCAGGAGTTCCTCCAGGGCCAGGGCGTGACGACGGCTCAGCGCACCACCCGGGCAACCCGCCCGCCCGGCCGCCAGCAGCAACGACCGCCGTCGAACGGCCGGCGGCGCGGCGAGCAGGAGATCGGCCTCAAGCACGAACTCTGAATCGGCACCGTCCGTGACATCGTGAGCGGCATCGAGTGTGGCCGGACCCGGTCCGGCCGCGACCAGCAGGGCCTGGGCAGCGGCGTCCAGGGCATCGGCGTCGTCCCGGAGCAGGTCGGCGGTTCGGGCCAGGGCCTGGGCCACCCCAGGCCCCAGGGCCCGCTCCAGCTCGCCGGCCAGCCGGCGGATCCGGACCCGGGCGTAGGCCGGGTCGTCGTTCGCCGGGTCCAGCCAGGGCACCAGCTCGAGACCCTCGCAGGCGGCCAGGATCGTCTGCCGGGACAACCCGAGGAAGGGACGCCGGTAGCGGCCGGACCTGGCCCTCATCCCGGCCAGACTGCGCGCCCCCGAACCCCGCCCGAGCCCCAGCAGAACGGTTTCGGCCTGATCGTCCAGGGTGTGACCGAGCAGAAGCACCGCCGCCCCCAGCCGGTCGCCCGCCTCGTCCAGGGCCCGGTAGCGCGCGGTCCGGGCGGCCGCCTCCGGGCCTCCCGGACCGGAGGAATCCACCGCGATCAGCTCGACCGGAGCCAGGCCGAGTTCCCGCGCGGTCGCCGCCGCCTGTTCACCGGCCGCCCGGGCCGCCGGGGACCAGCCGTGATCGACCACCACCGCACCGGCCCGCCAGCCGTGCTGACGAGCGAGGTTCGCGGTCGCGGCGGCCAGCGCCAGCGAGTCCGGGCCGCCACTGCAGGCGACCAGGACGACGTCCCCCGCGGTCAGGTCCTCGAGCGCATCCCGGACCGCGACATGGACGGCGGTCACCGCCCGTTTCGCGTCCACGATCAGGCTCCAGATTCCCCTCTCGGGTCGGGTTTGATCAGGCGTGGACGCGGCGGACCCAGCCGGCCGGATCCGCGATCTCCTCGGGTAACGGCAGGGTGTCCGGGGACTGCCAGACGGCGTTGAAGCCGTCCATCCCGACCTGCTCGATCACGCCGCGGACGAACTTGGCCCCGTCGGCGTACTGCCGGGCCTTGGCGTCCAGGCCGAGCAGCCGGCGCAGCAACTGGTCGAGGGCCCCACGCCCGGCCCGGCGCTTGGAGAAACGCTCCCGAATGGTGGCCACGGTCGGCACCACCTGCGGGCCGACGTCGTCCATCACCACGTCGGCGTGACCTTCGAGCAACGACATCACCGCGGTGATCCGGGCCAGCCGGCGGCGTTGTTCCGGGCCCTGCAGGGCTTCCAGCAACGGGGCCCCGGTGCTCTCGCCGCGGATGATCTGCGGCAGGTCACGCAGCACCGCGAGCAACCGATCCGCGAGCTGGGACGGCTCCCGCATCACTTCACCGATCAATTCGCGGACCTCGGACAGCAGGTGCTCGGCCAGCCAGTCGGTGGCGGTGAACTGCACCCGGTGGGTCTCCTCGTGCAGGCAGACCCAGAGCCGGAAATCGGACGGATCGACGTCAAGTTCCCGCTCGATCGCCACGATCGTGGGGGCCACCAGCAGCAGACGGCCCTGTTCACCGAAGGCGTCGTACTGGCCCAGGACCCGTGAGGAGAGCACCCCCAGAAGCGTGCCGACCTCGGCCCCGGTCACCCGGGAACCGACCGCGGCCAGCCGGGGGGACGGCGCGGGTTTGTCCCGTTTCTCGTACGCTTCTTTGATCACCGGAGCCAGCAGGGTCCGGAAGGCGTTGGCGTTCGCCCGCGCCCAGCCGGGGCGGTCGACGACGAGAACGCCCTCACCGGCCACGGTGGTCAGCCCGGTGACCGACTGGACGTGCGGATGCGCGGCGATCGCGCTCCGGCGGAGCTGCCCGACGATCTGCTCCGCCTCGGCCGGGCTCACCTCCGGGCCGGGCCGTCCGACCCGGGCCGCGGTCCTCGCCGCGAAGTCCCAATCCACCAAGAAGTCCACCGCGGGGGTCTGTGTATCGGCTGCCATCCCCCCACGGTACGGGCTGCTCAGCGGCAGCCACAGGCCGCGAGGGTGGTCGCGACCTTGTCCAGGGCCTCCCGGGCGGGCGTGGCCGCCTTCGTCCGGTCGGCCATCGCCGCGAACACCAGCAACCGGCCGTCGGCGTCCACCACGGTCCCGGCCAGGGCATCAACCCCGGTCAGGGTGCCGGTCTTGGCCCGGACCACCCCGGCCGCCACCCGCTCGTGCGGGCCCGAGAAGCGGTTGAGCAGGGTCCCGGAGACCGCGGCAACCGGAAGGCCGGTGAGGATCGCCCGCAATTGCGGATGATTGACGTCGGTGGCCAGGGCCAGAAGCTGGGTCAGGGCCAGCGGTGACACCTTGTTGCTGTCGGACAGCCCGCTGCCGTCGGCCAGGACCGCCCCGGTCACCGGAATGCCGAGTTGCCGATCTTGCGCCAGCACCGCGGGACCCACCTCGGCGAAGCTGGCCGGCCGGCCGGACTTGGCCGCCACCAGCCGCCCCAGGGTCTCGGCCACGGTGTTGTCGCTGTAGGTCAGCGCGTACTCGACCAGTTCGGAGATCGGCGCCGAATCGACCCGGCCGAGCACCTTCGCGGCCGGTGCGGCCTTTTCCCGCCGCACCGCGCCGGAAACGTGGATCCCCTGCCGGCCCAGCAGCCGGGCGAAGACCTGGGCCGCGGCCAGGGCCGGATCATTGGCTCGCGACGCGTAGTCGGCCGGACCGGACCGGCCGGCATTGATCTCCAGCGGCTGGATCGGCGCGACGAAGCCCTCGCTGACATCGGTCCGGTCCCAGCTCGGAGCCCGGACCGGCCCGCTGAACAGGGTGTCGTCCAGGGCGAGGGAGACCGTCGTGACGCCCTGACCGGTCAGCGCGGCGGCGGTCTGCCGGGCCAGCGTGGTCAGCCCGGCCCGCCCGCTGACCAGGCTCGGATCGCTGTTGCCCCGGGCCAGCAGAACATCACCGCCGCCGACCAGCACCACCTGGCCGGGACTCGCCCCGGCCACCACCGTGGTCGCCAGCCGGGTCTGCGGGCCGAGCGCGGTCAGGGCCGCGGCCGAGGTGAGCAATTTGGTGGTCGAAGCGGGTGTTCTCGGTGTCGTCTGGGCCTGGGCCAGCAGATGCTGACCGGTCCGGGGATCGAGGACGTCCACGGACACGGACCGACCGAGCGCCGCAGCGGTGATCAGCGGTCGAAGGGCTGAGGTGAGCACCGGACCGGAGGGCTTCGGCGGGTCCGACTCAGGGACGGGAAACACCTCGGCCGCCGGAGTCGGCAGGACCGCGCCCGGCACCCGGCTGACGAGCGCCGCGGTGCGCACGATCCTCGCGTCCGGCTCGGGACGCAGTACGGTCAGGCTGAGGGCAACCCCGACCGCGACGACGACAGCAAGCACGCCGGCCAGGCAAACGATGATCCGCTTGGTGACGTCAGACACGCCGGTTATGACCCCCTCGGTATCGGAGCACGATTACTCTTGTCGCCTCATCATCCCGGAAGGTGCGAACACGCGTGGACTTCGACGTCACGATCGAAATTCCCAAGGGACAGCGCAACAAGTACGAGGTCGATCATGAGACCGGCCGGATCCGTCTGGACCGGATGCTCTTCACGGCGACCCGCTATCCCGCGGACTACGGCTTCATCGACAACACCTTAGGCGAGGACGGCGACCCGCTGGACGCCCTGGTCCTGCTGGAGGAGCCGACCTTCCCCGGTTGCCTGGTGCGCTGCCGCGCGATCGGGATGTTCAAGATGCGAGACGAGGCCGGCGGCGACGACAAGGTCCTCTGCCTTCCCTCGAACGATCCCCGGTTGGAGAGCATGCAGGATCTCGAGGACGTCTCACCGTTCTATCGACTGGAGATTCAGCACTTCTTCGAGACCTACAAGGACCTGGAACCCGGGAAGAGCGTCGAGGGCGCCCGCTGGACCAACAAGGCCGAGGCCGAGGCGGAGATTGAAGCCTCCCGGCAGCGCCTGATCGCCCACGGTGGCTACCCCAAGCACTGACCCCAAAAGTCATCGTGATCATGCACGTTTGCACGCTCAGCACCAATCACAGGGGCGCAGGCCAGCGTGCAGCCGTGCATGATCACGAGGGAATTGAGATCACGAGGGAATTGAGGGGCTCAGGGGCGGCCGGCGTAGGGCATCGAATCGCCGCGGCGCAGGCCGACGATACGAACGTTCGCCCCGGTGTACGGCGCCTCGATCATCCGGCCACCCCCGATGTACATGGCCACATGATGGATCGTGTTCGGGCGGCTCGGATCCGTCGCGTAGAACACCAGGTCGCCCGGGCGGAGCGCGGAGTAGGAGATCTTGCTGACCTGCTGGTACTGGATCC
>Ga0265340_10000834_pt1 | contig 17534 bp, 13 predicted proteins | sample 4CB225metaG_FD_202082 | JGI IMG/M metagenome (GOLD analysis project Ga0265340, IMG submission 202082) | Rhizosphere microbial communities from Carex aquatilis grown in University of Washington, Seatle, WA, United States - 4-CB2-25 metaG | ecosystem: Host-associated > Plants > Roots >...
CTCGGGGGCTCACCACCCGTGTCCTTCGTTCCCGATCCGGGCAGTCTCGACGTGTCACACCGACACCGTCAGCAGCCTGAACCGGGCCCGGAGGCACATCTCATGGCAAGAAACGCACGATTCACCTGTCGTCGCCAAACGCTGGCGCTGGCCGCGATTCTGGCCGCGGCGGTCGCGACCGGCCCCACGGTCGCGTCGGCCTCCGCCACCCAGACCGGGCCCGGCCCGGCCGGGCGACCCACGCCGACCGATTATCTGACCAAAACCGATTATCTGACCAAATTGGCGCAGCAGGACGTGGACGCCGGCGCCCCCGGCGTGATCGTGCGGGTCGACGACGGCACCGGACCCGTGATCAAGATCGCCCGACAAGCAGCAGCGACCAAAGCCGACCACCGGCTCGGCCCGGACGACGAGTTCCGGGTGGGCTCCAACACCAAGACGATGGTGGCCACCCTGGTCTTGCAGCAGGTGGCCGAGCACCGGATGACGCTGGACGACCCGATCGAGAAATGGCTGCCCGGCCAGATCCCGAACGGTCGGAACATCACCGTGCGGATGCTGCTCAACCACACCAGCGGACTGTTCAACTACGTCAACGACCCCGCGGTCCTCAAGTCGTTCACCGGCCAGGACAACCGTGACTGGACCCCACCGGAGCTGCTCGCGGTGGCCGTCAAATATCCGCCGGGATCCGCCCCGGGGGCCGAGTTCTCCTACAGCAACACGAACTACGTCGCGCTGGGCCTGGCCCTGGAGAAGGTCACCGGGCAGAGCGTGGCCGACCTCGTCCAGCAGCGCATCGCCGGCCCGCTGCACCTGAAGCACACCTACCTGTCCATCGGGTCGTCCCGTCCCGACCGTTCCGACCGCTTTCTCGCCCACGGCTACGAACCGGACGCCGCCGATCTGGCCCCGCTGCTGCCGCCGGGTGTCCCCGAGGGCACGGCCTTCGCCGGTCCGCAGCGCGGGAACCTGGTCGACACGACGTGGATCAACAGCTCGTCGGAGTGGGCCGCCGGCGGCATGATCTCCACGGCCGCCGACTGGGCCCGTTTCGACCGCGCCCTGCTGTCCGGCAAACTGCTCCCGGCGGCCCAGCTCAACGAAATGCGCACCACCGTCCCCGAGGACCCCTCGGCCCCCAACGGCGACGGCTACGGCCTCGGCCTGATCAAGGTGGTCACTCCCTGCGGCACCGTCTGGGGCCACGACGGCCAGGTCGGCGGCTACAACAGCGTGACCTACACCGACGGCACCGGGCGAGGAACCGTCGACGTCTTCACCTCCACCATCTTCGGTCTGAGCGTCCCCAAGACCGGGGCCGCCAACCAGGCCCTGGTCACCGCGGCGATCTGCACGATGCTCGACCAGCCGATGCCCGCCGGCAACGGCACCTAGAAAACGTCACCGAGAACGCGCGCCACCACGCCCGGCCGCATCGGGAAGCCAGCAACCGGTGCGGCCGGTGTTGAGATGGTGGCTCAGAACAGCGCGCCGCGTTCCAGATCAAGCAGGAAGCGTTTGCGATCCAGCCCTCCGCCGTATCCGGTGAGCGATCCGTCGGCGCCGATCACCCGGTGGCAGGGCACCACGATCGAGATCGGGTTGGCCCCGTTGGCCAGGCCGACCGCCCGGGAAGCGCCCGGAATCAGGTCGAGCCGTTTGGCGATCGCGCCGTAGGAGCGGGTCTCGCCGTAGGGGATCTCGGTCAGGGCGGCCCAGACCCGCTGCTGGAATGCGGTGCCCTGGGGAGCGAGCGGCAGCTCGAAAACCGTGCGGACGCCGTCGAAGTACTCGCCGAGCTGAGTTCGGGTGGCGGCCAGCACGGCGGCGCTCGGGTCTTCGATCCCCGTCCGCCGGGCCCGATCCCATTGCTGGTGTGATGTCTTGTGGGGACGGAAGAACAAGCCCGTCAGCCGGCCGCCGTCGGTGGTCAGCAGAAGCTCCCCGACCGGGCTCGGCAGCGCCGACCAGATCAGCGCCTTGGCCAACAGCACCTCCCTGGCTGGAACCTCGGGCCTGACCGGAACATCAGGTCTGACCGGCACCTCAGGCCTGGCTGAAACCATACGCTGGGACGCCGGAACGGATGGGCTCAATGCTTACGCTGATTCATCACCTGGAACAAGACGCCGGGTAACTGTTTCGGGTTCGTGGCCGCGAAGGCCTGGCCGCCGGCCTGGCCGGACAGCGCGCGGAGCTCACTCATGTCCGCCCCGGCGCCGATACCGATGCAGATCAGCCGGACCGGTTTCTGCGGGTCGTAGAGCTGCTTGAGCCGGGGCAGCGTCTGCTTCAGGCTGGGCCCACCCGGGTCGAAGTTCGCCCCGTCGGTGAACAGCACCACGGCGTTCCCGGCGCGGGGGTCGTACAGGGCCTTCATCGCTTCCATCCCGGCCACCGCGGTCGAGTACAGCGCCGTGCCATTACCGCCGAGCCGCTTCGCCGCTCCCGCCAGGTCGGCGTTCACCCGATCACGGTGGGAGCGGGAACCGTCCCGGTTGCCCAGCGGGGCGACCGACTCGATCTTGACGATGGCCTTCTTGCCGACCAGGTCGCGGGCGAACCCCCACAGCCCGACCTGGGCCTTGTCGGTCATGAAGTTGCCGGCCAGCCGGGCGGCGCTCGCGGCGAACCGAATCCGGCTCTGACCGTTTGCCGCCGGGCTCGCCATGGACTTGGACAGGTCGAAGATCACCAGCACCCGGGACGGGGCCGACAGCAAGGTGATCCGATCGACCAGCGCGGCCAGCTCGGCCGGGCTCAGACCTTCCACAGGTGAGCCACTGGGCGCCACTGCCGGGGCCGGGCCGGCCGCGCCCGGCGGGCTCAGCGAAACCGGGGCCGACGTCGCCACCGCCGGCTCGGAGCGGCTCGCGACCTCGAACCCGGCTGCCCGGACCAGTTTCGCCGCCCGGCCGCCGAGTAGTTGCGCGACCACGGCCCGGACGGCCCGCTGCCGCGTCGCCGCGGTGCCGCCGTCCGGATCCGCCGTCAGGTCGAGGGACCGGCGCGCGGTGGTCAGCACCGGATAGTCCAGCGCCGGTGATCCACCGGTCGGCCGGACCGACACCAGCTTGGCCCGGTTCGGCGCCACCAGATTGGCCACCCCGACCGCCCGTTCACTGGTCGGCAACAGCGGCGCCGACGCGGCCCCCGACTGTGCTGCCTCGATGGCCTGCTGCTGGGTCGGCACCCCGGCCCGTCCGGCCGCCAGCACGGTTCCGGCCAGCGCTTCCTGGGCGGCCGCGGCCTTGCCCAGGGACTGCCAGAGGGCGATCACCGCGGACAGGCCGGCGGCATCGGTGGCGATCTCCGGGACGGCGAGGGGGCGGGTGCCGGCCAGCGCGGCCGCCCAGGTCGGGGCCTTCTTGGTCCAGCCGAGCTGGTCGAAAGCGGCCCGGTTGCTGGCGATCACGACCGGGGAGGAAGCGAACGACCCGCTCCGGTTCACCTGCCAGCGGGGCACCCGGGAGACCCAGAGCGAGGAGTCGGGGATCCAGATGTCCGGAGCCCGGTCGATGGGCAGGATCTGGGCGCCCTCCACCGTCTCGGCCGGTGCCTGACTCTGCAGGCTGACTTTCACGCACTCATGGTTGGGCAGGGTCTTGTTCTGCAGCGGCGCGAGTACGGATCCGACCAGACTTTGCAGTTCGGGGGCCACAGTGATGTCGATCGTGGTGGTGGTCAACCGGGTGCTCGGGCACTGGGCGCCGATCAGCGGCGATTTGGCGGCGATCGTGCGCAGGCCGTGAGGGACGGCCCCGATCTTGATCATCAGCGCGCCGACCAGGAGCAGAACCAGGACGCCGGACAGGACCGTTCGGATCCGTCGCCGGCCCGCGTGCGCGGGGCGAAGGGCGTGCCTACTCATCGCCTGCCATTCCACACGATAGGTTCCTCTGAGCTCTGCCGCTGGAAACGTCCTGTCGATGTAAACGTGTACGAGTCAGGAAAGTTACCTGAGTCACACGGGGTAATGACAACCCCTTGAGCCGATCTGCCACTGTTTGTATGGGTAGATTGACCGTAAGTGTCCGGATGAGGAGGGATTTATACTACATGCCTTCCGTTGATCTCAATGCCGATCTAGGTGAATCCTTCGGCCGTTGGACGCTCGGTGACGACGCCGCGCTGATCGGGCTGATCAGTAGTGCCAACATCGCCTGCGGATTTCACGCCGGAGACCCGCCGACCCTGAGGCGCAGTTGTGAGCGAGCGGCCGCCCATTCGGTCGCCATCGGGGCTCAGGTCTCGTACCGCGACCTGGCCGGGTTCGGTCGCCGGTTCATCGACGTCACCCCGGACGACCTCCGCGACGACGTTCTCTACCAGCTCGGTGCGCTGCAGGCCTTCGCCCAGGCCGCCGGCACCCGGGTGAGCTATCTGAAGCCGCACGGGGCGATGTACCACGCCGTGATCACCCACCGGGAACAGGCGGCGGCGGTGATCGCCGCGGTGGTGGACCATGACCGCAGCCTGGCCGTGCTCGGGTTGCCGGGTTCGGCCCTGCTGACGGCCGCCACCGCCGCCGGTCTGCGGGCGGTGCCCGAGGCTTTCGCCGATCGCCGGTACACCGCGAACGGCGGCTTGCTGCCCCGATCCCAGGCCGGTTCGGTGCTCACCGACCCGGACCGGATCGCCGACCAGGTGCACCGGATGATCACGGGTCAGGGTGTGATCGCCGATGACGGCACGGTGGTGCCGATCGAGGCCGAGTCGATCTGCGTGCACGGGGACACCCCTGGTGCGGTCGGGATCGCCCGGGCGGTGCGGGCCCGGATCGAGGCGGCCGGGATGACCGTGCGCCGCTTCGTCGACCCCGAGTCGGTCGACCCCGTGCCAAGAGTCGACCCCGAGTCGAGTACCGAGTCGAGTTCAAGCTGAAAGCGGGATCACAGGTGCGTTTGTTACCGGCGGGAGAGGCGGCGTTGCTGCTGGAACTTGAACCGGCCGAGGTGTTGCCATTGGCCGAGGCCGTGCGGGCCCAGCGGCACCGGGGAATCACCGACATCGTGCCGGCCGAGCGCACGGTCCTGGTCCGCTTCGACCCGCGGGTCGTCGGATCCGTCGAGATCGGCGAGTGGCTGGATTCGGTGCGCCCGCTCGCCTCCGGCTCGGCCGCCGAGCCGGCGCTGGAACTGCCGGTGCACTACGACGGCGCCGACCTGGCCGAGGTCGCCCGGCTGACCGGGTTGACCCCGGCCGGGGTGATTGCCGCTCACACCGATCAGGAATGGCTGGTGGTCTTCTGCGGATTCGTGCCCGGCTTCGGTTACCTGCGGCCGGCGAAGGAGGCCGCCGGCGAGGGCCAGGCTGGGGGCAAGAGCACGGGCGCGGCTGGGGGCGAGAGCGAGAACGAGGCTGGGGGCGATTTGCTGCGGGTCCCGCGCCGGGCCGAACCGCGGGTCCGGGTGCCGGCCGGTGCGGTTGCCCTCGCGGCCGGGTATACCGGCGTCTACCCGCGGGCCTCACCCGGCGGCTGGCACCTGATCGGCCGGACCACGGTCCCGGTGTGGGATGCCGAGCGAGATCCGCCCGCGCTGCTGCGCCCCGGCACCCGGGTCCGGTTCCGCGATGAAAGTTGCCTTCGTTGACCGGCGGCCGTCTGGAAGTCGTCCAGGCCGGCCCCTTGACCACCGTCCAGGATCTGGGCCGTCCCGGCTGGGCCCACCTCGGCGTCACCACCTCGGGGGCCGCTGACCGGGCCGCGTTCAAATTGGCGAACCGGCTGGTCGGCAACCAGGAGGGGGCCGCCGGGCTGGAGGTGACGATGGGCGGGCTGGAACTGCGGGCGCTCGCCGATCTGACCATCGCCATCACCGGGGCGCCGTGCCCGATCACGATCGCCGGCACACCGTCACCGGCCCGGACCGTGCTCGGGGTGGCGTCCGGGCAGACCATCCGGCTCGATCCGGCTCCGGCCGGAGTGCGGGCCTACCTCGCCGTTCGCGGTGGGATCGACGTCCCCGCGGTGCTTGGATCGCGCTCCACGGACACCCTCAGCGGTCTGGGCCCGGCCGCGCTGGCGGCCGGCGATCTGCTGGCCATCGGTTCGGAGGTCGCCGGCTGGCCCGTTCTCACCCTGGCTCCGGGAGCCGATCCGACCAGCGAGGACGCCCGGCTGTACGCCCTTCCCGGCCCCCGGGACGACGCGCTCGATCCGGCGGCCTGGGATCGATTCCGGCGGACTAGATGGCGGGTGAGCGATCGCAGTGATCGGGTCGGGGTTCGGCTGGAGGGGCCGCCGTTGTCGCTCGCACCGCCGGTCGAGGCGATCGGGCGGCCGAGCGAGGGCGTGGTCCGCGGTGCGATCCAGGTGCCCCCGAACGGCCTGCCCGTGGTCTTTCTGGCTGATCATCCGGTCACCGGTGGCTATCCGGTGGTTGCGGTGCTGACCGAGATCGACGCCGACCGGGCCGGGCAGTTACGTCCCGGCCAAGGTCTGATCATCGCTCTGCTGGCCGACATTCGGTTACTCCTGGGTGCCAGGACATAACTTTGTGTAGAGTATGACTGCTGTCGGGGGGACGGTGGAGTGGTGCAGGTGGGGGGCTCATCGGCACCGCCTCTACCGCGTCAGCCTGCGGGTACGGTCCGGCGCTCCAGTCGGGCGCCGGGCCGCTGACCGGCGCATCACCCGGACCGGGGGGATCGGGGATGCGCCGGTCGGCGTGCCGGAATCCGGAGCTGATTCATCGGCCCGGCGGTTCTGTTCATCGGGCCGGCCGGTCTGATGGCCGCCGAGCCGATCTGCGTGGACGTCGCCCTGGTCGGCGCCGGTGGCGCCGGGTTGAGCCTGCTGATGGCGGTGGAACGCGCGGCTCGGTCGAGCGGGCGGCGGACGCCGTCCATGGCCCTGATCGATCCGGTGCGGCACCAGGAATCGGACCGGACCTGGTGCTGGTGGGCCGTACCCGATCCGACCTCGGGCCTGCTTTCGCTCGCCCACCGGACGTTCTCGCGGATGGAACTGGTCGACCGGGCCGGCGGCCACCGGGAGTACGAACTCGGCGCCCTGCGGTACGTCATGCTCCGGGCCGGCGACTTCTACGCCGAGGCGGACGCCGTGCGCTCTCGCCTGGGCGATCGGGTGGTCCAGATCACCGCTCCGGTCGAGCGGGTGGACGACGGGTCCGGCCGGGCTGATCCAGGCGGCCGGGCTGATCCAGGCGGCCGGGCTGATCCAGGCGGCGGGGCTGATCGAGACGGTTGGGCTGATCGAGACGGTTGGGCTGTCGTCCATACCGAACAGGCCCGGATCCGGGCCCGATGGGTGTTCGATTCCCGGCCCGCGGCCCCGATCCGGCCCGGATTCACTCAGCTCTTGCAGCACTTTCGCGGCTGGACGGTGCATTTCGACCGGCCGGTGCTCGACCCGGACCTGGCCATCCTGATGGATTTCCAGGTGCCGCAACCGGAACGGGGCGTCGCCTTCGGGTACTGCCTGCCGCTGGCCCCCGATCGGGCCCTGATCGAGTACACCGAATTCAGTCGCCGCCCGCTGCCGTCCGAAGCGTATGACCGGGCGCTGCGCGACTATCTGGAGCGGCGCTGGTCGACCCGGCCCGGCTCCGGAGCCCGGATCGAGGCGGTGGAGGACGGGGTGATCCCGATGACGGACGCGCCGTTCGCCCGCCGGGTCGGGCGCCGGGTGTTCCGGCTCGGCACGGCCGGAGGGGCCACCCGGCCCGCCACCGGGTACACCTTCGCGGCCATCCAGCGGCAGGCCGAGGAGATCGCCGTCCGCCTGCTCGACGGCCGGGTCCCGGTGCCGCCCCGGCCGTACCCGCTCCGGCACCGCTGGATGGACGCGGTGTTGCTGCGCGCCCTGGACCGGGGCTACATCCAGGGCCCGGAGCTGTTCACCGGACTGTTCGCGGACCATCCCAGCGACCGGGTGGTGCGCTTCCTCGACGGTTTGAGCGGGCCCCGGGACGAACTCGCGATCATGCGCTCGACGCCGTGGCCGGCGATGATGCGGGCCGCGATCGAGGACGCCGCGACCCGGGCCGGGAGCCTCATTGGTGGTCGAAACGGTCGTCGAAATGATGGTCGAAATGGTGGTCGAAACGGCGCAGGCGGAGGCTGTTGCTAACCACGGCCACGCTGCTGAACGCCATGGCCAGGCCGGCGATCAACGGATTGAGCAGCCCGGAAGCGGCCAGCGGCAGGGCGGCCAGGTTGTAACCGAAGGCCCAGCCGAGGTTCTGCCGGATCGTTCGCAGCGTGGCCCGGGACAGCCGGACCGCCTGGGGCACCGATCCGATCTCGCCGCGCAGCAGGGTCACGTCCCCGGCCGCGATCGCGACGTCGGTTCCGGTGCCGACGGCCAGTCCCAGGTCGGCCGCGGCCAGCGCCGCGGCGTCATTCACGCCGTCCCCGACCATGGCCACCCGGCGACCCTCGCGCTGCAGTCTGAGGACGGCGTCCACCTTGCCTTCCGGCAGCACCCCGGCGATCACGTCGGCCGGTTCGATCCCGACCGCCGCCGCGACTGCACCGGCCGCCCGGGCGTTGTCCCCGGTGAGCAGGATCGGTCGCAGGCCGAGCGCCCGTAACTGGGCCACCGCCGGTCCGGCCCCCGGCTTCAGCGTGTCGGAGAGGGTGAGGACGCCGTGGGCCCGGTCGTTCCAGCAGACCAGGACGGCGGTTCGGCCTCCCGCCTCGGCCTGCTCGATCGCGGTGGCCAGCTTCGGCGGCAGAGTGCGGCCGGGCAGCGCCCAGGACGGCCGGCCGACCCGGACCCGCGTTCCCTCGACGTCCCCCTCCACCCCGAGGCCGTGCACGCTGCGGAAGCTCGTGACCAGCGGCAACGGGATGGGTCCGGCGGCCGCGATCGCCCGGCCGATCGGATGCTCGCCGGCGTTCTCGAGCGCGGCAGCGAGCCGGAGCACCCCTTCGCCGTCCTCACCGTCGGTCGATTCCTGGCCGTCGGTGGTGACGACCTCGGCCAGAGACATCCGGCCGTGGGTGAGGGTGCCGGTCTTGTCCAGCAGGACGACGTCGATCCGGCGAGCGCGCTCGAGCACCTCGGGCCCGCGAATCAGGATTCCGAGCTGGGCCCCGCGTCCGGTACCGACCAGCAGCGCGGTCGGCGTGGCCAGGCCCAGGGCGCAGGGACAAGCGATGATCAGGACGGCGACCGCGGCGGTGAAGGCGCGTTCGGGATCGCCGGTGGCCAGCAGCCAGCCGGCCAGGGTCAGGGCGGACAGGACCAGCACCGTCGGCACAAAGATCGCCGAGACCTGGTCGGCCAGTCGCTGCACCGGGGCCTTGCCGGACTGCGCGTCCTGCACCAGCCGGGTGATCTGCGCCAGCCGGGTCGCCCCACCGACCCGGGTAGCCCGGACCACCAGCCGCCCGGATCCGTTCAGGCACGAACCGGTGACCGGCGAACCGGGCCCGACCGGGACGGGTAACGGCTCCCCGGTAAGCATCGATTCATCGACGTCGCTCTCCCCGGTCAGCACCTCGCCGTCGGTGCCGATCTGCTCGCCGGGCCGCACCACGAAAAGATCACCGACCCGCAGTTGCTCGATCGGCACCTGCACCTCGGTGCCGGTGCTCCCGGTTCCGTCGGTGCTACCGGTGCTGTTACGGAGCACGGCGACCTGCTTGGCGCTGAGATCGAGCAGGGCCCGCAGGGCGGCCCCGGAGCTGCGCCGGGCCCGGGCCTCCAGATAGCGGCCGGTCAGCAGAAAGGTGGTGACGGTGGAGGCGATCTCCAGGTACAACTCCGGGGTGTCGCCGGTGTGCGCGGTGGCCGGTAGCAGCGACACCGTCATCCGCATCCCGAGCTCACCGGCGCCGCCGAGGAGCAGAGCCCACAGCGACCAGGTGTAGGCCGCGATCACCCCGATCGAGACCAGGGTGTCCATGGTGGCGGCGCCGTGCCGGGCATTGATCGCGGCGGCCCGGTGGAACGGCCAGGCGCTCCAGGTCACCACCGGGGTGGCCAGCAGCAGGGCCAGCCATTGCCAGCCCCGGAACTGCAGCGCCGGCAGCATCGACATCAGCAGCACCGGGACACTGAGCAGCACGGCCACGATCAGTCGAGGGCGCAGGGCATCGGCCGGCCCGGCGTCCGGGTCGGCGTCGATGGCCGGGGTTCCGGTGGCCGGTTCGGGTAGCGCGGCCGTATAGCCAGTGGCTTCGACCACGGCGACCAGGTCGGCGTCGCTCACCGTCGTGGGCGCGGTGACCTGCGCCAGTTCGGTGACCAGGTTGACGGTGGCGCTGACGCCGTCCACCCGGTTCAGTTTCCGTTCCACCCGGGTGGCGCAGGACGCGCAGGTCATCCCCCCGATCTTGAGCTCCACCAGGCGGGTGTCGGCGGCCACTGACCGGGTGTTGCCGGCGGCTGGCGGGGTGCTGCCGGCGGCTGGCGGGGTGCTGGCGGCCACTGACCGGGTGGTGCCGGCGGCTGGCGGGGTGTCGGCGGCCACTGGCGGGGTGCTGGCGGCCGCCGGCGGGTCGAGCTGGAGGGCCACGTCAGGCGTCCGCGGCCAATGCGTACCCGGCCTCGTCGATGGCGGCGGCAATGGCGGCGGGGTCGAGCTCGGTGGCGCTGGTGATGGTGACCGGGCTGATCGCGCCGGCCTGGAGGTCGACGTCGACGGCGCTGACGCCGGGAATGGCGCTCAACTCGGCGTTGACGGCCTTGACGCAGTGCTCACAGGTCATCCCGGTGACCTTGATGGTGGTGGTGCTCATGATCTGCTCATTTCGATTGGTTCGATGTTTGGTTGGGGTGGTTGAAGTGCCGATGGTGCCGGGACGGCCGCTCAGCTACGGACCAGCCGGGCAATGGCGTCGGAGGCTTCCCGGATCTTGGCCTGCGCCTCGGCGTCACCGGCTCTGGCCGCATTGACCACGCAGTGCGACAGGTGGTCTTCGAGCAGGCCAAGGCTGACCGCTTGCAGGGCCTTGGTGACGGCCGCCACCTGAGTCAGCACGTCGATGCAGTAGGTCTCCTCTTCGACCATTCGCTGCAGGCCTCTCACCTGCCCCTCGACGCGGCGTAAGCGCTTGAGGTAGTCGTCCTTGTCGCTGGCGTAGCCCGGCATGCCCGAACCTCCTCCGATCGCTTGCCTACACCCTACCCCCCTAGGGTATCTCCGTTCAGTGCGTGCCCCCCACCAGCCCATCGCCCACCCGTTGCGCAAGATCGCCGCCCCCGCCCCCGGATCGGTGCGGCGGGCCCCTCCCACGGCGCAAGATCGTCGCCAGGGCCCACAGATCGGTGCGGGACGGCCTCTCCCATGGCGCAAGATCGTCGCCAGGGCCCACAGATCGGTGCGGGACGGCCTCTCCCATGGCGCAAGATCGTCGCCAGGGCCCACAGATCGGTGCGGGACGGCCTCTCCCATGGCGCAAGATCGTCGGCTGGGCCCACGGATTCGTCATGGCTGAGGTGCTCTTGCGGGCCGAGTCGGTGATCTTTCCTGGGGGTGAAGTTGACGAGGTGCGGGAAGTCCACCGTTGACGAAGTGACAGAAGAGGGTTCGGGGGTTCTATGGTCTACTTGATGGCCGTTATCGGCCCTGAGCAATTCCGAGTAAGCATCGGTGAGTGTCCAGGCCGAGCGAATTGGGATCACAGACAGATCATCGGATTGTGGCCGGCTGCGCCGTGTGAATGTATTGATCACTGAAGGTCTGATGCTGTTCTCGCAGCACCCACCCTTCATCGATCAAGACATCCAACTTTCACCCGGATCGGACGCCAGAGAACCACAGCCCATCCCTGATGAGCCTGCGGTTCCGGGTCTGCTGGCCGAAGCTCGGCGCGGATTTTCCCGCGAAGTCGACCGATCCTTACCGTATAGAAGTGATGCCACCCGACGAATTTGCGCTCAGATTGTCAAGAGTGGTTCCGGAAAAGTGATCCCGGCGCTGAACGCTCAGGCTCAGTCCAGGTAGTCGACCAGTTCCGAGGCCAGGCCGGTGTAGCGGCCCGGGGTCAGGCCGATCAGCCGTTGCCGCACGTCGGCCGGCAGTTCGAGGCCGGAAACGAATTCGCGCATCACTGCGGCGTCCACTTTGCGGCCCCGGGTGAGTTCCTTGAGCCGCTCGTACGGCTGCTCCAGTCCGTGCACCCGCATCACCGACTGCACCGCCTCGCCCAGGACCTCCCAGGTCGCATCCAGATCGCGGGCCAGCGCGGCCGGGTCGGCGTCCAGCCCGGCCAGGCCCCGGCGGGCGTTGTCGATGGCCAGCAGGGAGTGCCCGAAGGCCGTCCCGATGTTTCGCTGAGTCGTCGAATCCGTGAGGTCCCGCTGCAGCCGGGAGGTGACCAGCGTGGCCGCCAGGACGTCGAACAGGGCCGAACTGATCTCGAGGTTGGCCTCCGCGTTCTCGAACCGGATCGGGTTCACCTTGTGCGGCATCGTGGAGGAGCCGACCGAACCCTGGCCGCGAACCTGGATGAAATAGCCCATCGAGATGTACGTCCAGACGTCGGTGCAGAAGTTGTGCAGCACCCGGTTGAAGCGGACCACATCGGAGTACAGCTCGGCCTGCCAGTCGTGGGACTCGATCTGGGTGGTCAGCGGGTTCCAGGTCAGCCCCAGACCCTCGACGAAGCTGCGGGACACGGCCGGCCAGTCGGTGTTCGGCGCCGCGGCGACGTGGGCCGAGTAGGTGCCGGTGGCGCCGTTGATCTTGCCCAGGTATTCGGCCGCGGCGATCCGGCGCAACTGCCGGCCCAGCCGGTGGGCGAGCACGGCGAGTTCCTTGCCGAGGGTGGTGGGTGTGGCCGGCTGACCGTGGGTGCGGGCCAGCATCGGCAGGTCGCGCAGCTCCCGGGCCAGGTTGGCGATGTCGTCGGTGATCGCCTGGGCGGCCGGCAACCAGACCTGCTGGACGGCGTCCCGGACCATCAGCGCGTAGCTGAGGTTGTTCACGTCCTCACTGGTGCAGAACAGGTGAACGACCTCGTCGAGATCGGCCAGCGACGTGCCGGCCATCCGCTTCTTCAGGTAGTACTCGACCGCCTTGACGTCGTGCAGGGTGACCCGTTCAGTCTGCGCCAGCTCCTCGACCGAGGCCGCGTCGAAACCGGCGGAGACGGTCCGCAGGTAGCTGATCTCCTCGGCCTTGAGCCGGCGGACATTGGGCACAGCGCCGGTCTCGGTGAGGTGGATCAGCCACTCCACCTCGACCTGAAGCCGGCGCTGATTCAGAGCCGCTTCGGACAGGTGCGCGGCCAGCGGCGCGACACTGCGGCGGTAGCGGCCGTCGAGCGGTCCGAGGGGGGCGTCGGTGAGCGGTGTGGTCAGGCCGGGAGCGCGGCCCGGGCCAGGAGCGCCGGCCTGGTCTGACGTGCTGAGCTGGGTCACTGGTTCATGCTCCCATGCCCGGCCGTCCGGTCGTCCGCCCGACTCGGCCACAAGTGGTCCGGGCCGGTGGGCATTAGACACGGCGTGTTGCGGTTCGCCAATCAGCGCCGGATCAACGTGGCTGCGTGACAATAGTTTGATAGGCCGGGACCGCTGGGCGGTTTCTATTTGGGGGGATTCCATGGGCGTTGGTCTGCGGTGCACAGATCATGGCCTGACAAAACGAGGGAGAAGCGCGTGAATGCCAGTCTTTCCGCGGGACAGCCCGGTCTTTCCGCGGGACAGCTATGAGTGATCGGCCGGCTGCGGGACCGCTGGAGACGGACATTCCGGAAGCGATTGCGAATCCGGATGAGGCCGACATTCTCAATGCGGTGGAGGATCCAGCCGCGGCGAAAGACCCGGAAATGCTGGAGGACCCGGCGACGGCGGGGAGCCCGACCGGACCGGCGAGCCTGGCCGCGGACATTCTGACCGAGACGCTCGTGCTGCTGAGCACTCGGCTGAGTGAATTGCTCCGGCTCCGGGCCCGGGACATCGACCTCGCCGATCGGCTCTACGCCGAGAACACCCGGCTGCGGGTCGGTGAGTTCAACTCCGCGGTGGCACCGCTGGTGTCCGGTTTGCTCCGGCTGAACGACCAGATGGCCCTGCTTGCGGACGGGGACAGCACGAGCGTGGCCGGAATGCTCCGCACCCAGTTGCTTCAGATCCTGGACACGGCCGCCGGGCTGTCGCCGTTCGAACCCGATCCCGGTGAGCACTTCGACGCCACCCGGCACGCCGGTGCCGGCCGGATCCCGACCGATGACGTCGAGGCCGAAGGGACCGTGGTCCGGAGCCTCAAACCCGGTTTCGTGCGTGCCGATGGGTCGATCACGAGGGTTGCCGAGGTCGAGGTCTACCGCTTCAGCTCTCGATAAGCCCGATTCCACTACCGATCAGCCGGTTCGAACCGGCCAGACTCTGGAGCTTCGATGCGTTCGAAGGTGTTCGGTATCGACCTCGGCACGACCTACTCGTGTCTTGCCGCCGTCGACGAATACGGTCGTCCGGCCGTGATCAACAACTCGGACAGCCAGCCGACCACACCCAGCGTGGTGATGTTCGATTCGCCGAACGAAATTCTCGTCGGTGTCCAGGCCAAGCGGAATGCCCGGGTGCGCCCGGATAACGTGGTCAGCCTGGTGAAACGAAGCATCGGTGACCCCGAATGGCGTTTCCGTGCTTTTGAACAGGATTACTCGGCGTCCGCGATCTCCTCGCAGATTCTGCGGGCGATGGCCGCGGATGCGAGCCGGCAGACCGGCGAGGAGGTGAAGGACGTCGTCATCACCGTGCCCGCCTACTTCGGGGACGAGGAGCGGAAGGCGACCAAGCTGGCCGGGGAGCTCGCCGGGTTGAACGTCGTGGACATCATCAACGAGCCGACCGCGGCCGCCTTCGCCTACGGATTCGCTCAGGAGGGCTCGGTCACCGAGACGATCCTGGTCTACGACCTCGGCGGCGGGACCTTCGACACCACCGTGATCCAGCTCGCCGACCGCCAGATCACCGTGGTCGCGACCGCCGGTGACCATGAACTCGGCGGGGTGGACTGGGACGAGCGGCTGGCCATCTATCTGGCCGCGAAGTTCATCGAGGAACAGCCGGGCGCCGGCGACCCGCTGGACGACTCGTACGGGGCTCAAGACCTGATCAGCACGGCCGAAGAAGCCAAGCAGTCGCTCTCCGGGCGGGAATCGGTGGACGCTTTCGTCGTCCACAACGGCGGTCGAGCCTCGATCACGATCCGCCGCTCGAAGTTCGAGGAGATCACCACCAGCCTGCTGGAACGGACGATCGAGCTCACCCGGCAGGTACTGGACGGGGCCAGCGCCAAGGGCATTGACCGGGTGGATCGGGTCCTGCTGGTCGGGGGGATGAGCAAGACCCCGGCCGTCGCCCGCCGGCTCAAGGAAGTCTTCAACTTCGACTCCCAGTTGGCCGATCCCGACCTGGCCGTGGCCAAAGGGGCAGCGATCTACGGGCAGAAGAAGGAGCTCGAATCCCTGGTCACCAGCGATCTGGTGGCGCAGGGCAAACTCAGCCTCGGGCAGTCGTTCTCCGAGGCCCTCCCCGATGACCTCGATCGGGCCCTGGAGCGGACCGCGGGCGAATTCGGGCTGGCCGTCAGCGCCGTCTCCGACCTGGTGAACACCCAGGTCTCCAACGTCACCAGCCGGGGCTTCGGGGTGGAAGTGGCCCGGGATGTCGGAACCGACCAGCACGAGCAGTACGTCGAGTTCCTCGCTCACGCGAACGACAACCTGCCGATCTCGGTCGAGCAGACCTTCTACACGGTGATGGCCGATCAGCAGGTGGTGCGGATCCGGGTGATGGAACAGGGGACCGGCCTGGAGAGTCACGTGCTGGAAGACAACAAGCTCATCGTCGAGGGCCTGCTGGAAGGTATTCCCGCTGGTCACCCGCGCGGCACCTCGGTGACTGTGACCTTCGGGATGGGCCGGGACCAGACCATCGAGGTCACCGCGCGGCATTCGGGCGTCGATACCCCACTGCGGCTGCGAGCCGAAATAGGTTCGGCCAGCGCGGCCATGCGTCACGACGAGAAGGCAAAAGTGGACCTGCTCAGGCAGCGGGTCTGATCGAGCCGACCGTGAACGGTGAGGTGAAGTGACCGATCTTGACGGCTTTTGACGGCAACGCCTACCGCAAGAAGGTGCTGGTGCGGCTGGTCGCGGACTTCTCGCTCGCGAACCCGCAGACCGGCGATCCCTTCTTCGTCTTCGACCTCGACCCGGGCAGCGATCAGGCCACCGTGGTGGGCCGGATCGGTGACGTTGTGGCCTTCTGGCAGAAGGAACGCAACAGCGTCAAGTACAAAGGGATCACCGCCGAGCTGATGGCCGGCCGGGGCGGTTACGAGGCCGAGCTGGTGGATCCGCGGCGCCGGGCGGAGGCCGCCCGCCGGGTGCTGGTTCAGCGGGCCGCCCTCGAAGCGGAACGGTTCGCTGATCTCGACCGCCTGGCCGATCGGCTGACCGGACGATTCGGCGGCATTCCGGCGGAAAAGGTCGATCAGCTCCGGATGCTCGCTCAGCGCGGTGGTATGGCCGATGACGGGTTCTCGGGCTGGCTGGCCGGGCAATCCGTTCTGGTTCCCAGCGGAATCGAGGCCACCGCGTGGGAGGGCGCTATCCGCCGGCAGATCCGCGCCCAGCTCGCTGAGCTCGCCCGGCAGGGCAACGATCCGTCCCGCTACGCCACCCTCTGGACCTGGCTCGACCTGTCACCGCAGTGTTCGCCGGCCGAGCTCGAGGCTCGTCGCCGGGAGCTGCTGGCCGGTAATCAGCGGGCCCGGCATGACAGCGTCAAGACCAGGAGCGGTGAACTGCTGGCCCATGTGGCGCTGCGACTCCAGGCCGAGGGTGGGCGGGAAAAGTACGCCGCGAGCCTGCGGGCGGATGCCGCTGACGTGATCTACCAGGACGTCGCGGAAAAAGCGCTGGTGACCGGGGAAGTGACGGCGGCCGACTACGAAACGCTGGTGCAGCGGGTGATCGCCCTCGGCTGGGGAATCCCGAATGAGGACGCGCGGGCGGCGGTCCGGGCGGCGGCTACCGCTCTGGGCGCCAGCCTGGCGGTGGCCCCAGCGGTCGACTACATCATTTGTGGTCGGTGCCGGGCCCCACAGGCCGCACCGCCGGCCGGGCCGCCCGCGATTGGCCCGGACCCGATTGGCCCGGACGCTGCTGGCCCGGACGCTGCTGGCCCGGACGCTGCTGGCCCGGACGCTGCTGGCCCGGACGCTGCTGGCTCGGACGCTGCTGGCTCGGACGCGGCGTGCTGCCGATACTGTGCCGAGCCGCTGTACCTGACCTGCCCGAGCTGTGCCCGGCTGGTCGAGGCCGCCGCGGTGACCTGCCCGAGCTGCGGAGTTTCGTTCCGGGCCCATCGGGAGGCGGCGGCCCGGCCCGAGTGGGAATCCCTGGAGCGGGACGTCGCCGGCGGCCGGTTGTGGTCCGGCTACGACCAGGCCGTCAACCTGGAACGCAAGGCCGGCGATGTGATCGGTCCGGCCGGGATCGGGATCAGTCAGCGCCGCGCGGAGCTCGGCCGGATGAAGGCGGCGATCCTGGCCGAGTTGGGCGCGGCGCTGGCCCGGCCCGGCACCGCCGCCGAGGCC
>Ga0265340_10000836_pt1 | contig 17516 bp, 18 predicted proteins | sample 4CB225metaG_FD_202082 | JGI IMG/M metagenome (GOLD analysis project Ga0265340, IMG submission 202082) | Rhizosphere microbial communities from Carex aquatilis grown in University of Washington, Seatle, WA, United States - 4-CB2-25 metaG | ecosystem: Host-associated > Plants > Roots >...
ACCCCAACCAAGGCAACGTGCTGAGCTGGACCGCCGCGCCGAGCACGTTGTTCGGACCACGGAACTTCCGCACGAACATCTCATCCGACGAGGCCAGCGTGAAGTACCGGATCAACTCCGCCCGGTTGATCTCCGGAAACTCCCGAAGCCGCTGCAACTCTTCATCGGAGAACACATCACGAGTCGCCACCGCGCGGGCCTCCATGCCATCGCTCGATCACCATCGAAACGACGGCACCCTATGCGCCCCGTGTTACAGCCCGACCACTCCCCGTCAAGATCAAACTAATCGTTGTTTTTGCGCTGGAAACTACGGGGAGGCCAGCCGCGCAGCGTGCCGGCTACGGCACTCCTACGCCACCCGACTCCGGCAAGGCGGGCCGATCCGGCCCAGATCCAGGCGCTACTTGTTGGCCATGCCTCGCTCGAGACCGCCGGTCGCTACTTCCGCGCCGGGACCGCCGAGACCGCCGCAATCGTCGAACGGATCTTCGACTAGAAGCCTTCGACTAGAAGCCACAAAACCCGCTCTGATCAGGGCGCTGACACCTAAATGAGCAGATCACTGACATCTAGGTGAGCACTCTCATCTTCGACCGCGATCGCGAGTGGAGCGACCTCAGTGATTTCGTCAGCTCCGAACACCTGGGCTTACGGCTGGCCATCGTGTCCGGTCGGCGCCGGCAAGGGAAGAGCCACCTTCTCCGTCGTCTCACCCGAGCCGCCGGGGGTCTGTATCACCAGGCCCAGGAGGTCGGTCGCACCCAGGCCCTGGCCCGGTTCAGTGACGATCTGGGCCTTGGATTCGGCCTCGGCCGGGGAAAACTTCACTTTGACGACTGGGACAGCGCGTTACGGTCCGCGCTGACCTACCCGGCCCGCGGGTCAGACGACCGGCCGGTGAACCAGCCGTCGGGACCCCGGCCGCTCCTGGTCATCGACGAACTGCCCTATCTGATCGAACACTCCCCCGAAATTCCCAGCATCCTGCAAGAACTGTACGACGAGTCCCGAGACGAGATCGACCGCTACCCGGCGGCGGCAGTGATCATCTGCGGATCGGCGTTGTCCGTCATGGCGGACTTGCTCTCGGGAACGAAAGCCCTGCGCGGCCGCGCGCAGATCGACATGACGCTGCGTCCCTTCGACTACTTGCAGGCCCGCGACTACTGGCACATCCCGGACCCGGCCGTAGCCTTCCAGATCGACGCCGTCCTGGGGGGAACGCCGGGATACGAGGCCTTGATCGACGCGCCACCGCCGCCCGACGAGAAGGCCCTCCCCTGGTGGTTCGCCGGATCCGTACTGAACCCGGCCCATGCCCTGTTCGGCGAGTCCGGGTACCTTCTGCGTGAAGACCCGACGATCCGCGACAAATCGCTGTACAACTCCATCCTGATCGCCGTCGCCGGCGGACAGCACACGGTGAAGGGCATCGGCGGCGTGATCGGACGGGACCACAACGCGCTGCGTCACCCGCTGGCGGTTCTCCAGTCCGCGGGTTTCCTGAACCGCGTCGAGGACATGCTCACTCAGAAGCGCCCCCTCTTCTTCATCGCCGATCCGATCATCCGGTTCGCAGAGGTCGTGATCGAACCGTTCCGGGCCCTGCTCGAGGAACGCGCCGACGTCGCCGCCTGGTCGGCCGCGGCCCCGGCGTACTCTTCCCAGGTCCTCGGGCCGCACTTCGAGCACATCGCCGTGACCTGGACCGCCCGCTACTCCGGCGAGCGCTGGGGTCAGCCGGTCGGTGAGGTCGGCCCGGCCGTTGTGAACGACCCGGCCGGACGCTCCCAGCACCAGCTCGATGTGCTGGCCTTCGCGCGGGGACGGCGCCGGCAAGACCCCAAGGCACCGATCGTCATGATCGGTGAAGCCAAGGCCACCAACCAGCACCGGACTTTGGCGGACCTCCAGCGTCTGGAGCACCTCCGTGACCTGCTGGCCGCCCGCGAGTGGGATGTCACCCGAACTCACCTGGCCCTGTTCAGCCGGGAAGGTTGGGACGAGTCACTCGCTGAGGCGGGAGCGAACCGAACCGACGTTCACCTGATTGACCTGAAAACGCTCTACCAACGACCGTCATGACCTTCGCGAGCTTCCCAATACGCCTGCGCACCAGGAAAGATCAGGATGGCGACCGCTTGTGCCGGTTCCCGAGGTAGGTCTTGACTGCGTGCCCGCTCGAGCGCCACGTTCTGTCCGTGGCGAGATCGGCCTGGATCAGGCCTGCAACCTGGTCATATGCCAGCAGGGCGGATCCCCGCAGCCCCCGCCGAGCAGCTAACCACTCACCCACCAGCCCTCGCGCGAGTGCCGGATGGTGACGCTCATCCGGGCTCCCGCCCAGCCCGATTCCTTGGGAACCGTGTGCTGCCAAGAGTGCTGACACGCTCCACCCATGATCAGCAGATCCCCACCGCCAGGCCGGAACCGATGGGTAGGACTACCGACCGTTCCCGGCCGCAACAAGAACCGACGCCGCTCCCCCAACGACACCGTCGCCACCAACGGGTCATGCAGCGTCTTGCGATTGTTGTCACCGTGCCAGGCCACCCCGTCGCCGCCGTCCCGGTAAAGATTCACCCCGACCGAGTCGAACTCCACCCGGTACCGGTCCGACAACGCCGCCCGCATCTCCTCCAACGGCGCCGGCAACCGGCCGGACGACGTACCACCCCAGTGCGCGACCATCCGCGGCTCCAGCACCATCCGGTCATACATCCGCCGCTCCCGCTGCCGCCACGGCGCTTCCGCCAGCAACAGGTCGAACAGCCCGGCCTGATTCGGCGCCCACGCCGTCACCTCGTCCAGCCAGGTCTGGTCGTCGAGCTGATGACGCACCAGCCCGTCGAACGACAACTCCCGCTCATCTCCGACGTCGAACAGCGACCCCTGCCAGGAGAGCGACCGCAAATCAGCCATTGCCTCCATCATGCAACGCCACGCGAGCGAAGTCGAACACCTGTCCACAGCCTGCTTGAACGCGCGGGCCTCGGCTACCGTCGAGGTCATGGCCCCCACGATTGCGACCGCTCGCCGGGTCGAGCGCGCCGAACTCCTCGACTTCATCCGCCCCCGCCACCGCGCCACCCTGGTCACCACCCGCAACGACGGCAGCCCGCAGCTCTCCCTGATCACCTGTGGGGTGGACGGCGCCGGCCGGATCGTGATCTCGACCTACCCGGAACGGGCCAAGGTCGTCAACCTGCGGCGCCGCCCGACGGCGTCGGTCTGCATCCAGTCGGACGAGTGGAGCGGCGCCTATGTCCAGGTCGACGGGACCGCCGAGGTGATCGACCTGCCGGACTCGGTGGAACCCCTGGTCGACTACTTCCGCAGCATCTCCGGTGAGCACCCGGACTGGGACGAGTACCGGCAGGCGATGGTGAAGCAGGGCAAGTCGCTGATCCGGATCACGCCAGAGCGCTGGGGACCGATCGCGACCGGCGGTTTCCCGCCCGGCCGCGCCTGACCGGCCCCCAGCCGAAGCCCGAACTGCCGGAGAACCTGGCGCCTCAGGCCTCGGTCGCGACCTCGAAACCCCAGATGCTGGAGCCGGTCGCCGCCGGGCCACCACCCTCCGTCGGCCGGGAAGCACCCTTGTGCCCGGACTCGAATGCCTGCGAAGACTGCCAGGCCTCGAAGTCCGCGCGCGTGCTCCAGCGGGTGTACACGAGGTACTGATCAGTGCCCTCGACCGGGCGCAACAGCTCGAAGTGCTCGAAGCCGGGCGAGGTCTCCACCATCCCGGCGCGGTTGGCGAAGCGCTTCTCGAGAACCTCACCCCGGCCTTCGGGCACGGTCAGAACGTTCATCACGACGTAAGCCATGCGATCATCCTCACCCATCGGAGCCGCCACCACCGACCGGCCCGCCGCCATAAGGTGCTATTCGTGAGCAACGACCTGTCGGGGATCCTGATCGCGGCCTGCCTGCTGGCGGCGATCTGGACGATCGCCCTCGCCGCCGCCGATCGGACGGTGGGCAACCGGCTGCTGATCGAACTCGGGATCACCGAGCTGCTGGTCCTGATCCAGCTCGTGGTGGCCGTCGTCGAGGTGGCCGCCGGGAACCAGCCCGACAGTACGGTGATTTTCCTGGCCTACGCGGTCAGCGAGGTCCTGATCCTGCCGGCCGGGCTGTTCTGGTCGCAGTCGGAGAAATCCCGGTCGAGCACCTTGGTCATCACGGTCGCGGCCCTGGCCGTGGCCGTGATGTCGGTGCGGATGATGCAGATGTGGAGCACCGTCAGTTGACGAACCCAGTCCCGCCCGGCGCGACGACACCCGCCGGGGCCACGATCACCGAAGCCCGCACCCACGGCCCGGGCCGGCTGCTGGTCGCCGTCTACGCGCTCTTCGCGCTGGCCGCCGGTTCCCGGGCCACGGTCCAGATCGGAACCAAGTTCCATCAGGCGCCCCTGGCCTACCTACTGTCCGCCGTGGCGGCGATCGTCTATCTCCTGGCCACCGTGGCGCTGGCCCGCAGCGGCCGCCGGTGGCGGACGATCGCCGTCCTGACCTGCTCGTTCGAGCTGCTGGGGGTGCTCACGATCGGCACCTTCAGCTTGTTCGACGCCGCCGACTTCCCGGACGCCACCGTCTGGTCGGTGTACGGCCAGGGCTACGGCTTCATCCCGCTGGTGCTACCGATGATCGGCTTGTACTGGCTGCGCCGGACCCACTCCCCGGAAGCGTGATCAGGTGATCAGGGACGCAGCAGGGTCTTGATCGAGCGGCGCTCGTCCATCGCGGCATAGGCCTGCGCCACCTCGGCCAGCGGGAGCTCCAGGTCGAAGACGCGACCCGGGTCGAGGTCCCCGGAGAGCACGTCGACCAGCAGTTCCTCCAGATAGGCCCGGGCCGGAGCGACCCCGCCGGCCACGGCGATGTTGTTGTAGAACATCTTCCGGAGGTTCAGTTCCGCCCCGCCGTTGGGCACTCCGACGTATCCGACCCGGCCGCCGGGCCGGACGGTGTCGAGGGCCTGCTGCATCGATTCCACGGTGCCGACGCATTCCAGCACCGAGTCGGCCCCCTGGCCACCGAGCAGGTCACGGACGACGGTCGCCCCCTGCTCACCGCGCTCGGTCACGATGTCGGTGGCGCCGAAGTCCCGGGCCAGCGCCTGCCGGTCGGCGTGCCGGGACATCGCGATGATCCGCTCGGCCCCCAGCCGGGAGGCGGCCAGGACGGCGCACAACCCGACCGCGCCGTCACCGACCACGACGACGGAACGGCCCTTGGTCACGCCACCGGCCAGCGCGGCATGGTGGCCGGTACCCATTACGTCGGACAGGGTGAGCAGGCTCGGCACCAGTGCGTCGTCCGGGAGTTCCGGGGTGGCGACCAGTGTCCCGTCGGCGACCGGCACCCGTACCCACTCGCTCTGACCGCCGTTCATCGCGATCCCGGCCGCGTCCTGGCCACCCCACCAGGCCCCGCCCAGGCAGGAGGTCTGGACCCCGTTGAGGCAGTTCCGGCAGGTGCCGTCGCTACAGGTGAACGGCGCGATCACGAACTGGCCCGGACGCAGGGTCCTGACCTCGCTGCCCACCTCCTCGACGATGCCGACGAGCTCGTGGCCGATCGGGTGGGGAGCCTTGGTCTCGGTGATGCCCCGGTAAGGCCACAGGTCGGAACCGCAGACGCAGGCCGCAACCACTTTCACCACGGCATCGGTCGGGAGCTTCAGGACCGGGTCGGGAACCTCCTCGAACCGAATGTCGCGGGCTGCGTGGATGACTGTGGCGCGCATCGCCGACTCCTTCGATACAAGCGTCAATGATCACCGGTTGTGCCCGTGAGAGTGGCATGTCCAAGGCACATTCACGGGCCGTACTGGTGATCAGACAGTACTGGTGATCAGACCGTACTGGTGATCAGACCGGACAGGCGATCGGGCCACCGGTCCTAACGCTTGGCCCACACCGGGGCGACGACCCAGATCAAGGCGGCGGCCGCGGCTACCTGGAGGATGTGCCGGATCCAGTCGATCCCACTCGTGTTCGCGACGCCGAACGCCGAGGCGAGGGCGTTACCGATAATGGCGCCGAGCACGCCGAGCACGATCGTCAGCCAGATCGGGATGGCCTGCTTACCCGGCAGCACGGCCCGCGCGATCAGACCGATGATCAGACCGACGACGATGGCCCAGATGAACGACATTTCGCTGCTCCTGACCCGAGACGAGTGCCTTTGACCAAGTATCCCCCGCCGAGCGGAGCCGCGGGACGAAAACACTGACACCGGAGGGTGGCCACAAGCCGGGGCCTGGCTCTTCTGCTGTCGATCCTCGGCGGGTCCTATATCGCCGTGGCCGTCACCTTGATGATCACCGTTTCCGGGCCGCTGTACGCGATCCATTCCCCGGTTAGGACCAGCAGGACTACGAGCAGCGCTTGCTGATCCCGTTTCAAGGACGAGTTGCACCAGGAACACGAGCACCTGCTGCCGGCCTGGTCCGCCTTCCGCGACGTCCGGGCCCGGCGCCGAGCGGTCAGGTGGCTGATCGACAATTCTCTGGTCGACGACGACGCCGGGGCCGCGTGGCTCGATGACCATCCCGACCCCGACGTGCCCTGAGCCTGGTCAGCGGGCCAGGATAGAGTCAGCGCTGATGAGGTCGGGGGTTGAACGCTTCGTACCTGCTCAGAGATAGAGGCACCAGATGAGTACCGCCGATCACCCTGACCATCCTGGTGCCGGTGTACCACCTGGTCAGCGGGTCCTGGACACCCTGCCGGTGAAGCATTACGGACCGATCCCCCGGGCCGAGACTCCCACCACCTGGACGATGACCTTCGGTGGGGCTACCGCCGGCGGAACGGCCCACGACCTGTCCATCGGCGAACTGGCGGCCATGCCGCAGAGCCGGGTGATCGCCGGCCTGCATTGAGCAAGTGGAGCGTGCTGAACAACCAGTGGGACGGCGTCCTGGCCGCCGAACTGCTGGCCAGGTTTCCGCCCGCTCCCGGGGCCGCCGATGTGATCGCGTACGCGCAGTACGGGTACAGCACGACGCTGACCGTGAACGACCTGGCCGAGGGGGGAACCCTGGTGGCCACTCACCTGAACGGCGAGCCACTTGCCCCCGAGCACGGCTTCCCGGTCCGGCTGATCGTGCCGCACTGCTATGCCTACAAGAGCCCGAAGTGGTTCCGCGGCTGGGAGTACCTGCACGAACCCCGGCGGGGCTTCTGGGAGGAACGCGGCTACCACGTGCGCGGGGACCCCTGGCAGGAGGAGCGGTACTCCTACCAGGAGACGCACCCTCAGCGCTTGTCCTCCCACCTCCGCACCTGATCACTCACCCTGGTCGTGGTCAGAAAACACCACCACCGACGTTGAAAGACGCGAACTGGGGGTGGCGCCGCGGGACCCGTTCATGGTGACGTGATCCTCATGGCCCTCGATCCGGTACGCGATGACGACGCCGACCGCGCGCAGGCGGCCGCCCGCCGGGCGATGCGGGTGGCCGGCATCGACGTGCGACCGGCCGAGTCGCTGGCCGACCTGCGCCGGGTCCGGGAGATCCTGGACGACGTCTTCAGACCCTCCCCCGGCGAGAGCGAGGCGTCGCTCGACCTGCTGGTGGCCCTCGCCCATACCGGCCAATACCTGGTCCTGGCCAGCGATCTGAGTGACGGCGATCATCCCACGCTGGGCACGAGCCTGGGCTTCTTCTGCGCTCCCACCCGCTCCGCCCTGCACAGCCACGCCACCGCCGTACTGGAGGCCGGCCGCGGCCGCCAGATCGGCTGGGCGCTGAAACTGCACCAGCGCACCTGGGCCCTGACCCGCGGGCTGGACAGCATCACCTGGACCTTCGACCCGCTGATCCGCCGCAATGCCTGGTTCAACCTGGCCAAGCTCGGTGCCCGGCCGACCGCATTCGCGATCGACTTCTACGGCGCCATTGCCGACGCCGTGAACGCCGGAGACGAGACCGACAGACTCATCCTCTCCTGGCAACTGCGATCTGAGCCGGTGGTCAGAGCGTGTGACGGCGCTCCGCTCGTCTCTCCGGTGGCCGACCTGCTGGCGGACGGCCTGCCGCGACTGCTCGAGACCGGGCCCCGCGGAGTTCCGGTCCGCGCGGACCTGCCCCCGGGGGCACGCTCCGGCCTGGTCCAGTTGCCCCCCGACATCGAGTCGATGCGAATGGCTGACCCCGCGCTCGCGCTGCGCTGGCGGCGCGAACTGCGGGCCGTGCTCATCGAGGCCGCCGACCACAAACTCGAGGTCATCGGCATAGGGCACGAGGGCTGGTGCGTGCTCGGGACCGCCGCCCTGGAGCGGATCGCCCGGTGAGGCTGACCGGGCTCGAACTGGTCCGGGTCGGCCTGCCCCTGGTCAGCCCGTTCCGGACCTCCCTGGGCGTGGAAACCAGCCGGGACGTGCTGCTCCTGCGCGCAGTCCTGGCGGACGGCAGCCAGGGCGAGAGCGAGGGATGGGCCGAGTGCATCGCCCCTGACGACCCCTTCTACAGCCCGGACTACGTCGCGGGCAGCGCCCAGGTGATCGAGCGCTACCTGGCGCCGATGCTGTTCGCGGCCGAGCGACTGGACCCCGCCTCGATCGCCCCCGCTCTCGCCCGGGTCCGCGGGCACCGGGCGGCCAAGGCGGCGCTGGAGACCGCGGTTCTTGACGCCTGGCTGCGGCGGCACGAGATGTCATTGGCGGCCTACCTCGGCGCGGACCGCCCCCGGGTGCCCTGCGGGGTCTCGGTCGGGATCATGGACACCGTCCCGGAACTGCTGGACTCGGTCGGCCGCTACGTCGAGGAAGGCTATGTCCGGATCAAGCTGAAGATCGAGCCGGGCTGGGACCTCGAACCCGTCCGCGCGGTCAGGCAGAGGTTCGGCGACATCCCGCTGCAAGTGGACGCGAACGCCGCCTACACGTTGGCCGACACGGCGCACCTGGCCCGGTTGGACCACTTCGAACTGCTGATGCTGGAGCAGCCGCTGCCGGAGCAGGACCTCATCGGGCACGCCGACCTGGCCACGCGGATCCGTACCCCGATCTGCCTGGACGAGTCGATCGTGGACGCCGCGACCGCAGCCGCGGCCATCAGGTTGCGCTCCTGTTCGGTGGTGAACATCAAGCCGGGCCGGGTCGGCGGGTTCCTGGAGGCCCGCCGGGTGCACGATGTCTGCCGGGCTTCCGGGGTCCCGGTGTGGTGCGGAGGGATGCTGGAAACCGGAATCGGACGCGCGGCGAACCTGGCTCTCGCCGCCCTTCCCGGCTTCACCTTCCCGGGCGACACCTCAGCCTCCCGGCGCTACTACGACGTGGACCTCACCGACCCGTTCGAGTTGCGGGACGGCACGATCGACGTGCCGGTCGGACCGGGGATCGGGGTCGAGCCGCTGCCGACCGTGCTTCACCGGTTGCTGACCGGGAGAAGCTGGCTCACCTGCTGAGTCTCCCGGTGATCCCGTACTTTGCGATGGTCTTCTTGATTACGCTGCCTTCCGGCCGCGAGTCAGATTTGATTAGCCGTACGCTTCCGCGGCGGCGCGGATATCGGAAGGTCGCCCAGCCGCAACTGACCCTGGCCACCCGCAGGACCGGGATGATCGTCTTCGTCTCCGCCGTGCCACCCTCGAAAAGGTGCGCTTCAAGAGGGAACCCGGACGGGTCCACCAGCAGACCCACCTGGACCTGCGGTCGACACGGTGTTCCTTGCTCATTCCGACCTTGCGCAAGTCGTCCTCGTCCGTGACTTCGAAGTGCAGCGTCGTCACGTCGTACATAACCATCGCCCCCAAGCAGCCGGCGGCCGAGGAGAACCGGGCCAGCACCATCGCGCGGAACGCTTCATCGCTCAGAACATCAGTCCCACGCGGGAATACGTCTCCAGCAGAACCTGCCACAACAGTAGCGACGAAGTGGAGATGACCCGTGCAGACCCAGCGACGACCCTCGTCGGAGGCTCCTCCTGAACCGGGGCGTCAGCCGGCACACCGACGGTGAAGTCAGCCACATCCTGCATCCGCGACGGACGTGCCTCCACCGGCCCGAGGTCGAGCATGTCCTGACCGGGACGAAGCCGGAAAGCGGCGACATCAAGCAAGATCGCGAGTTCGGTGACCCCTGATCTCCGGCGCGACACACTAGAGATACCTGTTGTTGACATTGAAGTCCTGGCCGAACACTTGAAGGCAGCGATGGTCCTCGATATTCAAGTTCGATCCGTCAAGCGTGTCACTAGTCGCCCTCTGTGGATAAACCCAGGTGTCGCCCAGTGTGTAGCGAGCATTGAGCGCCAGGCGCAATTTCGCGCTGGGAAGCGAGGCCCGGGAGCGGTGCATACAGCGCTCGGTGAAAATGACGTACTCACCGGCCTTCATCGGCGTCGTCCGTGTGGCCCCGGGCAGAATCTCGAATGGTTCGGTGACGACAGCGAAAAGCTTCTCGCAATGCTTATCCAGCAGGTCGAACAAGTCTTCCAGGGAGTAGTCGTCGGTATCCAATCCTTTGAAGACCGCCCGGGTATCGATGTCCAGGATCAAGCTGTTGTTCGCGGCCCGCGACAGAAGATCCTCCTTCGTCTTGACCCGATTCCGGGGGTCGACGTAAGCGCCAGATTCGGTCAGCTTCACCATCCGCTTCGGATATTGGCTTTCTTGGGATCCGATAAGGTATTCCATGACTCCGTCGTCCTCCGAGACGTCGGTCAACGCCATCCACATCGTCCAGTCCCACACCCCCGAAGGGCTGAAAGGATAGAGGGCTGGTCGGTGCCCCCCACCTCTTCGCCATCAAAGTATCCGTATTCCTGGTGCCAATCGATGGCGCCGTCGCCCGGGTACTTCTCGAACAGTTTGCTGCGCCACAGGATAAGCGAGTCGGCCCCGGTCGTCTCCGCAAGGGTCCCGACTAGCTCTGGTGCGCTCAGCATCTCACGGACCGATTCGTCGACCAGATGCCAATCACGCAGCGAGTACCTGCCGTACAGCGGATGGACGGGCCGGTCCTCCAGCACAAAGCCGAAGACCTTCGCGAGTCTTTCGATTTTACCGAGCGGCGCGAACCGCGGGAACGGCCCGGCGAAGCCGTTGGCACTGAGATCAGCCAACATAGGACGTCATCCTTCCAACGAGCGTGTCTCTTTGGGCGTGGTTCTTCAGGTTGCGCTGCCTCGGCTGACAACAGGAACCAGGTCCGGCCTCGGTTGATCCACCCCGCCACCACATGCTCCGTACTGCAGTGCCGCCTCGAGATCGGCGTGTAGCTTCGCAGCGACGTCCGCTGGGACCACCCGGGGGTCCCACTCCAACCACCCCTGTGCGCCGTGGTCGTTCGGAAAGAGTTCGAGTGTGACGTCGAACATCGCCTGGAGCGGGAACAAAGCCACGCTTTCCACTTCCACGCCGGGCACCCGGAGGTTCCATGGAGGGAAGTTCTGCCACACGATGAGCACCTGGAAGAGCGGCTGCTGCGAGCCGCTCAACCGGACGCATGCCTGTTCGAGATCCTGATGCGGTACATCGCTGTAGGCGCGAAGAGACGACAAGCTGCTCAACACGCCATCGATCCCCTCCTGGACGCACTCGTCGTCGACCGGAATTGGCAGTGCACGGACGTGGTTGCCCAACGATCGGATCGTGGCCTGCGTGCGCCCCGACAGGCACACCCCGAGGCGGAAGTCCTGGGCGAGCACGTCGTGTACCACCCGCGCGAAGGTGTCGAGCACGACCACGAACCGCGTCACGCCAAGCCGACGAGACCGGTCGCGAAGCACGGCCATCCGGTCGGCCGTGATCGTGATCGGCAGAAACGCGAAGGAGCCGTCATCGGGATCGGTCTTCTCGGGCCACGTGATCGGGCGCGCGCGGCTGAGTCGCCGCAGCCAGGCAGGGTCGACCACGTCGATCGTTGTCGGGGACTGCCGCAGTCGCTCATGATACGACGGTGCTGGCGGCAGTTCCTGGTACGACAGCAGGGCCGCGACCTCTTCCAACAGCGTGCTCAGTCCCGTCCCGTCAATTGTGGTGTGGCACAGACCAAATATCAGAACAGCGCCGCCGGGTTCGGGGTGCACCTCGACAACAATCAACGGCCCTTCGGAAACGTTCACCCGACGTTCGGCGGCTGCCGTCAGTTCGCGAACCGCGTCATCCTCGATGCGGGAGGCCGCAGATTCGAGTACTGAGAAACCGAGCGCCTCCTCGACCGGGATGAGGCGATGTCTCGCCCGTGAGATTTCTCCTGTGAAGTCTTGCCGCACCTCCACAACCGTCCGGAGCGCATCATGACGGGCAACAACGTGTTCCAGTGCGAACCGAAGGCGGTCGTCGTCAACGGCGCCTCTGAGACGGACCGCGTAGGCCCCGAGTATTGCCTCCCTACGCGCAGGCGGCACCATCCCGGCGACCCACTGGGTCTGCAGGTGACCGGATGGTAGCTCGGATTCCAAGGCGGTCCACGGTGCTGGATCGCGCGGGTCGGAACAATTTGAGGGTTGCAACACGCTCAATAACGCTCCAGGGTGAATTCGCGGACACTCGATCCCCATACCTGAGCCCAAAAGCCATTGCCATAGTTTGCCCGTGCTGCTAACAAAGAGATCCAAAAGCTGTTAAATCATAACATAGCCCGTCAAGCTGCGCAACCTTGAATCAAAAGGTGGAAAAGTTCCTATTAGGGACGCCATTCGGTGGCTTTGTCACTTGTCGAGGGGTGGGAACGGAAGGTGCCGGCGCAGATCCCGATCACGTAAGGCTCGCGGGATCCGTCGCCGCCGTTCCACGCGATGCCTGGGGGTCTGCGCGGTCCTGACCGGAGCCCGGTCCCGCGTCGCGATCGGCGAGTGGGCTCCTAGCGCCGACGCTCACGTTGTCCGAGGTCGCGCCGGGCTGGTCGTTCCGTGAGAGAAGACCAGACCTTCTGGACCTTGTCGAGCCTGGACGCCAACGTCCGGGACCATCGCCTCGGTGCCGGCCGGCGAAAGCACCGGCATCACGTCTCTGCCAGCGCACCCGATCACGCCCGCGGAACTACTGCCGTCCGGCGAGGGGCACTGGCTCCTCGCGGACAGCCTGCACCGGGTTGGTTCTCCTTGGACGAAGGCCGATCCCAGGTCCGCACCACCAACCGCCCATGCGTCATGGCCATCTGCGCGAACGATCAAGAACCAGCTCACCAACCCGACTTTGCCGGAGCCTCGCCAACTGAACGATCAGCGATCCACAGCTATTGACTTTGCCTCCAAAGGAGATAAATCTAAACGAAATCGCTCCGGGCGATGTCGGCGCACCCGGGCAGCCTGATCTCCTTCACGTTCGCTGCTCGTACCTCCGCCTCGGCTCGACGTACGTGAACGCCTCTTCACACCAACGCTTGGTCCACTCACCCACGCCGCGTGACATCCGTTGCCCGAGCAGAACAGCTACCAGTACGGGTTGCTACACATCATCAGATCGCACCGCAGAGAGGTTTCAGAATCATGTGGTTCGACACGCGCGCTGTCGTCCTGACATCAGGCTGTGGATTTGGCTCAGGAGAAAACATCTCCTTCGACGCCGCGCTGCGTGCCTCGGAGATCGCGGACTTCAATTTGATCAAGGTCACGAGCATTGTCCCACCCGGGGTCCCGGTGTACCGACTGGCCAATGACGGACCTGAGGCCATAGACGGGCAGGGACGTATGTTGCCCACCGTGTACGCCAAGGTCTCGTCCGCGATCATTGGCGAGCAGATCACGGCAGGCATTGGGCTCGGAGTCCCCGCTGACAGCGAGCGGTCGGGCGTCATCTTCTTCGACGAGCAGCGTGACGGCACCGAGGGCCAGTGCGTCAAGGGCCTGGAGACGATGGTCGCCGAAGGGATGACCATGCTCCGCCGGACTGACTCCTACAGCTTCCACTGCACGTCTGCGTCGGCACAGCGAGCGGCCGGCATGCGCGAATGGTGCACTGTTCTCGCGGCAGCGGCCTTCCTCGACGAAGACCTGTGGCGCTACTTCGAGAACCGCGTGGTCCGCTTGGACGCCGGCGGCCGCACACCGCCGCATATCTGATCGAAACTGAGACGCCTCGACGAGCGTATCGACGAATACCTGGTGCGCTGGTCCAGGAGGAAGCACAAGCGCCTCGGCGCCCGAAGCCGGACACGGCAGATCCTCGCGGACATCGCTACACGTACGCCGAGACTGTTCGTGCACTGGCACATGATCGGACTGCCGAGAGCGTGAACGGCTGAACGGTGGGAGCCGGGTGTGTCGAGAGGGTGCGCCGTTGAAGCCCAGTTTCCAGCGGTGCAAACGTCACACCCTGTGACACGACGCCTGGGGTCACAGCCACCGGCATCAGACGAGGACCGGGTGGCGGCCGGCGAGCCGCTGGGTCCGCAGATCGCCCGTTTCAACGCCGAACTCTCGGGCCCAGGCGAAAAGACGTTGCCGGCCAACCCGGGTGGCCATCGCGACGTCCCAGGGTTCGAAATGGATTGCCCACAGCACTTTTTTGCCCGACACCTGATGAAAAGTGCTTAGGGGATGCTGGCAATCAGCTCGCGCAGCGCGGCCACGTGCTCGCTCAGCGCGGCGCGGCCGTGGGCGGCCGGGTCACCCTGGTAGATCCGCCACCAGCGCCGCCCACTCCACGCGTACGCGGCGCCGCCGGCCAGCGAACTGCAGGCCACCAGCCACACGTCAGCCCGCCCACCCCATTCTGGGAAGCCCGCCGTCAGACACGCGTCTGCGCTGCGGTCGCACCGACGACGGCTGAACCCATCAGCTCCTCTGGCCCGGAAATCCTCTGGCTCTGGAACCTGGGGAGGCGAAGGCTTCAACGTTGCGATTCAGATCACATCATCTATTGCGCCGCATAAGGAACGCACTATAACATTTACTTCACATTGAAACGATTCAGACCATGGTGGTCGCATCGGGCGACCGTCCGACGCGACCCCAGGGGCTTAAACCGCATGAAGCCGCAGACACGGACAACCTCTTTCCGCGCCCGCCCCGCCGCAGCGCTCGTTGCCGCGGCCGCCGTGCTCGTCGTGGCGGCCGGCACGGCCGCGCCGGACACCGCCTTCGCGCAGAGCACCCCGGCCCGGGCCGCGAAGCCCTGGGACCTCTACAACCTGTCTCCGGCGAGCCGGACCGTTCGCGCCCGCGCGGTGTACCGCACGACCGGCACCGTGAGCGGGGCCGGAAATCTGCTGCACGCCAAGGTCACCGAGCTGACCGGCAACGGATCGTCGCTCACGCTGGACTTCGGTCAGGAGGTCGGGGGGCTGGTCAGCATCCACTTCGCGGCCGGCACCGACCCCGAGGCCGAGCTGGGACTCGCCTTCAGCGAGTCGTCCCAGTACGTCGGCACCAGCAGCGACGCCAGTAACGGCGGCGGCGGCGCGGACGGCGCGATATATGCTCCCGCCAGCGCGAATTCAACCTGGACCATGCCGCAGCCCCAGTTGCGGGGCGGCTTTCGGTACCTGACCCTGTTCTCCGACAAGGCAGGTCAGATCGCCATCGACGACGTGCGGCTGGCCATCAGTTTTGCGCCGGCGATGAGCGATCTGCGGGACTACGCCAATCACTTCCTGTCCAGCGATCCGATGCTGAACCGGATCTGGTACGCCGGTGCCTACACGGTCCAGACCAGCACCATCGCGCCCACGACGGGGCGGGTCTGGGGGCCTCCGGCCACCGGCTGGGACAATTCCGCCACCGTCGGGATCGGCGATCAGGTGCTGGTCGATGGCGCCAAGCGGGACCGCACGGTCTGGCCCGGCGATCTGGGTGTGGCGGTGCCCACCGAGTACGCGTCCCTGGGAGACCTGACCCCGACTCGCAATGCCCTCAGCACCCTGTACGACCACCAGGCCGCGTCCGGCGAACTGCCCTGGGCCGGGCCGCAGGTCAACGCCTACGGGTCCGACACGTATCACCTGTGGACCCTGATCGGCACAGCGAACTACTTTCAGTACACGCACGACAGCGCCTGGCTGGCCCACGAGTGGTCCAAATATGTTCAAGCGGTCGATTTTTCGCTGGCCAAGGTGGATGGAACCGGGCTGATGACGGTGACCGGACTGGCCGACTGGGCTCGCGGTGGCCAGGGTGGGCAGAACGTGGCCGCGAATGCGCTCCTGTACCGCACCCTGGTCACGGGCGCTCAGCTAGCCACGGTGCAGGGAGATTCCGCGCACGCCACGAGCTGGGCCGCGGCCGCGTCGTCCCTCGACGCCGCGATCAATGCCACCTTGTGGGACGACGCGGCCGGCGAGTACCGCGACAACCCGACCAGTGACCTGCACCCGCAGGACGGCAACTCGCTCGCCGTCTGGTACGGCATCGCCTCAGCCGACCGGGCCCAGCGGATCAGCGCCTCCCTGAGCACCGACTGGAACACCTACGGGGCCACCACACCCGAGAACGGCGACCAGATCTCCACGTTCCCGGGCTCGATGGAGGTCCAGGCCCACCTGGCCGCCGGGAACACCGCCCAGGCGCTGGAATTGATCCGCCGGGAGTGGGGCTACATGCTCACCTCACCGCTCGGCACCGGCAGCACCTTCTGGGAGGGGTATCTGGCCAACGGCAAGTTCGGGTACGGCGGACCGTACATGAGCGCCGCTCACGGCTGGGCCACCGGCCCCACCAGCGCGCTGACGTTCTATGTGCTGGGTATCCGGCCCTCGACGATCAGCGGCGGCTACCTCATCGCTCCGCAGCCCGGCGACCTGACCAGCACCCAGGGGTCGCTGCGGACGCCGTTCGGCGTCATCAATCTCGCCTGGACCCACAACCTGCAGTCGAAGACGTTCACCGAACAACTTGATGCGCCGGCTGGTTCCGTCGAGCAGGTCGACGTTCCCACCTTCGGTGCCCGCACCCTGGTCACGGTGAACGGTCGACTCGTTTGGAACGGCACCCGGGGCCTGGCGTTCGGCGCCCGGGTCGAGGGCGGCAACGTCGTGCTCACCGGTCTCCCGACCAAGGCGACCGTCGTCAGTCAGGCGACCGGATCGGTGCCGACATCGCTGACCGTAGCCGTCACCTCCACCAGCGGCGCCCCAGTGTGGGCGGGTCAGAGCGACGTCGTCCCGGTGACCGTCCGGGCAACCGGCGACAAAATCGTGAAAGGCACTGTGACAGCGAGTGTTCCGTTCGGATGGACCACCACCGCGGTCGGCTTCTCGGTGGACACCCGAAGTGGACCCGCCAGTACGGTCGTCAATGTCCCGGTCCAGGCTCCGACCGGCACTCCCGGCGGCCTGGAACCGATCACCTTCAGCGCCACCAGCGACCGCCTGCGAGCGAGCACCGACCTGGAACTGCTGACCTTCGGGGTGTGGCCGACCGGCACCACCGCGGTGGCATCGACCGCCCACGCCCCGAACGTTTTCAACGGGCAGACCCGCACCTACGACGCCGGGAACGCGATCGACCAGAACCTGGCGACGTTCTGGAACGATGACACCCCCGGTCAGTTCCCAGACACCTTGACCATCACCACACCGGCCGCGGTCACCCTGTCCGGGGTTGGATTC
>Ga0265340_10000837_pt1 | contig 17514 bp, 12 predicted proteins | sample 4CB225metaG_FD_202082 | JGI IMG/M metagenome (GOLD analysis project Ga0265340, IMG submission 202082) | Rhizosphere microbial communities from Carex aquatilis grown in University of Washington, Seatle, WA, United States - 4-CB2-25 metaG | ecosystem: Host-associated > Plants > Roots >...
GCCGCACCTTCAGCAAGCTCTTCGGCGGTGGGCAGGGATTCATGCGGCTAACCGACCAGGAGAACTCGTCCGAGAGCGGCATCGACGTGGTAGCTTCGCCTCCGGGCAAGAAGCTGCAAAACGTGCTGCTGCTGTCCGGCGGCGAGAAGGCGCTCACCGCGCTGGCGCTGCTGGTCGGGATCTTCCAGTATCAGCCCAGCCCGTTCTGCATTCTCGACGAAGTGGACGCTCCGCTCGACGAGGCCAACATCGGCCGCTTCACCGAACTGGTGGCCGAAATGAGCATGCAGACGCAGTTCATCATCATCACCCACAGTAAGAAGACCATGGGCATGGCGCCGGTGCTTTACGGCGTGACCATGCAGGAGCCGGGCGTGTCAAAACTGGTGTCGGTGCGCTTCCATGAAGAGCCGGCGCGCCTGGCAGTGCCTGCGTAGAAGGTTCTCGCAAGAACAAAAAAGGGAGCACCCCTGCTCCCTGAGAAACGTAGCCGGCCGCGAACTTACTTGCCGGCGTTCGCCATGCTGGAATCGAAGGTAATGGCGGTCGTGCTGTTGCTGAAGTCCACTTCGTTGATGGAAGGCACGCCGCTGCCGGTGTTTAGAACGACCTGATCGTGGTCCGGCTTGCTGGCCAGTTGCTTGACCTGGCCGTCAGCGCTTGCCACTTCCTTCTTGCCCTTCAAGACCTTCACCTGACAGGTCTGTCCGTTGGTGTCGTATTTCAGGGTGTACTCGCCGGCGGGAATGGTGGTGCCGTTGAGCTGCGCATCATGCGCGAGTGTCAGGGTCTGGGACTTGGAGCCTGCAAACGCGCTGAGCGACATGGTGACTGCGAAAACAAACAAAGCCACACGGGCCAGTGTACGGGTCATAATGCTCTCCTTGGTTGGACACTCGTTCTGGCGGCCCAGACCGGCAGAAAGTACTTGCGTTTCCCGCCGCGTCGCATACAATTCGCTGCGGGGCCAAACAGCACAGGGACCTTCCAAAGCCTCCCTCGAGATTGTCTCGCCTGGGCCGCCAAACCGCTGGCGAAACATTCTGTTTGACCCCGATATGCTTTTTGCGGAGCGCGCTTAGACGCTCCTCCGCAATCCCTCCCAGTGATACGTTTGATGTGCTCACAAAGTTCACAGCTACTGAAACTTTGCGTTGAAACTTGGACGACCTCGCTCTCGCGAAGTGAGCGCAGCGCGCATCACGGTTGGCAATTGCGTTTTGCAATTGAATATTAGGCGCACACGTCCGCTAGCGCGGCGTTCGTCCCCGAGTGTGCATGAATGGAACATTTCTTAGCGTGCCGCAACGCGTTGGTTCCAGCCCGAACGCTCCCGCAATGACGTAACATGCGTGATGTGGTGGGCGGAATGCCACGCATACATGGCGAGTAGCTGATCCAGCGTCATCTCTCCGCGCTCAGGATGAAAAAGTGTGCGCGCAAAGTCGGAGGGCTGCAGCAAGCGCACCAGGTCAACCCAGCGCGCGTGCAATGCCGCCAGAAGCTGCAGGGACACCTCGATGGGTGTGGCTTTGCTGTCTGGAAGCTTGGCCCATTCGCCTTCTTTGTAAGGCCGGATCGTGGGATTCTCTTCGGTCAGAGCAAGCTTGAAGCGCACATAGGCGTTCATGTGACTGTCGGGCACATGATGCACCACTTGCCGGACGGTCCAACCCTCAGGACGATACGGAGTATCGAGTTGCTGCTCGTTCAAGCCCTGCACCGCGGCGCGCAGGTCGTTAGGCGCCTTGGCCAGAACATCGATATAGTGCACACGGCGCTTGGCCATCTGCGCTTCGTTTTCCGGTGGAATCCATTCAAACTTGCCGATGGGGTAACGCAGGTCTGCCATCTGATCTCCTCTGCCGAAATACCGAAGCGGCTTAGTCCAAGGTTCGCACCGAGTCAGCGGGGCGGAGTTCCAACATACACGGCCCCGCAACACTAGGCGCCGGTTCGGCGGTATGAATCGTTGCAGATTTCGATGCGGTTTTCGTGCTCTTGGACTCTTTCCCGCCCTTGGCTGCCGGCGTGCTTCCACAGGTCACGACGCCGCGGCGTGGCACGTGCACTTGCGAGGTTCCAGGAAACTTCATTCCGGTGTCGGTTTTTTGCAAAGTGTCGGAGAACTGCTTTAGCCCGTCATCGCCGTGAATAAAGTTGGCCTGTTCAACCTTCCCAGGAGCGACCAGCAGCCAGAAATCGGCTGCGCCCTTCCCCGATTGGCCGAGCGCAATCGTCCGTTGCTGCTTCAACTCGCGACGGCCGGCTTCGATCTTCGCATCGAGCCCACCAGTCACCCCGAGCGCGGCCAGACGGGCTCGCGCCTCGTCGCTCGGGACCTCGGACGCCAGCGACAGAATGTAGGCGTGAATCGCCTGGTCACGATCGCCGAGCTTTTCGTAAATCTCGCCCAGATGCTCACCCTGGGTCCCGCTTCCGCTCGCCTGCCACGCTGCCCCGATGTACTGTTTCGCCAGATCGAGGTTCCCACGCTTGTATTCGATCCAGCCCTTGGTGTCCCACACGTTGTACAGGAAGCTCGCCGTTCCCAGGTCCTGATAGCGCAGATTGCCGAGGTTCACGTCATGGAGTTGTGTTTCCACGGCACTAATGGCCGCATCGGCGTACTTGTCGGCGCGCTCGAGTTGCACGTTCTGGTCCGCCAGAGAAAAAGCGATGTTGTTCCACGTTATTGGAGTGGGCGCCAGGCTAATGGCTTTCTCGAACGCCGCCATGCCTTCTTCTGTCTGTCCGGTCGCGATGTAGGCCTGGCCTAGCGAGATCTGTAGCAGGGGGTTCTGCGACGCGAGGTCCACCGCCTTCTCTAGTTCCGGCACCGCATCGGCAAACTTCTTTTGCTTCACATAAAGCTGGCCCAGGCTGGCATGCGCGTAGGGATCGAGCGGATTGATCTCCAGCTGCTTCTGGAACTGCTTGAGCGCTTCGTCATACTTCAACTGACTTTCATAAGCCACACCCAGGTTGTTGTAGGCGAACTGGTCGTAGGGATTGACCTCAATTTGCTTCTGGAAAGCGGCGATCGCCTGGGCATTCTGGTTCAGTCCCAGGTAGGCACGCCCCAGATCGTTCCATGCAGTTTTGTGCTTGGGCTCCAGCTTTACTACCCTCTGGAAGAGATCAATCGCCAACTGGTAGTTATTGTTCTTAAACGCCTGCTGCCCTGACTTGTTCAAGTCGTCGGCGGACTCACTTCCGCCGGTGCCGCCGGTTCCGGGCGCCTTGTTCTCCAAGGTCACGGTCTGCGCCTGGTCGGCAGCCACCGCTCGCTGAAATGCTGCGTAGTCTTCCAGACGGTCAAAAGGGAGTTCACGAAGCAGAGTCTTAAGCGTGCGCACCGTGGTCAGTTCGCCGGCGTCGAGCTTGTAGCTGGAGTGGTACTCGGCATAGTCGCGGCGCAGATCCACGCCAATCGGCGCGCGCGCGCTATATTTCTCCGGTATCTTGAGCCTCACTTCGACTTGCACTTCCCCCGGCGCTCCCAGCTTTATGATTCTCTCCGGCGTCTTCTGATCGTCATCGATGCCCGGCTCGCCGGCAAGGTTCATCTGCATGAAGGGGAGCCGCACCTTCGACTCCCGCGCCGACCAATCGAAGAAGTTGTTCGCCGAAACCTCCATGCTCACGCGCAGGGGATTGTCGGTGTCACTGGGGTCGTTTATCTGGAGATTGGACACCTCCGCGCCCTTCATCCCTGAGCGTTGCAGGATCGCGTCGAAGAGGTCCTTCCAACGGTTCCCCGGCATCTGCCGCAGCATGAAGCGGAAGCCCAGTTCGCGGTCGCCACGCATCGTCGCCGAGACCTTCGCGGTCAGCGTCCCGGTGTCGCCGAGCGCGGCGGCTACGTGGGTCTGGTCCAGACTCGCGAACGGCAGCTCGGCAGGAGTCCTTACCAGGCCGGCTTTTCCGTCGGGTGAGATCAGCAGCGCCTGCTTGTCGCGCAACGGCGACGCCAGCATGCGGAAAGGCATGACCCCGCTGGTGCTGTCCAGCCAGATCTCCTGGCCATCCACCGGAACGCGGGTAATCACGTGATCGAACTGCGACGGAGACGGAATGTCCGGATCGAGTTTGTGCTGTGCTCCGATCAGCACCGACGACGACTCGATGCCTTGAGAATCGAGTAACGCAGCCAGTAGCGTGTTCTTGTCCTTGCAGTCGCCGTAGCCGTTGGCCAGCACCTCGCTGGCTGCATGCGGCTGATAGCGGCCCAAGCCGAACGACAGGCTGACATAGCGAATGTTGCGCGAGACGTAATCGTATAGCGCCTTCACCCTCTCCATGTCGTTCGTCTTGCCGGCGACCAGTTCGTCGGCCTTTGCCTTCACCGCCGCATCCGGCTTGCGCCGGTCATGTTCCAGAAACGCGTACCACGTGCCCAGGTCCTCCCAGTTCTGATACGTAGTAAGCTCAACCGCGGGAACCTGCTCGGCTTCGCTGCGTGGTTTCTTTGCACCTGCTCCCTTGTCCGGGTCCTGAAGGCGGGAATGGGTCCAGCGATAGATGCGCCGGTCGCCTTCCTCGGTGACCTTGGGGTCATAGCCCGGCCGCGTCTTCAGCTTGATGTGGCGGGCCTTGGGGACGTTGATTTCCACCCGCTCGTCCAGCACGATACCCTTCTCGGCAAAGTTGTAGCTGGTCCAGAATTGGTTCGGCGTCAGCGGATTGACGATGGCGCGGACCACCTGGTACTCCAGCACATCGCCCGGACGCAGTGACGGAATGCTGACGTGCTTCTCATGGTAATCGGTATAGACCGGCGCGTTGGGAAGGGTGATGTCCTGGATGGCCGACTCCTGGGCATTGATGACGCTGCCATCGGGCTTGCGCACGCGAGCATAGACAATGTCCAGCTTATCGCTGGCCGCGCTATAGCCCAGCTTGAGCTGGCCCAGGGCTTGTACTCCGCTCTCGCTGATGATCTTGATTTGCGCGGTCATCTGCTCGCGGCCGGTGCCGTCGTTCTCGAAGCGCATCTCCTGGCTGAGATGTTCAACAACGTAGGCCTGTTGAGAGTAGTCAGGAGCAGCCGGTGATTGTGCCGGAGCGGACGGCGCAGTCGCGGGCGGTGGCAGTTGCTGATTGGCGTCTTTGCCGCCGGGGATCTGCTGCGCAGCTTTGGACGGTGCCTGCTGCGCCGCAATCGATAGAACCGAGATGAGGAAGAAGAAAAACCCGGCGACTGCTCGTCTCATAGGCGTAGCGATGAATTAACCTTCATGGTACGCGAGCCCGCAGGAGAAACCAAACCAGGCATTGGGGAAACGCTGCACTGGGCTACTCCTCGAGACATGCTCTTTTCTAACACCAGCCACAGCTGGCCAGCGCTTCCCGTCTTCGGTTATTCTTCGAACTCATGCTGTAGCAAAGGAGCTACGATTCTATTGAACGCGAATGCGCCTAAACCGGACGAGCGATTCTCCCGGGCAGAACTGCGCTACCGTATCGCGGATTTCATCAACGATCGCCTGAAAGCGATTCCGGGCCTTCACTCGAGTGTAAAAGCGGCCGCCAACTGGTTTCAGCACCGCCAAGACCTTCGGCGGATCGCAGCCGCCCACCAGACCGCTCCGGTTCCCCGGACACCGTCCGCGGCCGCCGATCGCTCAGGTCAACCGGCCCTTTCATCGGATGCCTTGCCGTTTCCTCCGCTGGAAATTCGCCGTCTGGTCGGCCCCTTCGATGTGGAGTCCTATGACAATCCCACCGGCGCCCTTGTCTATCCCTGGCTTCCGGCAGAGACCTATGACAAGGTGTTTGACTTTGGCTGCGGATGCGGTCGCGTAGCCCGCCAGCTTCTTCTGCAGCGTCCCAGTCCAAATTTGTACGTTGGAGTCGATTTGCATGCCGGGATGATCGGCTGGTGCGAGGACAACCTTCACACGGTTGCGCCCCATTTCAACTTCTACCATCACGATGTTTTCAACGTACGCCTTAATCCCGGCCGCGAGAAACCCCTCACTGCTCCCTTCCCGGTTTCTGATTCGCAGTTCACTCTGGTCAACGCCCTTTCGGTGTTCACCCACCTCACCGAAGAGCAGGCGGAATACTATCTGCGGGAATGCGCGCGGATACTGCATCCCCAGGGGGTTTTACACGCTTCCTGGTTCCTCTTCGACAAACCGGACCATCCCATGATGGACGACGATTCCAACACTCTCTATGTGTCGTATGTCGATCCCTCCGCCGCCGTTCTCTTCGACCGAAAGTGGGTGCGGGACACCGCGCGCAGAATGGGACTGACGATCTATCACGTCGTTCCGCCGGGAATCCGGGGTTATCAATGGTTAGTGCTGATGACGCGCAGGACCGACGTGCCCGAACTCGAACTGCCGCCCGATACCGCTCCGCGTGGGGTCGTTAACCCCGTGCGAAGAAATGAAGTGAGTACCCTTGAGTGAACCACCCGGCCGCATGACGACACGACACGGTTACCGTCTCGACCGTCAGGGCCACCGCTTGCTTAGGGATTGATGAACTCGCTCGGCGGCCAGGGGCCGCTCAGTCGCAAGCGAACGCCTTCCGATGGCCCAGCGCTCTTCAGGCAGGCAATAAAAAGTTCCCGGCCATCTCGCGGGACCAGGGCAAACCAGCGATGGGTTTTGCGCTCCTGGCGCGAGCGCCATTCTTTCACGGCATCGACGGTGACGGTCTTGAGCTTGCTGTCGATCGCCGCTATGCGCGCCGTGGCTTCCTGCCGGCGCTTCACATACTCGCTGCCTTTCACCGGAGTGGCCAAATCGGCATGCTCATCGGCCGCCCAGCTTCCCGCGACTTCGTACTGCACGGCGTCGCCGATTCGCCCAAACACAGCGTGGTAGGTCTCCTGCCCGGCAGCCACCTGCTGTTCCAAAGCGTCGGCGTCTTCCACGAGCATTGGAAATTGGAATGGAATGGGAGTTGTGTTACCTAGGATCTCGCGTAGTACCTGCTGGCACTGACCGGCGGCTTTCTTAAGCGACTCAGGCGAGCCTAAACACGCCTCTGGATCTGCGATCTCGCTCCAATAAACACGCAGCCCTGCCGTCTCATGGGACTGCACTGCGGAGTCACAGACCCCTGCAATCCCATTTACGGCAGAGCTGGGCTGAGTAACGCAATAGAGGAGCACGGCCATTCAAGCAGCGCCTCACCGCGAGATGGAAACCCACAACCTAGCGGCGCGGTCCACGGCGTGGGCCGCGATCTCCGCCTCGACCGCCACCGGGTCCGCCCCGGCTACCGGAGTGACTACCTTCACGACGGCCTGCATGTTCGCGGCGCTCACCGTCACGGTTGAAGTTAGGCTCTCCGCCTTCGTCGGCCTTCTCGTGTCCGCCTTCGAAGGTGACCGCCGCCTCGCCGCCTTCCGGCGGGGCTTCGCCGCCGCCCATCTTGGCGCGCTGTTCCTTCAAGATGGCTTTGCGCGACAGCTTGATGCGGTTGCCTTCCACGGCCAATACCTTCACCAGCACCTGGTCGCCTTCCTTCAGTTCGTCGCGGACATCGTTGATGCGGTGCTCGGCAACTTCGCTGATGTGCAGCAGGCCATCCGTACCCGGAATAATCTCGACGAAGGCGCCGAAATCGGCCAAGCGCGTGACTTTTCCGAGATAGGTCTTGCCCACCTCGGCGGTCGCGGTGATGTCCCCGATCATCTGCAGGGCCCTGGCAGCCGCCGCCTGATCGCTGGAGGAGACGTTCACCTTGCCGCTGTCTTCCACGTCGATCTTCACGCCCGTAGCTTCAACAATACCGCGAATCACCTTGCCACCCGGCCCAATCAGGTCGCGAATCTTGTCGGTCGGAATCTGCAACGTGTAGAAGCGTGGAGCATATTCGCTGATCTTGGTGCGCGGCTCGCCAATCACCTCGTTCATCTTGTCGAGGATGAACAGCCGTCCGTGACGCGCCTGCTCCAGCGCCTCGCGCATGATCTGCGCAGTGATGCCCATCACCTTGATATCCATCTGCAGCGCGGTAATGCCATCGCGCGTGCCGGCAACCTTGAAGTCCATGTCGCCGTAGTGATCTTCTGCGCCCGCAATGTCGGTAAGAACGGCGTACTGCTCGCCCTCCTTCACCAGACCCATGGCAACTCCGGCCACTGAAGCCTTCAGCGGCACGCCGGCGTCCATCATGCTGAGCGAAGCTCCGCACACCGTCGCCATTGAAGACGATCCGTTGGACTCCAGAATGTCGGACACAATGCGCATCGCATAGGGCCAATCGGTTTGCTCCGGCAGGACCGCCGAAATCGCGCGCTCAGCCAGGGCACCGTGCCCGATCTCACGGCGTCCGGCTCCGCGCAGGAACGCCACTTCGCCCACCGAGAACGGTGGGAAATTGTAGTGCAGCATGAAGCGCTTCTTGGCTTCGCCCTCGAAGGCCTCCAGCCGCTGCATGTCTTCGCTGGTGCCCAAAGTGGTGGTGACCAGCGCCTGGGTTTCCCCGCGGGTGAAGATCGCCGATCCATGAGTGCGCGGTAGCACGCCGACCTCGATCCAAATGTCGCGGATCTGGTCGAACTTGCGCCCGTCAGGACGGCGATGGTCCTTGATCACCTGCTCGCGGAAAATCTGCTCCCGCAGCAAGTCGAAATACTTGGTTACTTTCTTGCGCCCGGCCTCGTCTTCTTCCGGTATCGCAGACTTCAACTCGTCCTTGAGCTGTTTGATCAGCGCGTAGCTTTCGTTTTTGGGATGCTTCTGCGTATCCACCGCATCCAGCAGGCGGTCGCCGAGCTTGGCTCGCATCTCGCTGAGATAGGCTTCGTCGATGGTGACTGGCTCGAACGTGCGCTTAGGCTTGCCTACCTTCTGGGCAAGATCGCTGATGGCCGCGCAGATCTTCTTAATTTCCCGGTGTGCGAACTCAATACCCTGAACCACAACCTCTTCCGACACCTCACGTGCGCCGGACTCGATCATCACGATGCCGTCGGCGGTCCCCACCACCATCAGGTTCAGTTTGCCGCCGCGTTGCTCGTCATACGTGGGGTTGATGATGAAGTTGCCGTCTACCTGGCCAACGCGCACTGCGCCAATCGGACCATGAAACGGGATGTCCGAGACGCTCAACGCCACGGATGCGCCGTTAATCCCGAGCACGTCGGGATCATTCGTGGTGTCCGCCGAAAGCACCATGGCGATGACCTGGGTCTCGCAGCGAAAGCCTTCGGGGAACAGCGGCCGGATGGGCCGGTCGATCTGGCGGCTGGTCAGGATTTCGCGCTCGCTCGGCCGCCCCTCGCGCTTGATGAATCCGCCGGGAATGCGTCCCGCGGCATAGGTGTACTCGCGGTAGTCGACGGTGAGCGGAAAAAAGTCGATGCCCTCGCGCGGGTCAGGGTTGGCGCAGGCAGTGGCCAAAACCACGTTCTCGCCGATGCGCACTACGCAGGAGCCATGCGCCTGCTTCGCGAGTTTTCCGGTCTCAAAGTGAATGGATTTGCCGCCATGCAGCTCGACACTAATTTCATGCTTGTTGACGCCGTGCAGTGTGGCCGTCATTTCTTCGTTCATTTCGTAGGTTCCTTCCGTTCCGAACACAACCAATATGTCGTCACCGCCCGATGGTTCTGAGGGGGTTTGCCGTCGACGATAGGAGATGGAGTGTGATAGCGGTCAGCCGAGAGAAGCTGGACGAATGGGTTTAGGCGCGCCCCGCGCCCCAAAGGCCCGTGCTGCCCGAAATGCCTTTCCCCTGAAACACTTTCGTTCCGGGTGGCGTTACGCTCGAAGCTTGATAGTTCAGTGGCTGGCAAACGGCTTACTTACGGATGCCGAGTTTCTGAATGACGGCTTTGTAGCGTTCGGTATCAGACTTCCGCAGGTAGTCGAGCAAGCTGCGACGCTTGCTCACCATCATGAGAAGACCGCGCCGGGAGGCATGGTCCTTCTTATGCGTCTTGAAATGCTCCGTCAATTCGCCAATCCGCGTGCTCAGGATGGCGATCTGGACTTCCGGCGAACCGGTATCGTTATCGGCTCTCCGGTTATCGGCAATCAGGGCGGCTTTTTTCTCTCGTGCTAACACTGAATCGGTTGTGCTCCTGCTCTCGAATCGTATGTTGTTACGCTAGTAAGAATAACATGCACTTTGGAGAACCGCAAAACGCGCCCCTATGACAGCAGGCGCTCCACCACCGCCCGCACATGAATCTGCGTCGTATCCAGCAGCGGAATACCGAATACCGCTTCGTCCCGCAGCAGCAACGGCAGCTCCGTCCCGCCTAGAATCACTCCCTCGATCTGCTCCTGTTCCTTCATCCGGCGGATGATCTCTAGGATCTCCTGCCGCGTCTCCAGCAGGAACTTGTCCTTCAACAACTCACCAACATATTTCTCATGGATGTAGTCCTGCTCGTCTTTCCCTGGGACAACCAGCGTAATTCCTTCCCGGGAAAAAACCTCGGGATAGAACTTGGCCTGCATGGTGTAGCGAGTCCCCAGCAATCCGACGGTGGAAAGCCCGCGCTTCCTCGCTGCGGCGCAAGTCGCTTCGACAATGCTGATGAGCGGAATAGGCGAGCGCGGCTGCACGTCGCCGAAAACAATGTGCGGCGTATTGGCGGCAATTATGCCGAAGTCCGCTCCGGCTCTGCCCAGTCTTTGCAGCTCATCCACCAGGTAGTCAGTGACCTCGTTCAACCGGCTTGCGCCCATCAGGTCCAGCAGCTTGTTCACATCCAGGCTGTTGAGGATAATCGATGGAGAACTTCCGTCCGGCCTCTGCTGTCGATAGCCGGCGATGATCGAGCGATAGTACTCGATGGTCGATTCCGGCCCGATTCCCCCGAGGATCCCGACAGTTTTCGTGCGCTCTACCAGATGCGCACGCGTTCCGCCGGCGTGAGGTAAAGTTTCTCTCCCGGCTTAACATCGAACGACGTATACCAGCCGTCGATATTGCGCACCGTGTCAGCCCGGTACTCCCCCGGGGAATGCGAATCCACCATCACCTGCTGGCGCAGCGCAGCCTCCCGCGTCTTGGACGCATAGTTTTGACCAAAAGCAATGAAGTACTGCTGGTCGCCCGAGAAGCCATCCTGTTCGGGCGCCTTCTTGCCGGCAAGCGAAAGGTGGTACCCGTCATACGCGGCCGAGACGCCGGCGACGTCGGCGATGTTCTCGGCCAGCGTCTGCTTACCGTTGAGCGAGAGGTCCGGAAAGGGTTTGTAGGTGTCATACTGCGCCGCGAGTTTAGCGGCAGCCGCCTCAAAATGTGCGAGGTCGGCGGGCGTCCACCAGTTGCGCACCGCGCCTTTGGAGTCGAACGCGCTGCCTTCGGTGTCGAAGGTGTGGCTGATTTCGTGCCCGATGACGGAGCCGATCGCGCCGTAATTAGCCGCCGCCGGGGCCAGCGGATCGAAGAATGGAGGCTGGAGAATAGCGGCGGGGAAGTTGAGCGCGTTCTGTAGCGGCAGATTCACCGCGTTGACCGTCTGCGGGGTCATGGACCATTCCTTGCGGTTAACCGGCGCGCCCAGCCGCGCCACTTCGCGGTGATAGTCAAACAGGCCGCCGCGCCAGATGTTGCCAAAGATGTCATCCGCCTTCACTTCGTAGGCCGAGTAGTCGATCCACGAGTCCGTGTATCCGACGCCCACATACAGGGTGTTGAGCTTGGCCTGGGCCTCAGCTTTGGTGGAAGGATCCATCCAGGAAAGCGCTTCGATACGCTGCCGGAAGGCGGCGACAATGTTGGCCACCATGGCTTGCGCCTGGGCCTTGGCTTCCGGAGGGAAATACCGCTGCGCGTAGAGTTTTCCCACGTCATCGCCCAGCAACCGGTTAACGATCACCACGGCGCGCTGCCAACGCGGACGCTGTTGCGGCGTCCCTTGGAGTTCTTTACCGAAGAAAGCGTAGCGCTCCTCGGCGAAGGCCTTGGGCAGAAAAGAGGCATATTCCTCGATCGCGTGATACGCCAGCCAGTCTTTCCAGGTATCCAGCGGAGTGGAGGCCACCAGTGCAGACTCGCCGGCGAAGGCCGTGGGTTGCCACACGATGAAGCTGGCTTGTTTGCTCAGCCCCGCGCCTCGGAAGTATTCGGCCCAATCCAGGCCGGGGGCCTTGGTGGCGAAGTCGGCCTGCTTCCAGGTGTTGTTGGCCTTATGGATGTCATCGTTGTCCGCCAGGCTGAGATGTTTCTCCGCGATGGCATGCTCCAACGCGACAATGCGTCCGGCGCGGGCGTCGGTGTCGGTAAATCCCGCCAGCTTGAGCATGGCTGAGACGTGCGCCTGGTACTTGCTGCGAATGTCGCGCATGTGTTCGCTGTCGGAGAGGTAGTACTCACGGTCGGGCAACTGCACCCCACCCTGCAAGAGGTAAGCGGCATAGTGGTCGGAGTCGTTGAAGCCGGGGGCAACCCACAATCCAAACAAGTGCGCAGTGTGGAAGTTGGTGTTGTTCAGCGCGTCGACATCGGCGCGCAGGCTTTTCCCCAGAGCGGCCGCCAGCTCTTTCTTGTTCTGGATAGCGTCGATGGCCTTAAGCTGCGGCTGGAGCGGCGCCAGGCCCTTAGCTTCGATGCCGGCCTCGTCCATGTAAGAGTTGTAGAGATCGGCGATTTTGCGCCCGCCGCCGACCGCCGTGCCGCCTTTGGCAGCTTCCTCAATCAGGGCTGCAGTGCGCTTGTCGCTTAAGTCGGCAAGGGTCGAAAAGACGCCGATCCGCGACCGGTCTGGCGGAATGACGGCGTGCTTGATCCACTCGCCGTTGGCGTATTCGTAGAAATTGTCGCCCGGCTTGACCGTGAGGTCCATGTTGGCGACAACAATGCCGTGAGTGGCTTGCTTGGGCGCATCCTGCGCGTAGGCCGGCAGCGCGAAACTGAAAGCGCAAACTCCAACAAGTGTAAGAAGTAAATTTGATGATTTCCGGGTAAATCTCATTCGGAACGCTCCAAAGGGCGGCTGCATGGGAACGCAGAGCGCCTAGTTCTAGACGTGCACCAAAGCAAGTAGATAGGCTAGCACGATGGCGAAAGTTGACGGCGCGGCAGTCAGGTGAAACGGCCGGCTTGCACAAAACCAGCCGCCACCTTTCTTCTACCGCGTCGCCTTCTCCACCAGGTACATGAAAGAGCGGTACACCTCGCCTGTGGCCCGGGTCATCCCGATCTCACAGGTCCGGCTGCTGGAGTAGCACTCGTCCGGCTGCTTCGCCTTGACCTCGGAGGCCTCGTGCCGGGTTGCTGACTGCGTCAGCTCAGGAAACAGGAACCCGCGATCGCCAGCGAAGCCACAGCACCCGGCGTCTACAGGGACAGTCACTTGTTCGCTGCACGCCCGCGCAATGTCCTCCAGCTTCGCTCCAATGCCCATCTTGGTGACCGAGCACACCGGGTGCAGCGCAACCGAACGTGACTTCATCCTGACCGCGAGCTTGGGCAACAGCTCGTCGTGCACGAACTCGATGCTGTCGAGAAATCTCATCCCGTCGAATCGTTCCTGGTTCTCTGGGATCAGGTAGGCGCGCCCGGTCTTGAAGCCATAAGTGCAGGGGCTGGTGTCAATCACGATTGGCAGCCTGCCTTGCTCTGACCATCGCCAGAATCTCTCGACTGCGGCGTTGAGCGCGATCGCCTGTGCCGTGACAAATCCCTTGGACGAGAAGGGCGTTCCGCAGCACGTCCCCGCGACGTCCGAGGGAATGTACACCGGCACGTCGGCTCGGCCTGCCAGCTCGACCGTAACTTCCATCAACGAGCGGTCTTTGGGCTCGCCGGGCAAGCGTCCCATCACGCGAGAAATACAGGACGGGAAGTACACCGCCTGTGCTCCAGCCCGTTGCGTCCTCGGCACCGGTCCTGCCGCGTGCGGCGTGTCAGAGGTCCACTCCGTCACACTCTCGCCGGCAAACCGCTTCATTGACCGTGTCAGGGCCTTCATGCCGCCGAGGCCGATCACGTTCTCCAGAGCATGACCCAGGCGCAGCGCCCAGCGCAGAAGGCGCTCTGTCATAGCAAAGTTGTTGACGATGTGAACCGCCCATTCGTGTTGACGCGCCGAAGCGCGGACATTGCGGAAGCGCTTCACCACTTGCCCAGTATCGATGCTCACAGGACATGCGGTGGCGCAGAGTCCGTCGGTGGCGCAGGTGTCGAGCGCCATGTAGGGAAATTCGCGGTCGAGCGCCAAGTACAGATCGGAACTTCTTCCGTTCTCTTCTAGCCGCGCCATCTCGCGGCGCACCACGATGCGCTGGCGCGGGGTCAGCGTCAGTTCGCGGCTGGGGCACTTGGGTTCGCAGTACCCGCACTCGATACACTTGTCGATTTCCGGCTCGACCGACGGCAGCTGCTTCAGATTCGCCAAGTGGGCTTCGCGATCCGGGTTGATGATCACCCCCGGATTGAGCAGATTGTCCGGATCCGCCAACTGCTTCAGCCGACGCATGATTTCGTAGCCGTCGCTGCCCCACTCGGTTTCGACGAACGGCGCCATGTTGCGTCCAGTGCCGTGCTCGGCCTTCAGCGCCCCATCGTAGCGCTCGACTACCAGGGCAACGACGTCGTCAATAAACCGCGCATACTGATCGATTACCGCCTGATTGTTAAAGCTTTGGGTGATGACGAAATGAAGGTTGCCGTCTTTGGCATGGCCGAAGATGATGCCCTCTTCGTAACCGTGTTTGCGGAAGAGCGCGGTGAGGTCGTGCGCGGCATCGGCCAATGTCTCGATAGGAAAAGCCACGTCCTCGATGATGACCGTGGTTCCGCTCTTGCGCACCGAGCCCACCGACGGGAACATGCCGGAGCGGATCCTCCACAGCAGGGCTTGTTCGGCAGCAGCATGGGTAAACTTGGCCGGCTCGTGCAGACGCAGGCCGCCAACCGCGTCAGCCGCAACCTGCTCCAACTCTGTGCGCTCGCTCTCTTGGGCCGATTGGAATTCGGCCAGCAAACCAGCCGCGCCCTCCGGCAGCGTGCGAATGGACGCCGGAACCCCGCTCTGGGTTTCCACCGAGCGCAGCGAAGCACGGTCCATGATCTCCAGCGCCTTGGCTCCTGCTTGCCGCAGCGGCACGATGGAAGCCGCTGCCGCGTATAGGTCCGGAAACAGCAGCAGCCCGGTGTATTTCACCGGCAGATCGGGAACCGTATTGAGGACGGCTTCGGCAATGAAGGCCAGCGTTCCTTCGGAGCCGATGAGTACATGCTGAAAGATGTCCACGGCGCGGTCGAAATCGACGAAGGCATTCAGTGAGTAGCCGGTGGTGTTCTTCCTTCGGTACTTGCTGCGCACTCGTTCGCGCAGCGCGGCGTTACGCTGTAGGTGATCTTTCAGCTCTAGCACTCCACGCGCCAGCCTCGGTTCGCCGGCGTGAAACTGCTCGTCGGCATCGAATTGCGCGGTATCGATCACCGTCCCTGACGGCAGCATGAACTTCATGGAATGCAGCGTGTGGTAGGCGTTCTGCTCTACGCCGCAACACATGCCGCTGGAGTTGTTGGAAAGAATTCCGCCCAGAGTGCAGGTGGCGATGGACGCCGGATCAGGACCGATCTTTGCGCCGTAGGGTATGAGCGCCTGGTTGGCGCGGCCGCCGATCACACCGGGCTGGACGCGGATTTTCTTGCCGCCGTCTTCGATCCGCAGCTCCCGCCAGTACCTGGCAATCTCGACCAGAAGGCCATCCGAAATCGCCTGCCCCGACAAGCTCGTTCCCGCAGCGCGAAACGTCATGGGAACTTGCATCTTTTGACTGAAGGCAAATAGCGAGCGGATTTCATCCAAGCTCTGTGCCTGGACAACAGCCTTGGGAATCAGGCGGTAGAAGCTCGCGTCGGAAGCGTAAGCGATCAGGTCAATCGGACGGATGAGAATGCGGTCAGCGCCGACAGCTCCAGAGAGCGCGGACTTGATCTCTTCCGAGGAGATTTGTGCGGTAGTGAGAGTGGCAGCCATGGTTTCCTAGCGAGCTACAGACCAAGGTACGCTCGCCGCACCTCGTCCATGTTGGCAACATCGTGGGAATCGCCTTCGATCTCCACTCGACCCTCGGCGAGAACATAGGTGTAATCGCTCAGCGCCAGAGCGAGGTGCACATTCTGCTCGACCAGAACGATGGTGAGTCCCTGCTTCCTGAGGTTTTTCAGCGAAAGGAACAGCTGCTGTGCCAGCACTGGAGCGAGGCCGAGCGAGAGCTCGTCGATCATCAGAACGACGGGCTCCTGCATCAAGCCGCGGCCCATGGCCAGCATCTGCTGCTCGCCTCCGGAAAGTGTAGACGACCTCTGCTTGCGGCGCTCCTTCAGTCGCGGGAAAGTCTGATACACGCGCTCCAGGTTTTCCTTCTGTCCCTTGCGCGCACGGCGCGAGTAGGCGCCCATCTCCAGGTTTTCTTCCACCGACATGTCAGGGAAAAGCTGCCGTCCTTCGGGCACCAGGACCAGGCCGCGATTGGCTTTCGCGTGAGTGGATAACCTGGTCACATCTTCCCCATTCATGAGGATGCGGCCCTTCCATGGGGCAACAGTACCCATGATGGTGCGCAGCGTGGTGGTCTTGCCCGCGCCGTTGGCACCGATGATGGTGGTCAGCTTACCTGGTAGCACCCGCAGCGAAATGCCCCACAGCACCTGCACCTCGCCGTAACCAGATTCGAGATTTTCGATCTGCAGAACGGCGTCCATCAGTCCTTCTCCTTGAGCTTGTTGGCGATGTCGGGATCGCCCAGGTAGGCTTCGATCACCTGCGGATCGCGCGCCACTTCCACCGGCGTGCCTTCGGCGAGTTTCTGGCCGAAGCTCAGGACTACGAGCCGGTCGGAAAGGCTCATGATGGCTTGCATGACATGCTCAATCATGAAGACCGAGACTCCGCTGTCTCGGATGTCTCGTACGATCCCGATCATCATCTCAATTTCAGTAGGATTTAGGCCGGCCAGGACCTCATCCAGGAGCAGCAGTTTGGGATGCGCCGCCAGCGCGCGCGCCACTTCCAGCCGCTTCTTGCCGGCGATGGTGAGCGAACTCGCAGCCTTGTCGGCGGCGTGCGCCAAATTGACCCGCTCCAGCACCTCCATGGCAACCACCCGCGCCGGACGCAGGTGCAAATAGTCGCGTCCGAAGCACGCGCCAACAATGACGTTCTCCAAAACGCTCATGCCGTGCAGCGGCTTCACGATCTGGTGCGTGCGCGCCAATCCAAGATGTACGACCTGGTTGGGAGGACGGTTGGTGATGTCCTGCCCGGCAAACTGCACCCGGCCCTTGTCGGGCTTGAAAACGCCATTCACCAGGTTGAACAGAGTTGTCTTCCCTGCCCCGTTGGGACCGATGAGGCCCAGGATTTCGCCCTCGGCGATGCTGAAGCTCACGTCGGAAACTGCGAGCAATCCTCCGAAGCGCTTGCTGATGCCGTTCACTTCCATCAAAGGTGTCATTCGAGCACCTTCCGTGAGCGCGGCACCAGGCGATAGAGCCATCCAATCAGGCCACCGGGTGCAAACAGCACCACCACCAGCAGCAGCCCACCGGCGATCACCAGATGGAAGTTCG
>Ga0265340_10000838_pt1 | contig 17512 bp, 14 predicted proteins | sample 4CB225metaG_FD_202082 | JGI IMG/M metagenome (GOLD analysis project Ga0265340, IMG submission 202082) | Rhizosphere microbial communities from Carex aquatilis grown in University of Washington, Seatle, WA, United States - 4-CB2-25 metaG | ecosystem: Host-associated > Plants > Roots >...
GGTGCCATGGTGCAGGCGCACGACCGCCGCGACAAGGCTCAATCCGAGGCCGCTGCCGGGCTTGGAGCGGCTCCGCTCCAGCCGAACGAACCGCTGCAGGGCCCGTTCGCGGTCGCCGGGCGCGATCCCCGGTCCGTTGTCGGCGACGCGCAGCACAAGTGTATCGCCCTCGCGCGCCGTCGATATGAAGACCGCCAGCCTGCGCCCCTCGCCCTCGCCCGGCGCCGCATGTTTCATGGCATTGTCGATGATATTCGCGATCGCCTGGCCGAGCAGCTCGCGGCTTGCCTTCAGCATGATGGGCTGGCCGGCGTCGACGGTGAGATCGACATCGGCCTCCTCCGCCACCGGCTCGTAGAGCTCGGCGACATCGCGCACGATGGCACTGGCGTCGACCTCGGCCATCTCGCCGTCGGAGGACCCCGCCTCGATGCGCGCGATCATGAGCAGCGCGTTGAAGGTCTTGATGAGCTGGTCGGACTCTTCGATGGTGGTCTCGAGCGCCGCGCGGTAGGCGACAGGATCGGGGCGCGCACCCAGCGCCGCCTCGACGCGATTTCTAAGCCGCGTCAGCGGTGTTTTCAGGTCGTGCGCGATGTTGTCGGAGACGTCCTTGATCCCGTAAATCAGGTGCTCGATGCGGTCGAGCATCGCATTGACCGAGTCCGCCAGACGATCGAATTCGTCGCCGGAACCGGTCACTTCGAGACGGCCGGAGAGGTCGCCAAGCATGATGTGGCGGCTGGTGGCGGAGAGCGAATCGATGCGCTTCAGCACGCGCCGGCTGACGAAGATGTAGGAGATCAGCGCCAGTGCGATCATCAGCACCAGCGCCAGCACCAGGGCGCGGCTGACGATCTGGCGGAACTGGTCGCGCTCGCCGATGTCGCGACCGACCAGAAGCAGGAAGCCGCCCGAGAGCCGCACCACCTGCACCATCGCGGTGCGCTGGCCGGTATCGCCGGCATAGCGCTGGTAGCGAACGATGATCGGCTGGGTGCCGGGGCTGGTGAGGAGTTCCGGCGACACCTCGGCGACGTTGCCCGCGAGAATGCGGCCGGAGACGTCGGTGACCAGGTAGAGGCTGGCGCCCGGCGTGTGGGCGCGCTGCTCGATGACCTCGACGACCGCCGGCAGGCCGCCGACGCGATACTGGTCGCTGAGGCCAAGCAGCTCGGTCGCGATAGTGTCGCGGAGCTGCTGGTTGAGCAGAACGTTGGTCGAATACGAGATGTAGAGGACGAAGAACACCGAGAAGACGGTGAACACCGCGATGTAGATCGCGGAAAGCTTGAAGGCGGTGGTGCGGACGAAGCGGCCGAGACCGGTCAAGGGCGCTGCCCGCTCACTTGATCATATATCCGGCGCCGCGCACGGTGTGCAGGCGCGGCTCCGCAAATCCGCGGTCGATCTTGGCACGCAGCCGTGAAATGTGGACGTCGATGACGTTGGTCTGCGGATCGAAGTGATAATCCCAGACGTTTTCCAGAAGCATCGTGCGGGTCACCACCTGCCCGGCATGTTTCATCAGATACTCGAGCAGGCGAAATTCGCGCGGCTGCAGCGGGATCGGCAGCCCGGCGCGCGACACGGTGTGGCCGAGCCGGTCGAGTTCGAGGTCGGCCACGCGGTAGACGGTTTCGGCCGCCTCGGGCTTGCGCCGGCGTGCCAGCGCCTCGACGCGCGCGAGCAGTTCCGAGAAGGCATAGGGCTTGGCGAGATAATCATCGCCGCCGGCCCGCAAGCCGGCAACGCGGTCGTCCACCTGGCCGAGCGCGGAAAGAATCAGGGCGGGGGTGTGGTCGCCCTTGGTGCGCAGCTCCTCGATGAGCGACAGGCCGTCGCGCTTCGGCAGCATGCGATCGACGACCAGCACGTCGTAGCTTCCGTCGGCGGCCATGGCGGCGCCGGTATCGCCGTCACCGGCGTGGTCGGGAACGTGACCCGCCTCCCGCAACGCCTTGGTGAGGTAGGCGGCGGCTTCCCGGTCGTCTTCGATCAGAAGGATGCGCATGACGCGGCCACTATACAGGCTGACAGTTGCGGTCGCCCATGGCCTCAAAACAAGAACGGCAGGCCGGGATTACCCGGCCTGCCGTCGCGTTGGCGAAAGTCTCGGGGCGACGATCGAGGTCTTCCGCCGCTCGCGGGGGGCTCAAGATGCTGCGAATGAAAGCGCCACGTACTGGGTCTGGTCGCCGGACTTGACCATCAGGCGAACCGCCTTGAGGCCGGACGCCTTGGCAGCGGCGACCTGCTTCTCGACGTCAGCCGGGCTATTCACGTCCGAATCGCCCACCTTGAGGATTACGTCACCGGGCTCGATGCCCTGCTCGGCCGCCTGGCCGTTCGGGTCAACGTCGGCAACCGCAACGCCGGTCTTGTCGTCACTCGGTTGCACGCTCAGCCCGAAATCGCTGAGCGACGTGGCGCTGTGGTCAGGCTGCTGCTGGGTCTTCTTGTCCGCGGCGGCGAGCTGTTCGTCCGACGGGAAGGTGCCGAGCGTGACCGTCACGTCGTGGCTCGCGCCATCGCGCCAGTAGCTGATGTTCACGCTCTTGCCGGGCGCCATGTCAGCGATGCGGGAGCTGAGGTCGCGGTCGTCCTTGACCGACTGACCGTCGACCGCGGTAATCGCGTCGCCTGACTTGAAGCCCGCCTTTTCGGCCGGGCTGCCGGGCTGAACGTCACGCACCAGCGCGCCATGGTTGTCCGACATCTTCATGCTGTCGGCGAGGTTCTGGGTGACGCTCTGGATGCCAACACCCAGCCAGCCGCGGATGACCTGACCGTGCTGCTCGAGATCCTGAATAATCGGCTGCGCTTCCGAGGAGGGAATGGCGAAGGCGATGCCGACGCTACCGCCCGACGGAGAGAAGATCGCCGTGTTGATGCCGACCACTTCACCCTGCGGATTGAAAGTCGGTCCGCCCGAGTTACCGCGATTTACCGCCGCGTCGATCTGCAGGAAGTCGTCGTACTGGCTGGCGCCGATCTGACGGCCACGGGCCGAAATGATGCCTGCGGTCACCGTTCCGCCGAGGCCGAACGGATTGCCGACGGCGACCACCCAGTCGCCGACGCGCGGCTCGGTCTGCGCGAACTTCACGTAGGTGAACTTGGTACCGGCGGGTGCGTCCGCCTTGAGCAGCGCGAGATCGGTCTTGGGATCCTTGCCGATGACCTTGGCCGGCATTTCCTTGCCGTCGTCGAGAATGATGGTGACCGTCTTCTCCTTGTCGATGACGTGGTTATTGGTGACCACGTAGCCGTCGTCGGAGATGAAGAAGCCCGAGCCCAGCGCCGTCTCGGCCGGAGCCTGATTGTTCTTCGGCATCTGCTGGCGGAACTGCCGGAAGAACTTGTCCATCGGGCTGCCGGGGGGGAAATCGAAGAACGGCGACATATCGTTGCCGCCGCCACCATTGCCGCTGTTGTCGTCGGCCGTCGCCTCGTCGCCGGTCATCTTGACCCGGACACTGACGACCGCGGGGCGGACCTTCTCGATGACGTCGGCAAAGCTTGCCGGACCGCTGCCCGCAACCTGGACGGCGTCCGCATAAGCGGGGGTCGTGCGGACAAAATCGAAGGCGCTGCCGGCAATGGCGCCGGACAGGACAAGCGCCATGGCGGTGCTGCCGAGCACTAAACCGCGAACTCCACGCTTGATGCGCGGAGCGGGGGTTTGGCCGGTGTTGTCGATTGCGTCGCGCATGTGATCCGTATGCCTCCTGAAGTCCGGACCGGCGCGCTATCCGCGCCGTTTGTTGAGGCGAATATGGGCCGCGGGAGGTTACGCTTCACTGTCAGCGCGATTAAGATTCTGTAATGTTGGATTGCGGCCCGGAGGTCAGACGCCGCAGCGCTTTTTCCTCGTCTTCGGCGAGCGGAACCGTTGGCCTGTTGCCCCCGGCCCGGCGCCACGCGATCAGCGCCACGATCAAGCCGGCAAAAAGCGTTAACGGCGGGGCCGCCCACAGCAATACCGTATGCCAGTTCAGGCGCGGCTTCAGCAGGATGTACTCGCCATAGCGCGCGACGAGATAGTCCAGCACCTGGCTGTCGGTGTCGCCGGCCGACAGGCGCTGGCGCAGCAGGACGCGCAGATCCGCCGCCAGTGGTGCCTCGGAATCGTCGATCGACTGGTTCTGGCAGACGAGGCAACGCAGTTCTTCCGAAAGAACCCGAGCCCGCGCCTCAAGCGCCGGATCCTTCAGCATCTCCGACGGGAGGACGGCGAGCACGGGGCTGGCCAGGCCAGTGGCCAGCATGATTGCGAGAAGAATGGTCCGCAGTGGCGTCATTCGGCGGGTGCCGCTTGCGGCTTTGCGCGCGCGACGCGGGGCGCACCAACGCGCAGACGCCGATCGGACAGGGACAACAGACCGCCGAGCGCCATCAGGATCGCGCCCAGCCAGATGAAGGTGACGAACGGCTTGAAGTAGAGCCTGACCGTGGCCGTGCCGTCGGCGGCGATGTCGCCAAGCGAAATATAGAGCTGGGAGAAGCCGCGGTTCTTCAGTGCGACCTCCGTCGTGGTCGTCTGGCGATCGGCAAACGTGCGCTTCGAGGGCGCCATGGCCGCGACCAGTGCGCCGCCGCTGCGCACCGAGAAGTGGATGTCGGTCTCGTTGAACTGGTCGCCCGGCGTGTTGGTGTAGCCGTCCAGGGTCACGGCATAGCCGGCAATGTCCACGGTCTCCCCGGGCTTCATCGAGCGGATCGCCTCGCTCGACCATGTCGTCGCGACGACGATGCCAAGCACGGTCACGCCAAGGCCGGCGTGCGCCAGCGTGGTGCCGAGAGCCGAACGCGGGAGGCCAGCCAGGCGGCTTGCGCTCGCCGCAAGCGGGACGGTGCCGACCCGCAGGCGCGTCGCGAGTTCCGAGAGGGCGCCGCCGATCAGCCAGGCGCCGAGCCAGACGCCGGCCAGGGCCAGAACATTGGCGGTACCCGCGAACGCGGCGGCGACGATTGCCACAAGCAGGGCCGCGCCAAACGCGGCGAACAGTCTCTGCGCCGCCGCGAGAAGATCGCCCCGCTTCCAGGCGAGCAGCGGACCGAATGGCACGAGGAACAACAGCGGCGCGGCCAGCGGCACAAAGGTCAGCGTGTAGAATGGCGGACCGACTGAAATCACCTCGCCGGTCAGCGCGGACAGCGCCAGCGGATAGAGCGTCCCGACGACAACGGTGGCAAGCACCGCCGACAGGAAGATGTTGTTGAGGACGAGCGCGCCCTCACGGCTGATCGGCGCGAACACGCCGCCCGGCGCCAGCGTTCCCGCGCGCGCGGCAAACAGCGACAGCGCGCCGCCGATGAAGACGACGAGGATGGCGAGAATGAAGACACCGCGCGTCGGGTCCGATGCAAAGGCATGGACGGACGTGAGAACGCCCGAACGCACCAGAAACGTACCGACAAGGCTGAGGCTGAAGGCGAGAATGGCGAGCAGCACCGTCCAGATCTTGAGCGCGTCGCGCTTTTCCATGACGATGGCCGAGTGGAGAAGCGCGGTCGTGGCGAGCCACGGCATCAGCGAGGCGTTCTCGACCGGATCCCAGAACCAGAAGCCGCCCCAGCCGAGTTCGTAGTAGGCCCAGTACGAGCCCATGGCGATGCCGAGCGTGAGGAAAATCCAGGCGGCGAGCGTCCACGGCCTGGCCCAGCGCGCCCAGGCCGCGTCGATGCGTCCGTCGATCAGCGCGGCCAGCGCGAAGGCAAACGAGATCGAACAGCCGACGTAACCCAGGTAGAGAAGCGGCGGATGGATGGCGAGCCCGATGTCCTGCAGAACGGGGTTCAGGTCCTGACCTTCCACCGGCGGCTGGGCGACACGCAGGAACGGATTGGACGTGGTGAGGATGAACAGGAGAAACGCCGAGGCGATCCAGCCCTGCACCGAGAGAACCAGCGCCTTCAGCTTTTCCGGCAGGTTCTGCCCGAAGGCCGCGACCAGCGCGCCATAGAGCGCGAGGATGAGGACCCACAACAGCATCGAACCTTCGTGGTTCCCCCACACGCCGGTGATCTTGTAGAGCAGCGGCATCGCGGAGTTGGAATTGTCCGCGACGGTGAGCAGCGAGAAATCGGAAACGACGTAGGCGTGGACCAGCGCGGCAAAGGCCAGGCCGACGAGCAGGAACTGCGTCAGCGCGGCGGGCGCGGCCACGACCATCAAGCGCAGATCGCCGCGGAGGGCGCCGAGGAGCGGTACGCTCGACTGGATGAGCGCGAGGCCGAGGGCGAGAACCAGGGCGAAGTGGCCGAGCTCGACAATCATGGCTTTGCTTCCGTCGCCGCGGCGGCGCCTGGCGCAGGCTGGCCGTTGCCGTAGTTTCCGGCCGAGTCTTCCCAGCGCCCGCTTTGCTTCAGCGCCTTGACCACCTCCGGCGGCATGTAACGCTCGTCGTGCTTGGCGAGCACGGTGTCGGCCGACAGCGATGCGTCGGGATCGAGAACGCCCTCGGCAACCACGCCCTGCCCCTCGCGGAAAAGATCGGGAAGCAGGCCCTGATAGGTGACGGGAATGGCGGTCTTGCCGTCGGTCACCTTGAAATGCACGATGCCGTTTGCCGCCTTCTCTACGCTGCCGTCGACGACGAGGCCGCCGAGCCGGATGCGCGTTCCGGGAGAGACGTGCTTCTCGACCACGTCGGTCGGCGAGTTGAAGAAGACGATGCGGTCGGAGAGCGCATAGAGAACGAGCCCCGCCGCGATCACCAGCACGACGCCGGCAATCCCGATGAGGATGAGGCGCCGCTGCCGCCGGGTCATGGCTCAGCCCCCGCGGCCGCGCCGAGTTGAAACTCGGACGCCACGGCCTCGACCGGGGCGAGCCTGGCCGGGTCGCCGGCGAGCGCCCGCCGCGCGGTGGCAAGCGCCGCCGCGGCGTCGCTGGTGCGGTCGAGCACCGCGTACGAACGGACGAGGCGCGCCCAGCCATCGGGGTCGTCGGGATTGGCCTTCAGCCTGGCGGCCAGCGAGGCGACCATGCCGTCGATCATGGTCTGCCGGTCGCCCGCCGGCATCGCCGACGCCGCGGCGACGTCGCTCGCGTTCGGCCCCGGCGAGGCCGCGGCCGTCGAGGGAGAAGCCGCGGTTGCCTCAGCCGAGGCCGGCGTCGATGCGGACTGATTTGCGGGAGGGGTGGAGAGTGGGCCGCCCAGCGTGGCGAGCTGCCGCTCGGCGACCTGAACCCACGGTTCGCCGGCCGGCGCGTTGACCAGCAGCGCCTGCCACGCGGCGCGCGCCTCGTCGGTGCGGCCGGCCTGGGTCAGCCCAAGCGCGATGTAGAAGCGCGGGCGGGGATCGTCGGGGGCGAGTTGATGCGCGCGTTCGAAGGCCGCGTGGGCCTCGGGGGTCACTGCGCCATTGTTGGCCGCGACGATGGCCTCGCCGAGGTCGCCTTCGCGGTCGGCGGTGGCGCCAAGCAGGTCGATCGCCCGGGTGTAGGCGTTGACCGCGTCGGCGGTGCGGCCAAGGCGGCGATAGACGGGCGCCAGAACTTCCCAGCCCTTGCCGTCGTCGGGCTGAACGGCGAGATGCGCCTCGACCTTCTTGACCAGCGCCAGCACCTCGTGCTCGGCCTCGGCATCCGGGCGTGCCGCCAGCGGCTGGTCCGGCAACGCGGGCGATCCAATGACGAGGTAGAGCCCGAGGGCGAGAAGCGGCATCGCCACGATAGCGGTGACGGCGAGCTTGCGCAGACGCTCCTGCGGCGCTCCCTGCTCTGCCGGGATCTCGCCGGCGCGGATCAGCCGGCGCGCGATCTCGGTGCGCGCCGCGGCGGCGTCGCTCTCGGTCACCACACCGCGGTCGACGTCGCGCCCAACCTCGTCAAGCTGGTCGCGATAAATCGCCAGCGCCGGTGCGCTGGACGCGACCTCGCGCGCGGGCCGCGCCAGCGCCGTCAGCAGGGGAAGGCAGGCCGCGGCGGCCAGCACCGCCATGGCGATCCACAGCACCATTGCTCTATCCGGGCTCGGAACCCGGCCGCGGAGGGCCAGGCGACGCGGCAAGACATAGGGTCGCTCCACGCCGGAAGGCAATGAAAGATTGGGAGAATCGGCGGATTTGCCTCATGCGGCGGGCAGCGTGACTTCCGCGCGGAGGCCGCCGAGCGGCGAGCGGGCAAGGTGGAGCCTGCCGCGATACATGGAGACGAGGTCGGTGACGATGGAAAGACCGAGCCCGGACCCGGGCTTCGATTCGTCCAGCCGCTTGCCGCGCTTGATGACCTCCTCCATCTCCGCCTCGCTCAGGCCGGGGCCGTCGTCATCGACGAGGAGGGTCAGCCTGCCGGGCTCCAGATTGACCGGCGCCACATACTCGGTCGTTACCGTAACCCTGGCCTTTGCCCACTTGCAGGCGTTATCGACGAGGTTGCCGACAATCTCCTCGAGGTCCTGCTGCTCGCCGCGGAAGCGGGCCGGGTTAGCCCCATCGCAGCTGATCTCCAGCCCACGGTCGCTGTGAATGCGGTTCATCGCGCGCACGAGCCGCGCCACGGCCGGGTGCACTTCGGTAATCGCGTTGATGACGTTCACCTGCGCGGCGATGCGGGCGCGGTCGAGGTAGTGATTGACCTGCTTGCGCATCACCTCGCCCTGCTCGGACACCTTGAGGGCAAAGGTGCCGCGGGTGGCGCGCGCCTCATTGATGATAACCGACAGCGGGGTCTTCAGCGCGTGGGCGAGATTGCCGACCTGGGTGCGTGCCCGGTCGACGATCTCCTGGTTGGATTCGAGCAGCGCGTTCAATTCCGTCACCAGCGGCTCGATTTCGGCCGGCAGATTCTCCTCGAATCTGGCCTGCTTGCCGCTCCTGATCTCGGCAAGGCCGCGCCTGACGCGGTCGAGCGGGCGCAGGCCCCAGCGAATCTGGATGAAAGTGGCGGCGACGAGACCGATGCCAAAGACCGCGAGCGTGATCGCGACGCTGGTCTCGAAGCCGCCGATCTGCCGCTCCATCTCGCCGACGTCACCGGCGACAAGGACGTCGTACTTGCGGTCGGCGTCGAAACTTACGGTCTGGTTGAGCACACGCAGCCGCTGCCCGTCCGGGCCCGCCAGTGCGCCCGCGGTCACGCCATCCGTATCGCGCCGGCCGGTCGCCTTGCCGATGTCGAGGACGTCCGAGAACAGAGACTGCGAGGCGATGACGACGGCGCGGTCGCCGGCCTGTCGCACCTGCCAGTACCAGCCCGAGTACGGCAGCTCGAAGCGCTGTTCGCCGAGGTTGCCGGTGTCGGTAAGCGGCTGGGAGGGATCCTGCGCGGCGATATTGCCGATCAGTGTCTTCAGGTAGACGCCCATGCGGTCGTCGAAGGCCGCTTCGGCATTCTTGCGGTAGAGCGAGGTGAGGATGACACCGGCGACGATGAGAGCGATGGCGCTCCACAGTGCGGCGCTGACAATCAGGCGGAAGGCGAGCGAGTTAGTCCGCAGCATTCGCGCCCGGCGCGATGACGCGATAGCCGAGGCCACGCACGGTCTCGATGATGTCGACCGGCAGCTTCTTGCGCAGGCGACCGACGAAGACCTCGATCGTGTTGGAATCGCGATCGAAGTCCTGGTCGTAGAGATGCTCGATCAACTCGGAGCGCGAGACGACACGGTCGCGGTGGTGCATCAGGTATTCGAGCACGCGATATTCGTGCGACGTCAGCTTGACCGGGTTGCCGTCGAAGGTCACCCGGCCGCCACGGCTGTCCAGCCTTAGCGCCCCGATTTCGATTTCATTCGAGGCGTGTCCGGAAGCGCGGCGGACCAGCGCGCGCACACGGGCAAGCACCTCCTCGATGTGAAACGGCTTGGCGACGTAATCGTCGGCACCGGCATCGATGCCCTGCACCTTGTCGCTCCAGCGGTCGCGCGCGGTGAGGATGAGCACGGGCATTGTGCGGCCGTCGCGGCGCCACTTCTCGAGGACGCTGATGCCGTCCATGACCGGCAGCCCGATATCGAGGACAACGGCGTCGTAAGGCTCGCTGTCGCCCAGATAGTGGCCTTCCTCGCCGTCGGCAGCGGTGTCGACGGCGTAGCCTGCCTCGCGCAGGGCCTCGGCAAGCTGACGGCTCAAGTCGGCGTCGTCCTCAACGACGAGAACCCGCACGTTCCTCTCCTTTGCCCTGCTTCGACCTCAGGGGCCGACGCGCCCGGTCTGCCCGTCAACCTGCAGGTGGATTACCCTGTTGCCAACCAGAACGTCGAGGAAATAGATCAGGCGGCCGCCGATGTTGCACAGAGAGGGCGGCGATACGATCTGGCCGTTGCGGCGAATCTGGCCGAGCACGCTCGACAACGGCACTACCTGCCCGGAAAGCGCGGCCGACCGGGCGTCGCCCGCTGAAAGGCAGCCAGTCATGCGCGGCACGGGCACAGGCAGAGGCAAAGTCAGGATGCGCGGCGGCACCTCGCCAGGGGGGAGCTGGTAGATCGGCACCCCCTGGAGCAGGCCGGCGGTCACCACCAGAGCCGGTATGGCGCTATTAAACATCGGCCGTCCATAGGGCGGTGCACCTGAACATTGCCTGAACACGGGCCGGGCGGACGGTCAGCCGGAGCGCTTTCCCACCACCGTTCGAGCAATGCGTTCGCCGCTTTCCGACAGGAAGATCGCAGAAATGATCCAGCCGCTCCATTCCCCGATCGGCGCAGGGAGCGCCGCCACGTTCCATCGAAAGTGCGCCAGACTATCGAGAATTACCGCGCCATAGTAAACTGCGAGCGGGTAGGCAAAGGCAGGTCGCATCAGCGACGTCACCAGCCGTCCCTGCTCCGCCAGCAGGACATCGCGCTCGGCTTGACGACGGCCGAGTTCGGCCTTGATGTGCTCGATCGCGACCGAGGCCTCGATCCTGTCGCGCTCAGTGGCGTTGTCGGACTGATCCTTGAGCGCGGCGAGCGTCTTGTCGAGCAACCCCGACGACGCCAGCTTCAACATGAAGCCGATGAGCGCGGCGAGCATCAGGTCGAATCTCCGCTCTTGGCGGCGTCGGACTTCCTGCGGCCGACGGGGGTATCCGTCACCGAGCGCAATACGGCAACGAGGATTGCGACCCCGAGAATCGTCGGTCCGACACGTTGCGGGCTGACGATCGTCGCCCAGTCGGCCGTCTGCAGTACGCCGATCACGGCGAGCACCGCAGAGACCGCCATCGTCTTCCAGCCCTTCACCGCCGCCCATGCTTTGTTGAGCCAGGTCTTCAGTTGCTTGAGCATTTCATCGATCCTTTGTCGTGGAAGTGACCGCACGTCTGAATTCATCTCCCCAGCGCAGCACAAGAAACGCCGCCGCGACGACGGCCAGCAACACCATCACCGTGCCGCCGACGGCCAGCGCATGGGCGGCCCCGGCATGCACGGCGATGCCGGCGCTCGCGATCGCCGCCGCCGCCGATCCCGCGGAAGTACCGGCGGCCCGGCGCGCGGCACGGTCGCGCGCGATACTTGCCCGGGTGGCGGGACCGGCGATCCCGTCGGCGACAAGATCGGGATGCGATTTCTGGTAGGCGGCGACCGCTGACGTCAGCGCCTGGCTGGCGATGCCGTCGAGCGGGCCCGCGTAGAAGCCGAGCGCGGCGAGATCGCGCTGCAAAGAGGTCGTGTCGGCGGAGAGTGCGTCCTCGGCGACCGGCCGTTTCTTGTCGCCGTAGTCGCCGTCGAAGATCAGGGCCGCCTCGGCGTTGCGCCGGCTGATGAGTCCGGCCACGACGCGACCGCCCGCCCTGTTCCACTCCATCAATCCGGCGCGTGCGCTTGCGACATTGCCGTCACGGAAAGCCGCCACCCACGATGCCCGGTCGATGGCGCCCGTATTGAAGTCGAACGACACGCCACCATCGAAGGCCGCTTGCGACCCGACCCCAAGCGCGGAGGCGACGCGTGGCTCGCACTTCGCAATGTCGCGGGCGAGGACCGCGAGCGCTTCGTCGCGGGTCATCGTCATGCCGCGCACCGGCTTCGGCTGACCCGCGGCAGCGGTATGCCCCGCACCGATCGTCCAGTTTCCGGCCACGTCGCGATAAGCGCGCGTGACGATACCCTCCTGCGCCGCGATGAACGCGGTGCCGCGGTCCGAGGTCTTCATGCGATGCCCTGGAGGTTCGATTTCGCGGTCGGTGGCGCGCTCAGGCGCCGTTGACGATTACCGTCTGCGCCCACCAGTTCTCGTCGGGCGTGAAGCCAAGGGCAAAGGTGCCGGGATCGACGGGCGACGTTCCGGAGATCGTTGCCTCGGCACCGGCTGCGAAGCCGGTCAGCAGACTGCCCGTCCCCGTCGTCGCCCCGACCTGCCCGTTCGAGTATCCGGCGGGGTAAGACGAGATCGTTTGCGGACTGCCATCCCCGTCGCCGCCGCAAAGGGCGAGCGCAAGGCTGGCCGCACTCGTCGGCGTCACCGAAGGCGGATCGGGAGTGGCGTTCGTCCCCGTCGCTGCCGTTCCGATTTGCGGCGTCCCTGACCAGCCGGCGATCTGGTACGCGAGGAAGCCCATGCCGCGAGCGACGTTCGTGGACGTGACCGTGAGCGTCGCGCCTTCGCTGCCGGTGGCTGTCTTGTAGAAGATATATTCGAGGGCCTTGTTGGTGCCGGTGATGCTATCGAGCTTCGTCCACCCCGAGGGCGTGGTGACCTGCCCCTGCGGCGCCGAGCCATTGCTGTATCCGACGACCAGGATCAGCAGATTTCCCGCGACCAGCGAGGCCGGGAGCGGCACCGAATGAGAGAGAGTATAGCTCGGGTCGCCGTAATAGGAGCGCGAGACGACGGTGGGCGCCGTGGCCGCCGACGAATGTTTCCACCCGGCGACCGGTACAAAAAGCATTGCGACCGTGGCTTCCGCCCGCGTCAATCGTTTCGAGCGCAGGAGGTCGGCGATGACGAGGCGCCTCTCCTCGTGCGTGACCGGACGGAACGCGCCCGGCCTGAGCAGTGCCTGCCCGGCCGGGCGAATGACCGCCGGGCGCGGCAGAGGCGGCAGCGCTGGAGCGTTAAATATCGTCATTGCATTGCCTGCACGACGAGCAGCGCCCCGAGTTCGCTGATGTGAGCGGCGCAGGCGAACTTGTGGCCGTTCGTCGTGTCGAGGCTGTCGCCACTCACCTTGGTCCAGCCTGACGTGGTTACGGCGCCGGCGGAGGCGCCATTTGTCACGTCGAGCCAGTACGAGCCGTAGTTCGTCCCCGGCGCCAGCGTGTGGGCGCCATTGTTGGTGTATTTCTGGTGCGGTCCATTGCCCGGATCGGGCGTCAGCGTTCCGCTTGATTTGGTGCCGTTGTCGTAGGTGACCACACGGGCGCCGCCGCTGAGGCTCTGCCCGGCGGTATCGAGCAGGGCGACAGACGAGCCGACATCGAGCGTCGGGTTGCCGGCGACGCCATCGCCATTGGTGACCGCGATGTGGTTGGTCGTGCCGGTGATCGTTCGGGTCGCAACGGTGCCCGAGCCGGTGCGGGCTATCAGACCCGTCGTCGCCAGGCTGGCAATAGCCGAGAGGATCGTGGCGACGGCTTGATAGACCGTCGACAATGCGGCGATCGCGGCGGCGACAAACGCGGTTGTGGCAATTTGCGTCGTGTTGGTTCCCGCCGTGGCGGTCGGCGCCGCGGGCGTCCCGGTCAGCGTTGGCGAGGCGAGCGGCGCGCGCGAGGTGTCGGCTGGGTGGACGTGGTCGGCCCGGGCGTAGTGCGTGCTCGTGCCGCGCGCCGCGGTCCCGTCCATCGCCGGCGTACCGTCGCCGCTCGCGCTTGCCTGTCCGAGGACGAAGCCGGTCGTGGCGAGCTGCGTCGTGCCGGTATCGACCGCGGCGGTGGGTGCGGCCGGGGTTCCGGTCAGCGTCGGCGAAGCAAGTGGCGCCTTCGCGTTGAGCTGCGTCTGGATCGCCGAGGTAACGCCATCGAGATAGCCGAACTCGGTGTTGCTGACCGCCGCGACGATATCGGAGGCGGTGATGGCGAGGTCCATCTTGAGCTGCGCCGGTGTGCGGTTCGTCCACGCGCCGCTCTTGCGCTGGAGGACGTCGTCGTTGGCGGGCGACAACGCAGCGATTGCGGACAGGTCGCCGCTGGCCGTCTGCTTGCCGCTCGACAGCGTGTTCAGCGCGTCCTTGACGGCCGAGCCGGAAACGCCGCTGTCGTTGGCGACCTGGCTCGCCGCATAGTCACTCGCCGCGGCGACGACCGCGCCCGTGCGGCCAAAGACGCTGGCGACCGCGCCGCCCCCTCCTCCACCTCCCGACGCGGCAATCTCGTCGATCGCCGCCTGCACGTTCGTCGCGGTCAGGCCCGACGTCGCGTTGTTGTAGAGGATTGTTGCGTGGCCGGTGGCCTTGTCGACGCGGATCGCCTCGGTCCACGCGCTGCCGTCCGCCGATACCTTGACGACGAGGTCGGTGTCGCGGGCAAGCCCGATTTCCGCGCGACCCGACCAGGCGCTCTGAAAGATCAGCGAGGCGGTGTCGGCGTCCGCCTCCTTGTCGATGACGAAGCGCATGTCGCCGGTGCCGCCGTCGGCCGCAGGGATGGCGCTGAACAGCGCGGCCGCGGAGCGAACCGACAGGCGGTTGGTGTCATCGGCGGTCGCGTTGACGCCGAGCTTGTCCACACTGCCGGAGCCTGCGGCGGCGGACTGCCACGTGCCGGAGACAAAGGCCAGCAAGGTCGACGTGCCGATATCGAAGGCCAGCCACCCCGCCTCGGGGGCGGCAAACGCCCAGGCCCCGTCGACCCATGTGGCTATCTGGCCGTCCTTCCCGGCCCAGGCGCCGGTCGCACTTGCCGCGACGATGTGGCGATCGCCGTCGGCCGGGCTGCCCAGCGGCGCGGTCAGCGTGGCATCGAGCACGGCGAGCTGTACTGCCGTGTCGAGCAGCGTCAGCGCCTCGTTATGGGTGACGTGCTTCTGCGCCTGCGCTGCCGCCAGAAACGGCAGCTTCAGGTGGTTCGTCATCAGAGGATCAGACATTGAACGCACCCACTGCGGCGAGACCCGGTCCCTCGGTCGGGCTCGCCTGGCTGATGGAAAGATGAATCACGGACGGCACGCCGCCGAAGTCACTCGCCTGGTCGGCTGCCGCATACGTCGCGGCCGGTGCCGCGACGTTCAACGTTCGGAACACGGTCGTGCCGTTGCCGATGGCGACATCATAGGCCTCGCTGGTCTCGCCGAGCGGCACCTCGACCGGGTCCCAGGAATCGCCGCCGATGCGCGTCTGCCGGATCCACTGGATGGCAATGTCGTTGCTGGTTGGATCGCGTGTGGCAGTCACGTGCACCGGCGGCAGGCACATCAGCCCGCGCCGCGCGGGACCGAGGCCAACGTCGGTAAAGGTGTCGGGATCGTACACAGCGCCAGCGGCGCCGCAGCGCAGCGTCAGACCAAGCCCGGATTCCGCCTCCGAAACGTTGAGCGAGACCACCGCCGCGTCGAGCAGCACGAAACGCGCGCCGACATCGTGGCCGGCGGCCATGACGTCGCCAGTGCCCGCCTGCCCGCGCAGCAGCCCGGACAGGCGCCACAGGTTGGCGCCGGTCAGCGTCGCGGTCTCGAACTGGATCACCTCGAAGCCGCCGTCGGCCGTACCGATGGCAGCAACGTTGGCTCCGTTCAGCACCGAGAGTTCAGGCTGACCTGCGATGCCGCCGCCGTAAAGCCTGACATCGATGGCATCGGCGCCATCCCAGCGGTAGAGCGGGCCGGCCGCCAGCGAGGCGGTCAGCTCGCCCATGACCGCGCGCCGGTCGATCGTCTGGCGCAGCGCAAACCCGCTGTCCGTGCTTCCCAGCGACAGCGCCACCGTCCCCGGCCAGGGCGAGGCGAACACGGCAACGTGCGGCGCATAGCCCGCCTCCGTTCCGGTCAGCAGAGGCAGGTTGAGGAGCATCACTTCCGGGGCGGCGACGAGGGGCGCTGCCTTCGGCGCGGTAACCCGTGCCGCCGCCGGGACCGCGGCGAGTATGTCGGGCTCGATGCTGCGCGCCTCGATGCGCCGCAGTCCGGCGTCCTCGACTTTGGTGACGAGAACGGTGCGGGTATCGCCGGCGACATCGATCAGCACCACGTCGGCCGGCTCGAGCGCCAGCGCGCGCTGCGGCAGGGCCAGGGTGAACGTTTCGCGCCCAGCCCAGGCATCCTGGAGCGCGGTATCGGCGAGGCCACTCGCGGTGGCGTAACTCATGATCGCGCCGGTGTCGGTTGTGGTCACGCGCGTGCTGCCCCCCGCCAGCCGGCGCGAACTCACCGAACTTGCCCGGTAATCGGCAAGGACATCGGAGAACGAGATCGCGATTTCGGCGGGAAGTTCAGTTTCCTGCGCGCGCGTGATCGTGAGAATTGACTTCCCGCTCTCTTCCACGAAATCGTCGCTGGTAAAGGTCGCCGACGCGCGGCGGCCGCGGCGCACCACCTTGACCGCGTCGCCAGACTCGAACGCCTCGAAGAAAAGCAGGTTGGACAAGGGCTCGAGCGCATCGCGCGCCGAGGAAGTATCGGAGATGAGAAATCCGTCGATCACGCCGTCGAGATCGTCGACGCCCTCTGCGGGAACGCCGTAATCGCCGAACACCGTCCTCACCAGCGCGTCGGCGCTCACCGCGCCGAGACGGCCGTTCAGCCAATGGCCGGTCTCCCAGTTGGCGCCGTCCGACCATACGTCGGTGAGCAGCGGAAATGCCGGGTACGGCCGCGCGTCCCAGGTCCACCAGTGGATGGCGTCGAGCGCCACCATCGGCGCGCCATAGACCGTGGATGTCGGGTTGGCGTCCGCCATGTAGAGCTCGCTCGCCGGGTTCCAGTAGCCGAGCACGGCCCCGACGAAGCGGCGCTGCATGAGGTCGTCGCCCAGCCCGCTCGAATAGTACGGGAGGCCGCCGGCCGACGATTTGGGATCGGGGAACACGTTGGGCTGGTTGGCGCCCTTGTCGACCGCCGGACAACCAATCTCGGTGAACCAGATCGGCTTCGACTGCGCGACCCAGGCCGTTGCCGTCGTTGCCTCGATGCCACCCGGCCGATCATGGTGGGCGTTGCTCCACCAGCTCTTCAGGTCCTTGTAGCGGAACACCCACGGCTTGCCGGCACCGTCGGTGATCGGCGTGCGCGTTTGCGCGTCGCGGTCGGCGCCGGTGGCGTAGTACCAGCCGTACCCCTCCCCGCCGGCGACGTTGGCGACGAGGTAGGCGGTGTCGCGTCCGGAATCCCAATTGGCCGCATCGAGGTGATCGTCGCCGTCGCGCCAGTCCGAAAGCGGCATGTAGTTGTCGATGCCGACGAAGTCGATGGACGATGACGACCACAGCGGATCGAGATGGAAGGTGACGTCGCCGGAACCGTCCGCCGGATGGTGGCCGAAATATTCCGACCAGTCGGCGCCGTAGGAGACTTTCGCGCCGGTGCCGAGCGTGGTCTTCACCTCGGCAGCGAGCGACACGAGCGCGCTCACGAACGGATAGGTCGCCGCAGCCGAACGCGCCGTCGTCAGGCCGCGCAGTTCGGAGCCAAGCAGGAACGC
>Ga0265340_10000840_pt1 | contig 17468 bp, 14 predicted proteins | sample 4CB225metaG_FD_202082 | JGI IMG/M metagenome (GOLD analysis project Ga0265340, IMG submission 202082) | Rhizosphere microbial communities from Carex aquatilis grown in University of Washington, Seatle, WA, United States - 4-CB2-25 metaG | ecosystem: Host-associated > Plants > Roots >...
CTTTCGGTCGTCGGACTCGGTCGGGATGACCTTAGATGGTTCAACATTAAACCAACTAGGGCTTCCACTGTTCAATTCCCGATCCGCGTCACTGCCACCCAACCACTGCCGCCCAGGCCCCGCCACACGACCGACCGGACGCCACGCCGCTCATCCTGATGCAGGACCGCCGGACCGTAGGCAGGATTCAGTCATGGCCGCCTCCACCGCCCCGAAGCTCGATCCGGGGCCAGAGCCCAGCATCTCCGACGAGCGCCGCCGGCACGGGCTGCGCCGGATGAAGGCCCTGGCCACCGGTCTGTTCGTGCTGGCGGCCGGGATCTTCGCGGCCACCCTCAACCGGGTCGGCGGCTGGGGCTTCGTGAATGCCGGGGCCGAGGCGGCGATGGTCGGCGCACTGGCCGACTGGTTCGCCGTGACGGCCCTGTTCCGGCACCCGCTCGGGCTGCCCATTCCACACACCGCGCTGATCCCGACCCGAAAGGATCAGCTCGGCGCGAGCCTGGAGGAGTTCGTCGCCACCAACTTCCTGGCTGAGGACGTCGTCCGGAACAAGATCGACCAGGCCGACATCACCCGCCGGCTCGGCGTCTGGCTGAGCGATCCACCGCACGCCGCCCGGGTGGCCGGCGAATTGGCCGCCGCCGGCCGGGGCGCGCTCGGCGTGCTTCGGGACGACGATGTGGCCGCGGTTTTCGAGCAGGTGGTTCTGCCCCGGGCGGCCGCCCTGCCCTGGAGCCCGATCCTGGGCAGTCTGCTCGACGGGATCGTCGACGACGGGACGCATTACCGGCTCGTGGATCTCCTGCTCGCGGAGGCCACGGGCTGGCTGGAGAGCAGCCGCGAGATGGTGATGAGCCTGGTCACCGAGCAGGCCCCGGGCTGGACCCCGCAGTGGGTGGACAACCGGATCGCCCGGCGGGTCTACGACGAGATGCATCGCTGGCTGATCGAGGTCAGCGCCGATCCGCTGCACCCGGCTCGGGCCGCGCTCGACCATCTGCTCCGCCGACTGGCCCTCGACCTGCACACCGACCCGAAGACCCAGGCCCAGGTGGAGGCGATCAAAGACCGGCTGATCGCCCACCCGGAGATGCGCAAGGCCACGGTGGCGGTCTGGGCCACGGTCCGGCGCCTGCTGCTGGAGGCGATCGAGGATCAGGACGGCGAACTGCGCCGGCGGGCGGTCTCCGGGCTGGCCGGGCTGGGCCGGCAACTGGCCACGGACACCGGGATGCAGGCCCGGATCGACGGCTACCTCCAGGATCTGGTCGGTTACGTGGTCCGCAACTACGCGAACGAGGTGGCCGCCGTCATCTCGGACACGGTCAAGCGCTGGGACGCCGACGACGCCTCCCGCCGGATCGAGCTCCACGTGGGCCGGGATCTGCAGTTCATCCGGATCAACGGAACGGTGGTCGGGGCCCTGGCCGGCCTGGCCATCCACACCGTCGCCGTCCTGCTCTCCTAGTCAACCCCAGCGTCCCTCGCAACCCAGCGCCCCTCGCAACCCAGCGCCCATGATCACCGGCTGGGCCCTCGGATGTGCTGAGTCAAGGACACCTTCACCGGCACAACTGGTGATCAGACATGATCCGGTGGCCGAGCCGGCGATGGCGTTGCCGGTATATCAATATCTAAGGCAGAGGGTAGATGTCACTAGATCGACTTAGCGCACCTGCTCCCCGGTCGCGCCGGCGCCCGCCCGCCGATGATCACCGGAGCAGCCCTGGTTCTGCGTCCGGATTCGCCGCCCTCGCCCTCCTGATCGCCGTCTTCGGTATCCGCAGCTCGAATTCCCCGGTTCCGCGCGACCACAGCGATCGATGATTTCGACCGGGAGCCATGATTTTGACCGGGAGCTCAGGGCAGATCTGGCCGAAGCTCTATCCACTGCTTGATGGCCGGGTCCGGGCCCAGGTCGTTACCTCGTTCCACCAGGAGATCCAACGGCCGGACCAGGTTCTTGATGTATTGGAGCTCCTGAATTTGGTCCGGCTCCAGCTCACGCCAGTTCTTCGCCAGCCGCCGGGCCCGGGTCAGCGACATTGGAATCTCCTGGAGCACAGCGCTGGCGATCAAGACCGGGTTGAGGGCGTCAAATTTCGAACTGGCGCCGACGATGAATATCAGGGCGACAGAGAAATTGATTTGCCTCAAGATCTGCTCGTGCCGGTCGATCGCCCCCGCTTCCACGGCCGACGCCAGAACAGCGCTGTACGATTTATCCAGAACTTGCCAATTTTCCTTAACCGGGAGTTTGTTCACGCCGGAGATTTGCGAGGTATGCACCGCAATCACCAGGAGCCACTCACCTGGAGTCAGGTCCTCCGGCTCGGGCAACCGCTCGCCCAACCGGGTGATCAATTGCTTGACGTCCAGGGCACAGAGTTCGTCTACGTAGGTCATCGGAAATAAACCCCCGCCGCCGCGATCGGATCGCGGCCATTTCCTGAGTCAGCCGGCACGGTCATTTTGCTGTTCCTCCACCAAGGTGCGGTGCGACTGACGGTTGGTCTGCCCACCCACCCCACGCAGCCGTTGTCGTGACCGACAACGGCCATGATGTTTCAATGTCCCTACGGTAGACCACATTCGCCGCCCCCGATCCGGCACCACCCACTCAGACAGCCGGTCCGTAGCGGCTTCATCCAGGTCGCGCTCCCACGATGACCTTCACGGCTAGCGCCCCGGATGCGGTTCAGATCCGGCCCACTGATTCCGGCTCATTCCGCTGCTTCGGACCCGGCGGAGGCTCACTCCTGCGCGTAGCGCCGCAGGTACCGACCGAAATGCGGCACGGTGAAGGCGATCCGGCCGCGTTCACCGCTGTAGATCAGACCCTTTTTGATCAGGCCGTCCCGGGCCGGCGAGAGTGACTGCGGTTTGCGGTGCAGCGATTCGGCGATGGCGGACGTCGGGATGCCGGCCTCCATCAGCTTGACCGATTCCACCGTGGGCAGGTCGGCCGAGACATCGGCCATCGCCCGCAGATATTCCCGCTCGGCCGGGGTGGCTCGTTCGTACCGCGAGCCGAAGAAGCCGACCGCCAGCTCGGCCTCGGACTCCGGTGCCGCCACCCGAACGTCGTCCGCGGTGATCGGCGAGCGCGGCGCGACGTCCCAGGTGGCCTTGCCGTAAGCCTGAACGAAGTACGGATAGCCGGCCGTCACCTCGTACATCTGCGCCAGCGCTTCCTCGGTGAAGTCGGCGCCCTCCTCCAGGGCCGGGGTGCGCAGCGCCCGATCGGCGGCGGCGCGATCGAGCCGGTCGATCCGGGCGTAGCGGAACAGCCGCTCGGAATACGATTTGCTGGCCGACAGGACGGCGGGCAGGTGCGGCAATCCGGCCCCGACCACGATCAGCGGCAGCGACTGCTGGCTGAGCTCGTGGCAGGCCGCACACAGCGCGGAGACATCGTCCGGGTTGAGGTCCTGCATCTCATCGATGAAGATCGCCACTCCGCGGCCGGCTCCGGCCGCGACCCCGGCGATGTCGGAGAGCAGTTCGACCAGGTCGATCTCGATGTCGCCGGAGTCGGCCCGGCCGGGAACCGCCCGGACGTCGATGCCCGGCTGCCAGCGATCCCGGAGCATGGTCTTCGACCGGCCGGTGGTGGCTGCGGTCTCTTTCATCGCGAAGGACTTGAGGATCCCGAGCACCTGGTCGGCGTCCTCGCGGTTCGCCGGGGACAGTTCGCGGATCGCCTGGTGAAGGGCGGCCGCGAGCGGACGGCGCAGCGCGGTGTCCGGTCGTGCCTCCAGCTTGCCCGTCCCCCAGCGCCGCCGCACGGCGGCCGAGCGGAGCGCATTGAGCAACACGGTCTTGCCGACCCCGCGCAGACCGGTGAGCACCAGGCTGCGCTCGGGCCGACCGCGGCTGATGCGTTCCAGCACGACGTCGAAGCCTTCCAGCTCGCCGTCCCGGCCGGCCAGCTCGGGCGGCCGCTGGCCGGCCCCGGGGGCATAGGGGTTGCGCACCGGATCCACGATCGAAGCGTATCCGGGTATCTACGATCTGGGCTAGAGATTGCAATACCTGGGCCCCACCACGCCGCCTTGACCACCGATTGGGCCCGCGGATGTGGCATCGGCTTGACACATTCGTGGGCGCGATCGGTGATCGTGGCCCAGTGGTCAGCGAAAAGAGCCGGTTCGGTCACCACGCCAATGACCGGTTCGCCCTAATATGAAGGATTGGCGGGGGCCGGGGCGAGGGAACGGCGAACCGGGGCCGGATGTGAACGAGGGCGAGCACTGCGCCGCCGGCCGATCGCCGGTTAACCGATGGCGGTGATCGGGATCCTGGACCTGGAGCAGACCCACCGGGCCGCCGGGCCCCGCGCGGCGAAGGTCCCCGGGAGGCTCGAGGTCGGGGTGCTGCTGCGCCCGGTCGGGCCGCTGATCCGGCGGTGGCGAGCGCGATGCTCACGCCGAACGTGATCGCGCAGGCCCGGGGACTGCTGCCGAAGCCAGTCGCCGCGGCTACGCTGCGAATCCTCCGCGACCCGGATGACACGTATTTGAGCAATGATCTCTCCCACTGGCTGCTGAATCCCGGTGCCCCGGAAGGCGGATCGACGCTCACCGTGCGCACACCCCCAGACGAACTGCGGGAGATCGCCGATGCCGGCCAGTTGCACCGGCTCGCCGAGACGATGTGCGCCCCGGCCAACGCCCAGGTGATCTGGCTCTTCGCCGGCTGCGGTAACCAACTCTCGGCGCTGGACAAGCAGATGGCCCCCCGGGCCGGCTGCCACCGGGTCGTGGTCGCCGGATCCGGTGGGACCGAACTGAGGGTCACCCGATGACGACGGATACGGCGTCTGATTCGGGGGTGGGACTGGCGGCGTCCCGCAGGGCAAGCCACGAAACCGCGGCCCCGAGCAGAAGCAAGGCGGCAGTAACCAGCAAGCCGAAGTGGTAACCGGATAGGAACGCGTCAAGAGGAGCGGCCCCGGCGTGGGCGGCGGAGGTTTGGCGGGCGGTGAGGATCGCCCCGATGACGGTGATCCCGAGCAGGCCGGCGATCTCCCGGGAGGCGTTGAACAGCGCGGACGCCAGGCCCGCCTGGTGAGTCGGCATCACGGCGAGAATGCTGGCGGTGAGCGGGGTAGTCAGGCCCGCTCCGAGACCGAGGAGGATGAAGCTGGGCATCAAGGTCAGGTAACTGGTGTTGGCTCCGAGTCGACTGAAGATGACGATGCCGAGCGCCATCAGCAGCATGGCGAGTCCAACTATTCGGGCGGCCCCGGCCAGCTGGGCGGCTTTCTCGGAGCCGATCGCGCCGGCCACCATGCACAAGGCCAGCGGCAGAAACGCCAGACCGGCTTTGGTCGGGGAAAAACCGAGGACACCCTGCATGTACAGCGAGGTGAAGAAATAGATTCCGAACAGTCCGAAGGCCCACAGCATGATCGCGCCGATCCCACCGCTGAAAGCGCGGATTCCGAATACGGAGAGATCCACCATCGGGTCGATCGATCGTTGCTCGATCACCGCGAACACCAGACCGGCGACGACCGCGACCGCGAAGGCGGCCAGAATCACCGACGACGTCCAGCCGCGCTGGCCACCCTCGATCAGCGCCCAGGTCAGCGTGGTCAGGGCCAGGGTCGAGGCGAGCAGGCCGGGCAGGTCCAGACGTTGCCGGACGCTCTCGCGAGACTCTGTGACGGACCAGGCCCCGAGCAGCAGGGTGATCGCCCCGATCGGAACGTTGATCAGGAAGATCCAGCCCCAGGACTCGTGCTGGGACAACAGGCCGCCCAGCACCGGACCAACACCCAGGCCCAGTGCCCCGATGCCCGACCAGATGCCGATGGCGGTGTTGCGTTCCCGGGGATCGGGATAGGCGTGGCTGATGATCGCCAGCGAAGCCGGGATGAGCATGGCCCCGCCGAGTCCCTGAACGGCACGGGCGGTGACCAGGGCAACATCCGAACCCGATAGCCCGGCCACCAACGACGCGCCGGTGAAGACGATCAGACCGGCGAGGAACAGCAGCCGGCGACCGAACGCGTCGGCGAGCCGGCCACCGGCCAGCAGCAGACCGGCGAAGGCCAGGATGTAGGCACTGACCACCCACTCCAGGCCCGAGGTGGTCAGCCGAAGGTCTCGTTGAATGGACGGCAAGGCCACGTTGACGATGTTGTTGTCCAGGTACCCCATGAAGGCCGCAAGCGAGACGGCCAGCAGGGCCCAGGGACGGCGAGCAGTGATCACAGACTCTTCTCCTATGCGGTGCACATGTACTACGTACGACACCGACAGAACACTATGCACCGCATAGTTGTCAAGGTTGTACAGTTGTCAAGCATGAGTCCCCCGAAGACGCGCGCCCGGCCCGGGCTGAGTCGCGCAGTCGTCCTCGATCGCGCGGTCGTCCTGGCCGATACCGAGGGCCTGGAGGCCGTCACGGTGCGGCGGCTGGCGCGGGATTTCGAGGTCACCACCATGGCCATGTACTGGCACTTCCGTACCAAGGAAGACCTGCTGGCCGGGCTCGGCGATCAGGTTCTGGACGCCGTCGACGTCCCGGCGTCGACCGGGGACTGGGCGGTAGACCTGCACGCGGTGCTCGTCGCCCTGGTCACGGCGATGCGGGCTCACCCCCAGCTCGCGATCCTGGTTCACGACCGGATCCTGGAGCACCCGAATGGGCTGGCCCTGACCGAGATCACCCTGCGCGGCCTCGGCGCGGCCGGGTTCGAGGTCGGAGCCGCCAGCTACCTCGCGATGCATGCGTGGCAGGTCGCCGTCTCCACCGTTACCACCAGCTTGGTCGATGCCGGCCCGATGACCGCCGAGGAACACGACGACTGTCTTCGCCGCCAGCAGGCCGCGCTCGCCGCGCTGCCACCGGATCGGTACCCCGCGGTGATCGCCCACGCCGAGTCGATCACCTACGGCCCCGATCTCACCGCCAACCCCAGCTTGGCCATCGACCACTTCGTCGCCGGAGTCCAAGCGCTCGCTCCCGGCGCGACCCGAGCACCGGGCTAGAGTCTGTCCCGTAGATCTCCGACCGGCTGCGGGCCCCCCGGACGGCGGCACAGACTCTAGGCGCGACCGGCCGCCACCGCGTCCCGGACAGCCGGAGCCACCTCCGCCGCAAACTGACGGATCGTGTCCGGGTCCTCCGTGAGGAACAGGTTGTAACCGCTCACCCCCTCGGTGAGAGTCAGCTCCGTCAGCTGCTCAACCCACACTTTCGGTGGGCCTTGCAGGAAGCCGCCACCAGTGCCCTGGAAGTCACCGAGGATGTTGTAGACGCGGCGGACGGCACGGGGATCACGGCCCTCGAGCGTCGCCGCCTCATCGATGATCGCATTGGCGCTGTTGAACTGGTGCGGCGGAAAACCGAGCTGCGAAGATACCCAGCCGTCGGCCAGGCTACCCACCAGGCGCAACATCCGCGGCCGGTACACGCCTAACCAGATGCCCATGCGGTGCGCCGGACTTGGCCCCGGATACACCTTGTCCAGGCGGAACAGGGGCCCGTCACTGCTGACCGAGGCACCGGAAGTCCACAGCAGACGGATGACCCGGATCGATTCCTCCATCGCCGCGACCGACTCGGCCGGGGTGCGCCGGGGGCCGCCCTCGCGGGTGATCTGGTCCCACATCGCCCCAGCGCCGAGCGCCAGCTCGAACCGACCGCCGCTGAGCACATCGATCGTCGCCGTGGCCCGGGCCAACATCACCGGTGGGCGCAGCGGCAGATTGACGACGTTGGGCACCAACCGCACCCTGCTCGTGCGGTGCGCGATCATTGCCAGCGCGGTCAGGGTGTCCAACTGAGGGCCTTCGTCAGGCAGGCCGGGGACCACATGGTACGGGTGATCGGGCACGGTCACCGCGTCGAGACCGGTCTCCTCGGTGAGATCAACGAGGCGAAGGAATCGCGGGACGTCGTTGGCCCGGGCGCGCAGGAAGGTACCGAACATCAGCTCGTGGCCGTAATCGGGCATGGTGCTACTCCAATCTCAGGATTTCGGGGAAATGTTGGGTGACCCTCGCCGGGCTCGTGGGCTCCTCTGGCGGGGGCTAGAGCTCGTGATTGGCCTGGAACAGGCCGGCGGGATCGACCTGCCGACGGATCAGCTGCAGACGCTGCAGGGTCGGCTGGTCGAAGGCCGTTGCCAGATCGACCTTTTCCTCCTTGAAATTCAGGTACTCCCGGCCCCGCGACCACGAGCCGAAGGCCCGGATCACCCGGTCCGTGTCGACGGCCGTCTGCTTCGACAGATCGCCGATCATCAGGCCGCCGCAGATCAACTGGTACCGGCCGTCCAGAGCACTCAACGCACCACCGGCCCGGTCGGGGCGGGACAGCGCACCGCCCAGGTGACGGATCTCGGCCGGCAGGACAAGGCTGGTCCCCGAGTCCAGTCCCGCCACCTCGATCAGGCGGTCAACAGCCGCCGGCGGGAACTCATCCAGCAGCGTGGCCCGACCCCACCCGGGACTGGGCTGTTCCGGGTCCATGTGGATGCGTACCAGCGCGGAAGCCGCTAACTCGGCGAACGTGTCGATCTCCGGGGCCAAGTCCCGCAGCGGCGCGAGCAGACGGGGACCGGCTGCGCCCAGGGCCGCACCGTCAACGATGACCAGGTTGCGGCCCCGAAACGGTTCGGGAACCTCGGGCATTGGGGGGAAATTCATGTGCCGGTAGGCCGTGGTCAGCTCCTCGGGGGCGGCCTCGACCAGTTCGGCCCAGCGGCTGAGCACCCGGTGAGCCTCACGCTGGTCCCAGACCATCATGCCGGCGTAGGCGGTCGCGATCGGGTACAGCGTGAACTCCACCGCGGTCACCAAGCCGAAGTTGGCGGCACCGCCGCCGCGCAAGGCCCAGAACAGATCAGGCTCGTGGTCGGCGCCGGCCCGCAGCAGGCCGCCGTCGGCGGTGACGAGTTCCACGGCGGTGACGCTGTTCACCGCCAGCCCCTTGGAGCGCCCGTACCAGCTGAGGCCCCCACCGAGGAGGTATCCGACGACACCGGCGTCCGGCGACGAGCCGTGCAAGGCGGCCAGGCCGTGGGCGCCCGCCCGCTCGACGATGGGCGCCCAGACCGCGCCGGCCCCGACCCGGGCGCGACGGGTGGACGGGTTCACCCGGATGGCCGACAGTCCCGATGTTCGCACCAGCACGCTGCCGCTCAGATCACCGAGCGGGTGCGCGTTGTGGCCGGTACCCACCGGAGCAACGCGCCATCCTTCGGCTGCGGCGCGGCGAACGATGCCGGCCGCGTCGGCGGTATCGGTGGGAAACGCCACCGCGGCGGGACGCAGGTCGGCGGCCAGCGCCCAGGTGGTGCGGGCCCGCTCGTAGCTGTCGCTGTCGGGCTCAATCATGGTTGTCATGCGGCGACCGTGACCAACCGACGCCGGGTACAACAGGGGAGCGTCTTTCCCCCCGTTCGACCCAACCACCGGTTCACTACCGTCGGTGTCCGGGCGGCAGCACGGGCCGCGGCGTCTGTTCGCGCCGGCCCCGAGTGTGACCCGGCACTCTGGCGCCACGCGGTCAACCCAACCCCGGAATTTTGGCAACGGACACATCCGCAGGCACAGTAGGCGGGTGAGTTCGCACGAATTGGCGCATTTTCTGCGTACCCGACGCGCGGCCCTGCAACCCCACGAACTCGGGCTCGGCAAGCGCTCCCGGCGGCGCACCGCAGGCCTACGACGCGAAGACGTGGCGACCCTGGCGGCGGTGTCGGCCGACTACTACCGGCGCCTGGAGCAGGCGCGCATCGGCCCACCGTCCGCACAGGTGGTGGAAGCGCTGGTCCGAGCCCTGCGGCTGACCGCCGATGAACGCGAGTACCTCTACCGGATCACGGACCGCGAGCCACCGCGGGCCCCAGCTCACCGCGACGCCGTGGAACCGGCGTTACGCCAGATCGTCGAGGGGTTGGGTGACTCGCCCGCCGCGGTCATGAGCGTGCTCGGCGACACCCTGATCCAGAACCGCACCGCCGCCGCCCTGATGGGCGACGCTTCCGGCCTCACCGGCAACGAACGCAACTCCACATACCAGTGGTTCACCAACCCCGCGGCCCGCGCCGTACACCCAGCCGCGGAACACGAGGAGGAGGGCCGCGCCCGGGTGGCCAACCTACGGGCCCGGGCCGTCCACGTCGGCGATCCGCGGGCCGACCACCTGATCGGCATCCTGCGCGGGTGCAGCGCCGAGTTCGAGCGCTACTGGCTCGAGCACAAGGTCGCGGTCTGCCGCTCGGGCACCAAGACGCTCGTGCACCCACGGACCGGGCCGATGGATCTCGACGTGCAGATCCTGGAGCAGGGCACCGCGGGCCAGTTGCTGGTCGTGTTCACCGCCCCGGCCCATACCCGGGCCGCTCACCTCCTTGGCCAGCTGACACCCCCAGCGACGACAGTGACAAGCAACTCGACCTGCTACTTCTGCCGCTGTCAGCACACCCCGGGGCAACCATGCCTCCCCGCGGGGGAGCCGGTGGTCCGGTCAGGCCGGAAGCCGGTCCAGTAGCCACCGCGGGCCGGCGATCCGAGTACCGGCGGGCAGCCGGGCGCGCAGGCCCCGGTCGGCGGTCACCACCAGCACGGTCCCGCCCTGGGCCGACACCTGCTGAGCGACGGCGACGATAGTGGTGTCACCGTCGGCTGGAGCGGCCACCACCTCAAGTTCGGCCGGCGCGACCGCTGTCCGGGCCCGCCCCTCGATCACCGCGACGATTCGGGTCAGCCTGATCGCATCGGCTCCGATCGCGTCGGCCCTGATTGCGTCGGCCCCGGAATCCGGGCCCTCGATCGTCGCGCCGAGCAACGCCCCCAGCGACGTCATCAACCGGGTGGCGGCACCGGCCCGGTCGCGCCACCAGCCGTCCGGGCGTGAACCCATCACGTTGGCGATGTCGACCACCAGCACGATCGGCTCGGCCGAATCCTCAGTCGGCACAAAGCGCCCGGGCGGTGGAGGAGATCTCCTTCTCGGACAGCAGCACCAGCCCCGCCGCCGGGCCGACCGGGACCGGCGTGTTCCGCGACGTCACCCGGGCCAGCCGGCCACCGAACCCCGCCTCCAGGACGCCGGTGACCAATCCCTCGGAAACACCGCCGATCCGCCGGGTCTCATCAACGATCAGTAACCGCCCGGTTGCGGTCGCCTCCCGCACGACATCCTCGATCGGCAACGGCGCGAGCCAGCGCAGGTCGACGACCCGGCAGTTGATCCCGTCGCGTTCGAGTTCCGCGGCCACCCGCATCGACATCCGCAAACCGTTACCGAACGAGGCGAGGGTCAGATCGGCGCCGTTGCCCCAGACCGAGGCCCGGCCGATCGGAGCGTGGAACGAACCCCAGAGCGCGGGAGCCGGGTAGGGCGCCCGCCAGGCATCGTCGTCCGGGGCGAGCATGTCGTGTTCCTCGTACAGCGCGATCGGCTCCAGCAGGACGCTGACCGTGCCGTCGGACTCGGCCGCGGCCAGGCAGGTACGCAGCAGGCCCGGTGCCTCCGACGGGTGCGCCGGGCAGGCGACCAGCAGGCCGGGGATGTCGCGCAGCACACCGAGCGCGTTGTCGCTGCCGGAACCGCCGATCCCGTCCTGGTACGACAGCCCGGGAACCCGAACCACCAGCCCGTTCCGGTAGCTGCCGTTGGACCGGAACGACAACGTGGCCGCCTCGGTGCGCAACTGCCCCTCGACGGCATGCAGATCGCTCAGACCCTGGATCTCGGCCACCGGGAGCAGACCACTCACCGCCGCCCCCAGCGCCAGGCCGATGATGGTCTGGTCGTCGAGCACCGTGTCGGTCACCCGCGAGGGCCCGAGTTGCTTCTGCAGCCCGCGGGTGACGCCGTACACCCCACCGAGCCGGGCGATGTCGCGACCGAACATGACCAGATTCGGTGAGACCAGTGCGGCATCCAGCAGGGCCCGGTTGATCGATTCAGCCAGGTTCAGCGGGCCCTCCAGTTCGGGGGCCCGATCCTCGAAGGCCTCGGCCCGCCGGGCCGCCGGCGGCTGACGGGTGGCCAGCATCGCCACCGCGGCCGCCCGCCGGGGAGCCAGCGGCTCCATCACCTCGGCGGCGCTCGCCAGTTTCGGCCGGCCCAGGGCATCCTCCACCGCCGAGGCCACCCGGTCCCGGACGTCGAGCAGCCGGTCCGCGATCTCGGCGCCACTCAGCACTCCGTGGCGGACGATCGCGTCCATCGTCGCGGCCAGCGGATCCTTGTCCAGGTCGGCGGCGATCCGGTCGGCGCGGCGATAGGCATCCTCGCGGTCGGCGGCCGCATGCCCACCGATCCGCACGCAGGCCAGGTGCAGCAGCACCGGGCGCCGGTGCTCCCGGGCGATCTCGGCCGCCTGCCGGGTAATCTCCAGCACTTCGAGCGGGTCACCGGCGGTGTCGGCGTACAGGTAGCGAAGGCCCTCGCGGGCACCGTAGAGCGACCTGATCCAGCCCGGCGGGCTCGGCAGCGAAAGACCGAGCCCGTTGTCCTCACAAATCAGCAGCAGCGGCATCGGCACCCCCTGCCGGGCCGCCCAGCACGCAGAGTTGATCATGCCGGTCGCGGTCGAGTGATTGGCCGAGCCGTCGCCGAAGCTGGCCACCGCAACCGCGTCGTCGGGCCAGCGCAGACGCTCACCACCGCGGGCCCGTTGCTGGCGCCCGATGCTGAACGCCATGCCGAGGGCCCGGGGGAGCTGACCGGCCACGGTCACGGCCGGAGGCAGGATCGCGACGTCGGGATGGGCCAAACCCGGGTAACGGCCACCGCTGCCCGGTTGCTCGGCGGCCGAGGCCAGCCCGAGGGCAACCGCGAGAATGCCGTCGTCGAGCCCGGCGAGCGCCGTCCGGGCCAGGTAGAAGGCGCCGGAGCGGTGATGCAGCAGCGCCGGATCGTTGCTCCGCAGGGCCAGCGCCACCACCGCGTTGCCCTCATGACCGGCGGACGCGATGGTGAACCGGTTGCGACCCGCGACCTCCATCCGGCGCGCGGCGACATCGAGCCAGCGACTCGCCGCCTGCGCCTCGAAAATCTCGAGCAGTTCGATGCGGACCGCCTCGGAATCCACCTCGGGCTCCGGGGCGGTGTCCGACAGCCGCTCCAGCACGGCCCCGAGATGATCGACGAGATCTGCCCCCGGCCCCGGCTCACCGAGATCGGTCACCGTCACCAGCGGCTGATCGTCAGCGGACCGTGGGTGCTTCACCGGTATCGCTCACCATCTCCCGGCCAGCCGTCGCCCAGGCGCCCATCCCACCGTGCAGGTTCAGCGCGTCGTATCCATTCTGCGCCAGCCAGCTGACGGCGCGGGCCGAACGAGCGCCAGAACGGCAGACCACCACGAGTGCCGGCGGCGACTGGTCTGCGAGCCGGCTCGCCGGGTCGCTGGTGATCGGCAGTTCACCCACTCGGGCCGGCAGATCGGCCAGCGGGATATGCAGCGCGCCCTTGATGTGCCCGGCCTCCCATTCGTCAGATTCACGAACGTCAAGCACCACGGCATCGGCGGGGACCTGGGCGGGGTCCACGGACGGGACCGGCGGCGGGAACATCGGCACCTCCTGGGCGCAGTCACAGACATGCAGTCACAGACATCATGTGCTCATCACGGTGAAACCATCATGTGCTGATCACGGTGAATCCGCCCGGCGCTGGGCGGCGGAGCGGGCTCATCCTCTCAGGCCACCAGGGGTGCCCCGAACGAAGACGCGACCACAGAGCGTGTCACACCTCCCGGCCAGTGCGGTGAATTCGGGAGAAAGCCCCGATCCGGGGGGAACCGGCGTCCGAGACGGTGCGTCCAAGCGGGCAAGAGTCTCACCGCCCGGAAGGATGTAGCCGTGGATGATGACCGGACACCTGACCTGCACCCCAACTGCCCGCCTGATCCGAGCCGGCGGGGCCGGAAGAATCGCCGACCGGGGATCACCTGGCGGTGGTCGGCCGGATTGGCGACCCTGGCCGTGCTGCCGGTGCTGCTGGCCGGATGCGGCACGGCGAGCGACACAAAGACGGTGACGCCGCTGGCCCCGACGACCAGTGCGGCCAGTACCGCCACCGCCCTGAAGATCGTGGTCAACGAGGGTGGCGGAAAGACCGACAACTGGACGCTCACCTGCGACCCGGCCGGTGGCACGCATCCGCACCCGGACGCCGCCTGTGCCGCGTTGGCCGCGAAGGGTAAAACCGCACTTCCGCCGGTAAGCAAGAGCATAATGTGTACCCAGATCTATGGTGGCGCGCAGACCGCGGAAATCACCGGGACGTGGAACGGCAAGCCGGTGAATGCCACCCTTTCCCGGCAGAACGGCTGCCAGATCAACCGTTGGCATGCCCTCGAAGGTCTGCTGCCCAAGGAAGCCGGGGCCGGCGTCCAGTAAAAACGATGCCCGGCCGGGGAAACGTTGTTCGTCGATCGATGTGGCTTTGGCCACATCGATCGTCCCCGGAGGAGCGTTAAATCGTCGAATCGGGGCCCGAATACCCCCCAGTGGGGTCATTTACGGTTAAATCTATCACTCTGCGCCGATCGGACGATTGCATTCAGTGACGCCGCTCCGCCCGGGGAAGGACTGGACTCACCGTAGATCTATCGCTTTCTTGAGGTTCGGTCCTATGCTCGCCGAGCCCACATATGGATGTGTGCACCCATTCCTAGCAGGGGGGGCAATATGACCAGGTTCCGCCTGGCCACTGGGGTTCTTGTTTCGGCAGTCATGTCGACGGCGCTCGTCGCGCTACCGGCAATCTCGGCGCACGCAGCGCCGACCGACTGCCCCACAGCTTTCCCCACCGCCGACGCCGTTGACGGCGTTATCGGCACCGGCTACACAGTTGAACGCGGCACCACGGCCGACCCGTTCACCGCCACAATTCTCGGCCGCATTACCGATGGCATCGGCCCCGGCATTGACATGATCATGGCCGACCTGAGTTCACCGGCCCTTACCCGGGCCGGCGGCGTCTGGGAAGGCATGTCCGGCTCGCCGGTCTATGCCGCGAACGGCGAGCTGATCGGCTCGGTCTCTTACGGCCTGGCCGGATCGTCCCCGATCGCCGGGATCACCCCGGCGGCCGACATGATGAAGCTGCTGACGCCCACGGCCGCGGCCGCCGCCACCACCAAGGCGAAGATCAAGGTGTCCAGCAAGGTGGCCACCCGGATCGCCAAGACCGGCGACGTCAGCGCGGCCGAGGCCGGAACCGGTTTCCGGCGTCTGCCCATCCCGGTCAGCGTCTCCGGGGCCTCGACCGGTAGCAATAAATTCCTCAAGGACCTGACCAAGACGGCCGGGGTCCGGGTGGTCACGGGAGCGGCCAGTAGTTCGACGACCGCGTCCTCGCCCTCCGAGATCACCGCCGGCAGCAACTTCGCCGCCGCGCTCTCGTACGGTGACGTGACGGTGGCCGGAGTGGGTACCACCACCTTCGTCTGCAACGGCCAGGCCGTCGCCTTCGGGCACCCGTTGCTCGGCCTCGGCAAGGTGCAGTACACGGCCCACCCGGCGTCGGCGGTCTACATCCAGCCGGACCCGATCAACAGCCCGTTCAAGGTGGCCAACCTGGGCGGACCGGTCGGCGTCGTCGATCTGGACAAGACCACGGGGATCCGGACCGAGCTCGGTGCCACCGCAACCACCAGCTTCCCGATCACGTCGTCATTGATCCCGGACGGCGGGACGGCCGTCACCGGCAGCACCACCGACGTCTACCAGCCGTGGGCGGGTGACATTGCGGCCATGCATCTGCAGTCCAACATCGTCAAGGCGCTGGGCTCGCAGGGTGATGGCTCGGCCGCGCTGAAGTTCACCATCAACGGCACCCGGGCCAATGGCAAGACCTTCAAGATCTCCCGCTCGGACCACTACACGAGTAACGGGGAAGAGGACGTCTCGTATGTGGCCGCCGACGATCTGTACAACATCGTGTCCTCGCTGACCTCGCAGTCGTTCGACGACCTGAAGATCACCAGCGTGAACATCTCCGGCACGGTCTCCAGCAAGATCAGCCAGTACCGGGTCACCTCGGTGAAGGTGAAGAAGAGCGGCAAGTGGGTCAGCCAGAAGGGCGTCCTCAAGGTGAAGGCGGGCAAGAGCATCGCCACCCAGATCACCATGGCCCTCTACCGCAGCAGCAAGACCGTCACCGTGCCGCTGACGATCAAGGTTCCGGCCAAGACCCAGGGCGCGAGTGGCGACCTGAACATCTCCGACGGGTACGACGCCGGATACATGATGAGCGAGCCGAAGTCGCTCACCGCCTTGATCAACCAGCTCAACACCTACCCGCCGAGTGACGCGATAGTTGGCACGCTGCAGTTGGAAGGCCCGAAGACGGTGAACACGGTGACGGTGAAGCAGACCGGCGCCACGGTTTCCGGGTACGCGAAGGACCTTTCGATCCAGGTCAAGTTCTGAAGCACTGAGTCCTCGAAGTGCCCCTCTCGACGCCGGGAGGGGCACTTCGCTGTCCAGCTACTTGAGCGGGCGGGGCATCACTTGAGCAGGCGGGACATCCGGCGGTCGGCCAGGATCTTGCCGCCGGTCTGGCAGGTCGCGCAATACTGCAGGGACGAATCGGCGAACGAGACTTCACGGACGACGTCCCCGCAGACCGGGCAGGCCTGGCCGGTCCGCGCGTGTACCCGCATGCCGGCTCGCTTGGCGTCCTTCAGGTCTTTAGCCGGCTTCCCGGCCGCGGCCGCGATCGCCGTCGTGAGGACGTCGTGCAGCGCCTCGGACAACCGGGTCACCTGATCGTCGTCAAGCTTGGCACTGATCGCGAACGGCGAGATCCGGGCCGCGTGCAGCACGTCGTCGCTGTAGGCGTTGCCGACCCCGGCCAGGATCGACTGATCCCGCAGCAGACCTTTCACCTGCTGGCGGGATCCGGCCAGAATCGCCGCCAGCGCCTCCCGGTCGAAACCGGGCGCGAGCGGGTCGGGGCCGAGCCGGGCGATCCCGGGCACTTCCGCCGGCGAGCGCACGACGTACACCGCCAGCCGTTTCTGGGTACCGGCCTCGGTGAGATCGAAACCGGGCTCGCTCTCGTCGTCCGCGCCCGGTTCGGCGTCCAGATTCGGGGTGAACCGCACCCGCAGGGCGAGCGGGCTCTTGCCCGGTTTGAGCAGCGCCGTCGGCGCGGAGTCGTACCAGCGCAACCAGCCGGCCCGGGCCAGGTGAAAGATCAGGTGCAGACCGTCGACGTCGAGGTCGAGGAATTTGCCCCACCGGTTCACCGCCGTGACGGTGAGGCCCAGCAGCGCGGTCGGCTGCGGATCGTAGGTCTTCAGCACGCTGATCGCCCCGATGTCGACCCGGGCGACGGCGCGGCCGATCAGCCGCTCGCGCAGGAATCCCGCGAGCGCCTCGACCTCGGGCAGCTCAGGCACCGAGCCATTGTCTCCCGGGCGGGGCGGCAGCGACACCCGTAGATCAGCTACGGGTAGGTAAGCCATACCTTGACAC
>Ga0265340_10000843_pt1 | contig 17447 bp, 9 predicted proteins | sample 4CB225metaG_FD_202082 | JGI IMG/M metagenome (GOLD analysis project Ga0265340, IMG submission 202082) | Rhizosphere microbial communities from Carex aquatilis grown in University of Washington, Seatle, WA, United States - 4-CB2-25 metaG | ecosystem: Host-associated > Plants > Roots > Rhizosphere...
GTAATTGCCAGCGTCAGCCCCCGACAGGGAGAGGCCCGTGCCGGTGACGGTCTTGGCGACGCCCACGTTCTTGTCGGAGAACAGAGCGCTGCCGCCGGCATAGCTCACATCGTCGCCGCCGAGCACCCCGCTCAGGGTGCGCGTCAGGATCGTCGCCGAGGTCGTGGCGTTGTACACCTTGTCCGCCGCGGTGATGCTGCCGGTCAGCGCCAGCGCCGTGATGTCGGCGGTGGTGGCGGCGCTGGTGTTGACCGTGTAGTTGCCGGCGTCGGCGCCCGACAGGGAGAGGCCCGAGCCGGTCACGGTCTTGTCGACGCCGACGTTCTTGTCGGAGAAGGTGGCCGTGCCGCCGCTATAGCTCACATCGTCGCCGCCGAGCACCCCGCTCAGGCTGCGCGTCAGGATCGTCGCCGAGGTCGTGGCGTCGTACACCTTGTCCGCCGCCGTGATGCTCCCCATCAGCGCCAAAGCGGTGATGTCCGCGGTGGTGGTCCCCGTACCAAAGGCATCACCCAGGAGAGCAAAGAGCTGAAATTTGCCGGCGTCTGCGCCGCCAATGCCAAAACCGCTATAAGCGACCGGCTTGCCTGTCCCGACATTCTTGTTATCGAAGTTGGCCGTTCCCGCCACCAATGTGACGTCGTCGCCGCCGGCTGTGGGCGTCCCCACAAAGGACAAGGCCGCTGCCGCCGTGGCGTCGTAAGTCTTGTCGACGCCCTGCAGGTACAGCCACATGTAGGGTTTCAGTGTCGCGCCCTCGGTCAAGGTGAAGTGGCTCGAAAAGTCCGTCGGTGCCGCGTAATCGCTCGGACCGTAATAGATGGTGATGGTCGTATTCGTGCCCGTGGCCGTGAAGGTGGGAGTGGCAGGAGCAAAGACCACCGTACCGCCGCCCGGACCAGTGCCGTCGCTGTCGGCGCGCAGCACAGCGTTGCCTCCCGTGATCGTCATGGCCGCCGCCACATTTATGTCGTTTCCGGCGTTGGCGACCAAGTTTCCGCCGGTTGTCGTAACGGCCGCATTGAAGTTCACGTTCCCTACCGCATTCAACGTCAGGGTCGTCGCTGCCGTCCAAGTCAACGCCGCGTTGACGTTCACATCGCCGTTGGTGCCGGTGGCGCCGTCATTACTGGAAATGGTGACGTTCGATGAAACCAGATCGCCGCTGAGAGTAGGGCCCGAGATGTCGCCCCCCGCTCCGATCGTGAAGTCGTTGGGATCGATCAGCCAGCTGCCTAGCCTGCCTTGTGCGGATTGGGTGGTCACAACGGCCTTGTCAGCAATTTTGACGTGCGCCGCCGAGGTTTCGATGGAGCCTCCATCGCCGCCATTTGGGGCAGACGCGTCAAGCGTGCCGCCGACGTTCGCAGTGCCGCTCTGCATGTCGCCCAGGAGTTTAATCGTGCCATTGTGGTTCTCGATGGTCTGTGCCTCTATGACGCCCGTGTTGTTCACCGCGGTCCTGAGCAAAGCGCCGGCCGCCTGCGCGGTCATCAACACTTGTCCACCATTCGCACGGATCATTCCGGCGTTCTGAACAAGCGCATTCACCGCGCCTTCGTTGACGGCGACATTGAGCAGCCCGTCTCCCGCCACATCGAGTGTTACGGCGGAACCCGCGGCCAGCGCCACGGTCCCCAGTCTTGCACTGATCACCCCTTCGTTGTTGACGTTGGCGCCCAGCAGAACCACATAACCGCCGTCCGCGTTGATCGAACCGCGATTATCGACCGCGCCGCCACCGGTCCCGGAAAATCCATATTGACCTTTCATGAAGTTCGCGTCGGTGAGACCAAGGGTGGAAGCCACTAGCCCTCCGACATTCACCTGGGCCCCCTTGCCAAACAGGACGCCGTTCGGGTTTACCAGAAAGACTTTACCGTTGGCCGACAGGCTGCCTAGGATGTTCGACGGGTCGGGTCCCAGGACACGGTTAAGCGTTACCGAATCCGCGTTCGGCTGCACGAACTGAACGGCGTCGCTCTTTCCGATGCCGAAGCTCTGCCAGTTGATCGCGGCATTCTGGCTCGACTGATTGACGGTGAGTGTATTTGACGTGCTCGAAATCGACGCGTTGCCGGCGGAGACCACGCCGCCTGTGGGCAGCGTCTGGGCGTTCGCATCGAAAGCCAGTGCAATCAACCCGATCAGCCCGGCGATAGCTAAGCGTGCGCATCCCGCCAGCACAGTTGCCACTTCGAACGCCCGGTATCGATGAGGCCTCGCCGCGGTCGGCCCGAACGGCACATTCATTCGTGCCGGCACATCGACCGACGGACGTTTTGCCATCTTCAAAACCTCCGCGTTTCTATTTCCATTTGGGAACGTGTCAGAAACGCGTGACGAGACGGCGTACACCGTAAGTCATGAATTGAAAATCTTGTAGGTTCGGATAATACTCATGATGTGGAACATTGTTAATTCACTTTAAGAACTTAGATCGTACCAATTAATACTTTATAAATACTATTCGAGTGCAGTCACGGACTGTCGAATAGGGTATTCGGTTCGCTCTCCCTAAATGGAACCGCCGCGCTCGCTACCGCAGTTGGCTACGTTATGATTACTCATCAGACGCAGTGAGCATTTAGCTCTCTAGCCGTCGCGTTACCGGCAACGACTGGTTTGGGCGCAAAATCGCCCAAAGTCGAATGGCTGAAATGGTTCCGAGACCGTACACCGGCCGTTGGTCTGACTTGTGACGGAGGAGATTATTCCCGGCTATCGCTTTCGAGAACCTGCGGCTCATCCAGCGCGTTCTGGCGCAGTGTGCATTCGTGCCAATTTAGCAGTTACTTAAACACAGTCGGAGCATTTTCCGAGCGAAAGGCACACGGTGAATTATGACCAATTGGCCCTCCGATCCGAGCCCGGTGCCTGCCAGTGCTGGCGGCTCGGTAAGCCCCGCCGTTGCCGCGCAGCACGACGGCCTCACAAGCGATGAAGCCCGCCGCCGGTTGGAACAATCCGGTCCGAATGCGATGCCCGATGCGAGCGTGCATCCACTGATCTTGGCGCTCGAAAAGTTCTGGGCGCCCGTTCCGTGGATGCTCGAAGCTGCAATCGTTCTCGAATTCGTGCTCGGCAAATATGTTGAGGGCGCAATCATCGCCGCTCTGTTGGTCTTTAATGCCGCCCTTGGATTGTTCCAGGAGAACCGCGCGCAGGCGACGCTTGCCGCGCTCAAGTCGCGGCTCGCGCTCAACGCATCGGTCCGGCGCGACCGCACATGGAAAACGCTACCCGCCGCCGAATTGGTGCCGGGCGATTTGGTAAAGCTTTCTCTCGGTGCCGTTGTCGCAGCCGATGTACACATTACCGGCGGCGAAGTTCTGCTTGATCAATCCATGCTCACGGGGGAATCGGTTCCCATCGAAGGCGGTGCGGGCGTGGAAACCTACGCCGGGGTATTGGTACGGCGTGGCGAAGCCGAGGCCGTGGTTACGGCCACGGGGATACACACGAAATTCGGCCGCACGGCTGAACTGGTTCGTACGGCGCATGTTGTGAGTTCCCAGCAAAAGGCGGTGCTGCGCGTCGTGCGCAATCTCGCTGTCTTCAATGGCTGCGTCATCGCGTTGTTGGTAGCCTACACCGTCTTTCTGAGAATGCCGCTCGCCGAAATCGTCCCCCTCATTCTGACGGCGGTTCTCGCATCGATACCGGTAGCGCTTCCGGCCACGTTCACTCTTGCGGCTGCACTCAGCGCACGTGTCTTGGCAAAGCAGGGCGTTCTTCCCACGCGCCTCTCGGCGGTCGATGAAGCAGCCACGATGAACGTCTTGTGCGCTGACAAGACGGGCACGCTGACACAGAATGCGCTGACCGTGGCTGCCGTTCATCCAATGCCCGGCTCCGACGAAGCGCATGTTCTGGCATTGGCGGCACTTGCAAGCTCCAATGGCGGGCAGGACCCGGTGGATGGAGCCATTCGATCCGCCGCTTCGGGCAAGCCAATCTCTGATTCACCGAAGTTGGTCAAATTCGTGCCTTTCGATCCGGCGACGAAGATGTCCGAGGCAACGGTCACGGACTCAAGCAATGCAACCCGTCGTATCTTGAAAGGCGCTTTTGCGGCGGTCGTGCGCCTTACCCAGGCAACACCGGATGCCGCGTCCGCTTCGAAGGAACTCGAAGAAAAGGGATTCAGAGTTCTGGCGGTCGCGGAGGGACCTCCAAACGCGATGAAGTTGGCGGGATTGATTGCACTCAGCGACCCACCCCGGAAGGAATCTGCTGCCCTTATTTCCGAATTGCATGGCCTGGGTGTGCGCACCGTAATGGTCACAGGCGACGCTCCGGCGACCGCAGCCATCGTGGCAAAGGCGGTGGGGTTGGAAGGCGCTGTCTGTCCGCTGGGACCTATCCCCGATGCCGTGCTGCCGGAGCAATTTGCGGTCTTCGCGGGTGTGTTGCCGGAGGACAAGTTTAAGCTCGTGAAGGCATTCCAGAAAGGCGGCCATACTATCGGCATGTGCGGCGACGGCGCCAACGATGCGCCGGCACTGCGGCAGGCGCAGATCGGCATTGCCGTCTCGACGGCAACCGACGTCGCAAAATCCGCCGCCGGCATGGTGCTGACCGAGCCTGGCCTCGCGGGCATCGTGGCTGCGGTCAAGGAAGGGCGGGTAACGCACCAACGCATCATGACCTTCACGCTGAACTCCATCATCAAAAAGATCGTGACGGTGCTCTTCCTCGTCGTCGGGCTCATCATGACAGGACAAGCCATCCTGACGCCCCTCTTGATGGTGATCGTGATGATCGCCGGCGACTTTTTGGCGATGTCGTTGACCACGGACAATGTACGACCGTCGCCGCTGCCGAATACGTGGAATATCGGCAAATTGACCATCGCAGGGATCGTCATGGGCGTGTGCCTTCTTGTCCTTTGCAGCAGCATCTTGGCTTTCGGCAAATTCGCCATGGGCCTCGGGATCGATGCGCTAAGAACACTTGCATTTGCGAGTTTGGTGTTCGGGAGCCAAGCGGTCATTTATGCCATTCGCCAGCGCCGCCATCTCTGGAGCTCGCGCCCGAGCCTGTGGGTCGCCATCTCGTCCGCAACCGATGTCCTGATCGCCGCGGCATTGGCCGTCGGCGGGATCGCGATGGCCCCCTTGCCTGCCCTCGCCGTGGTCGGAACACTTGCCACGGCAGCCGTATTCGCATTGGTTCTGGATTTCTTGAAGCTTCCGCTATTCGCCCGACTGGAGATCGTCTAGGCTCAGGACCTGACTATTGCATGAGCCGTCGGATGAATTTCTGAAATCAGTCCAACTTCGGACACAGGCCGTTGGACCGATCAGCGCCATAAGCTCTCGTTGCACGAAAGCTGGCCGCAAACGCCATCGTCCAGGACTGCTGGTGGTCAGAGGGAAGCTGCCAGACTGTGGATCATGAGATCGATGCCGTTGCTGAGAAGGATCACGACAACCGCCACGCCGGTGTGTTTCAAGATTTCAGAAAAGGTTCCGAGGTTCCGCGCTTTGGCAAGAAGGTAGCTGAGCATAGAGAGAAGCAAGAAACCCCAGACGACACAAACATAGATGGCGGCAGTAGTCGGCAACACGAGAACAATCAAGAGGAAGCTGCCTGTGATGGCAAGCCGCGCCGCATAATTGGCGACCGTCGTGCGAAAGGCTTGGCGTCGAGCCATTCTTTCTGATTCCTGGTAAATGTGCACGCTGAGCGAATCGCTCAAGTTGTCTGCTATTCCGATAATGAGAAGGCTCGCGAGCACGGTCGCTTTACTCGCGGTTGCGGCAGCGAGCCCAACAATCAATGCCATACTAGTGACGATCGCGGATGGAGAGCCAAAGCTGATCCACCGCAGATCGAATGCACGCAGCGGGCGACGATCCCTCTGACTCCCGTCTGTGACGCTGGCGTCTTCAGAATCCATGGTCATGCAGAAGAGCCGTTCCGTTTTCCGCCGAGGTCAGGCAAGGTCGAAGCGATCGGCTTCCATCACTTTGTTCCAAGCAGCCACGAAGTCACGCACGAATTTCTCTTGCGCGTCGTCAGACGCATAGACCTCCGCGAGCGCACGAAGCTGGGCGTTCGAACCGAAAATCAAGTCGACACGGGTGGCGGTCCACTTAAGGTCGCCGGTCTTGCGATTGTGTCCTTCGAACACGTCTTTGGCGTCCGAAACCGGCTTCCATTCGGTGCCCATATCGAGCAGATTGACGAAGAAGTCGTTGCTGAGCATCTCAGGGCGCACGGTGAAGACGCCGTGCGGCGACTGCCTGAAGTTCGCACCCAGGACGCGCAGGCCGCCAATGAGAACTGTCATCTCAGGCGCGGTCAGGGTCAGGAGTTGCGCGCGATCCACCAGCATCTCTTCCGCCGGAACGCTGCATCCCGCCTTCAGGTAGTTGCGAAATCCGTCGGCGGCCGGTTCGAAAGCGGCGAAGGACTCGATGTCGGTCATCTCCTGCGACGTGTCGGTGCGCCCTGGCGCGAAGGGTACGCTCACCCCGTGCCCGGCCTTCTTCGCGGCCTGTTCCACGGCGGCGCAGCCACCCAGGACAATCAGGTCGGCGAGCGACACCTTCTTGCCGTCCGTTCCGTTGAACGCGATCCGGATCCCCTCGATGGCGGCGAGCACTTCCTTCAATTGGGCGGGCTGGTTGACCTCCCAGTCCTTTTGCGGCGCAAGGCGAATGCGCGCGCCGTTCGCCCCGCCGCGCTTGTCGGAGCCGCGGAAGGTTGCCGCCGACGCCCAAGCGGTGGAAACCAGCTGGGAGATTGAAAGCCCCGACGCCAGAATCTTCTCCTTGAGTGCGGCGATGTCCTTGGAGTCGATCAATTTGTGATCGACGGCCGGGACGGGATCCTGCCATATCAACGCCTCCGCCGGGACCTCCTGGCCGAGATAGCGCGAGCGCGGGCCCATGTCGCGATGCGTTAGCTTGAACCAAGCGCGGGCGAACGCATCGGCGAACTGGTCGGGATGTTCAAGGAAGCGCCGCGAAATCTTCTCGTAGACCGGGTCGAGGCGCAGGGAGAGGTCCGTCGTCAGCATGGTCGGCGCGTGACGCTTGGAGGGATCGAACGCATCGGGAATCGTGGCGGCATCACCTTTGGCTTTCCACTGATAGCAGCCGGCCGGGCTCTTGCTCAGTTCCCATTCGCAGCCGAACAGATTCTCGAAGAAATTGTTGCTCCACTTCGTCGGCGTCTCGGTCCAAGTGACTTCCAGGCCGCTGCCGATCGCATCGCACCCCTTGCCGCTGCCGAAGCTGCTTTTCCAGCCGAGGCCTTGCTCTTCGATGCCGGCAGCTTCAGGGGCAGGACCGACCAGCGCCGCATCGCCCGCGCCGTGCGTCTTGCCGAAGCTGTGCCCGCCAGCGATCAGCGCGACGGTTTCCTCGTCGTTCATGGCCATGCGCGCGAAAGTCTCGCGGATGTCCTTGGCCGCCGCGAGCGGATCATGATTGCCGTTGGGACCTTCCGGGTTCACGTAGATCAGGCCCATTTGCACTGCGGCGAGGGGATTCTCGAGATCGCGGTCGCCGCTGTACCGCTGGTCGCCTAGCCAGATGTCTTCCTTCCCCCAATAGACGTTTTCCTCGGGCTCCCAGACGTCCACGCGTCCGCCGCCGAAACCGAACGTCTTGAACCCCATCGATTCCAGCGCGCAGTTGCCTGCGAGGATCATCAGATCGGCACACGATATCTTCTTCCCGTATTTTCGCTTGATCGGCCACAGCAGCCGGCGCGCCTTGTCGAGGATCACATTGTCCGGCCAGCTGTTGAGCGGCGCGAAACGCTGCAGGCCGGAGCCGGCGCCACCGCGGCCGTCGCCGATGCGGTAGGTACCCGCGCTGTGCCACGCCATCCGGATGAACAGTGGACCGTAGTGGCCGAAGTCCGCCGGCCACCAGTCCTGCGAATCCGTCATCAACGCGGTGAGGTCGGTCTTCACCGCCTTGAGGTCGAGCTTCTTGAACTCCTCGGCGTAGTTGAACGCCCCGCCCATGGGATTGGATAAGGAAGAGTTCCGGTTGAGGAGATTGAGGTTCAACTGGTTCGGCCACCAGTCACGGTTCGACCTGCTTCTGAACGTCGCGTTAGGGCGAACCCCATGCATTACGGGGCACTTGCGGGCGCTTCCGACATCATTTTCGTCCAACTATCTCTCCCGTCGTGGCTGGGATTGTTGAAAAGCTGTGTGGCCAAGTACCGTGTCAAAATTCGGGGCTACCGCAAAAGGCCACGTACCGCTGTCCAATGTCTGATGGATTCGAAAGGATCCTAAAAGCGTGCGCCTCAAGACATGACATTTCAAGCGCACTTGATTTGTCCAACGCGCCGGTGGCCTGACTTCACGGTCGAGCAGGCGCGGGTAGAGACTGCCGTAACCAAAAAATTCCACTCGCTTTGACCGCCGAGCGAATCGACGCTCCGACCGCATCAATCCGCCACGCCGGGGGCGGCGCGCGCGACGACCGCGGCCGGTTCGGCGACTCTGTCACGTATCGTCGACGACCCATGCGTCGGTACCCCGGATAGAGAAAAGACGTCTTGAATCGTCTTGATTTCCGGCAAAATGTAGACAATGCCGCTCGTGCCGGTGAATGTTCCGAGCACGACTTCGTCGTAGAATTTCACGGGGACGTTGATGCAGCCGTAGGAAATTCGTTTGTCGAGCGGAGATGTCGTTGCCAACCGCGCCAAGCGATGGTCGCCAGGAGCGCCTTTGATGACACGATGCAGCGAGAGGGCGTTGCCGTAGTCGATCCAGAGAATATCCTGCTCGAGATCGTGTCCAAGCGATGCCACAAAGCGGCCCGCCGGCGTCGTTCGCTCCGCGGGTCGTATGGTCATCAATTTTCGGTTGCCAATGCCGGGGACGCTGTCGTCGCCGCGGGCTTTGCCCAGCAGCGCGAAAGTGGCGCCAAGTAGTCTTCCGTTGCTGTCGAAGACGAACACTTTTGCTCTGGTCTTGTCGATGATGACGTATGGCAGGCCGTTATTGTCGCGCGACGCCACTGCCCAGTCCGCCACACGCCGCGCATCCGTCGAGGCAGTTTCTCCGAGAAAATCCGCCCTTGGCGGCTGACTTTCAGGTGGTATCTGGACGCGGAGCGTTGAATCTGCGGATGGGTCTGAGCCGGTGGACATTGCTTCATTGGTTGCGGCCAGGCGCGAAGCATCACCCGCCATGGCGACGGTCGGCCACAACAGCATGGCCGTCACTAGAACCAGTCGAATCTTCTTGGTCGTACTCAAAGCCTCCATCTTCGCCATCTACCGCGCGACCGGACGTGGGTTCTAGTGCCGGTCTTGCTTGCGCGGATACACAGGTGGCACGTAGACAACAGGCGGGACCACTTCCACCACCTGCACCGGCGGAGACGGCATTCTCACGCCGCCCGCGAGCACGGTGACTCCGGGAGATCCAGCGACCAGCGGCGAAATATTTGCGGGCTGGAGTATCTCAACCGGAAGCAGTGTCGAAGTTGGTGTCGGAGTCGGCGTCACGACAGGTGGTGTCACGACCGGCGGGGTCACGACCGGCGGAGTGACGACGGGTGGTGTTACGACCGGCGGTGTTACGACCGGCGGTGTTACGACCGGCGGAGTGACGACGGGTGGTGTTACGACCGGCGGCGTGACGACGGGTGGTGTTACGACGGGCGGTGTCACGACCGGCGGCGTTACGACAGGTGGTGTCACCACCGGTGGCGTTACGACAGGCGGCGTCACAACCGGCGGTGTTACGACTGGTGGGGGTGTGACCACTGGCGCTGCGCTGATGGTCCCAGTCGTTCTGAAACCCGAAGTGCAGCAGTTGGCAGCGAGCGCGTAATTGGCTGCGTCTGTGCCAGTGAGGCTATAGCCGCTGTAGGTAATGCCGATGTCGGTTCCCACGGCTGCGCTGTCGTATACGGCGGTGCTTCCCGTACCGGCAACCAACGTGACTCCCGTGGGCGCGCCGGACGTGGCGGTGCTCTTGAACCCTGTGAGCGTTGCCGCCGTTGTGCCGTCGTCAACTTTGTCGCCATTCGGGAAGACCAACATGTGTTGGGCGAGCGTCGCGCCTTCTGTCAGCGTGAATTTTGGCAAGTAATCCGTGGGTGTTGTGTAGGAGACCGGATTGTAATCAATGACGACTGGTGCAGCCGTGACGGTGGTGGTCGGCGAGAGAGGATTGAAGATCACCGTGCCGCCGACCACTCCCGGCCCAGTGCCATTGTTGCCGGCGATCATGACCAGGCCAGTGGCCAGGCCGAGGCTCTGCGCGGGAATGGTGCTGCCTCGGGTCAGCGTAATGGCCTTGTCCACGTTGATATTGTCCCCGGCACATATCGTGATGTTGCCGTCGGTCGTCGTCATAGCCCCGACAGCAAGCAAATTCACATCACGTCCGGCGCTCAACAGGACGCTGCCGTTTGTCGTGGTGATGGCGGCATTATCATTGATGTCGCGGGCGCAGCACACCACGAGATTGCCGTTCGTCGCTGTAATGGAGTTGTTGATGTTGACGTCGCGATCAGCGGTTAATGTCAGCGTGGTTGTGCTGGGGGCGGCCGTCCAGCTGACCGCATCGTTCACGGTGATATCGCCGTTACCGGTCGTTGCCGTGTGAAGACTGGTCGTGGGAGGGGTTCCGGCAACTGTCGCATCGGAGCCCGTCGTCGTACTGATGTTGACGCTGTTCGTCACCAGCAAAGCCGAGAGTGTCGAGCCCGCGATGTTGCCCCCGGCGCCGATCGTGAAGTCCTGCGGGTCGACCAGCCAGGTGCCCGTCAATCCGTTGGGGGCGGCGGTGGTGACCTTTGCGTCGTCCGCTATATTCACGGTCGCGGCAGACGTTTCTATTGCCCCGCCGTTGCCGCCATCGGGCGCACTGGCGTCCAGCATCCCGGACACATTGACAGTGCCGTTCTGACTGCCTGCAAGGAGCTTGATCGTGCCGCTGCGCATGTCAATGTTCCGGGCCTCGATGACGCCCGTGTTATTCACGGCGCTCTTGAGCAGTTCGCCGGCCGCCCTGGCGGTCATCAGGACCTGTCCGCCATCCGCCTGGATTAGGCCGCCGTTTTGAATGAGTGCCTTCACGGCCGCTTGATCGATGGTCACATTGAGCAAGCCGTTGCCTGCAACGTCGATCGTGATGGTACTTCCTGCGGCGAGCGCCACGGAACCCAGCTTGGCCGTTATCACACCTTCGTTGCTGACATCGGCACCCAGCAGCGCCACATAACCGCCGTCAGCGTGAACGGCGCCCTGATTGAGGATCGGGCCAGCACTGGACCCGGTGAATTTGTAATTGGCCGCCATGAAATTGTCGTCGGTGATGCCGAGCGTCGACGTCACAAGCCCTCCGACATTGACCTGGGCTCCCTTGCCGAACAGAACGCCGTTCGGGTTCACCAGGAATATCTTGCCGTTGGCCGACAGGCTGCCCAGGATGGCCGACGGGTCGGCGCCCAATACGCGGTTAAGCGCCACCGAGTTGCTGTCGGGTTGCTGGAAGGTCACGCTCTCACCCTGAGCGATGCCGAAGCTCTGCCAGTTGATCGCCACGTTCGGGCTTGACTGGTTCACGGTGAGCGAGGTGTTGGTGCTTGAAATGCTGGCGGCGCCCGCCGAGACAGTCCCGCTTGTCGGCAGTGCATAAGCACTTGACCCGATGCCCAGCGATAAGAGGCCGGCCATCCCCAAGACCACTACACGGGCAATTCCGGTCAGAGCCGTCGAGCACAGCCAAGCTTGTTTGAGGGGCACGGTCGCGCTGACAGTGCCGGAACAACGCGCGTTCGCGTTCCCGAATGGGCTGATGGCATCTGTCATGGGGGCGTTTCCTTGTGTCTAAAGACCTGCCCCCAGACGACTATGCCCTCCTATTTGTTTCAAATTCTGAAATTAAACCTAGAAATATTTAACGACCTGAACCCAGAAGCCGCCGAAGCTGTCGGGCGCCGATGTTGCGGGCTTATTGCCAAGTTCCCAGGCGTAGGTTGCAGACACTGCAAAGTTGTTGGTGGCGGCCCAAGTGAGACCCACCCCGGCTCCGCTGCGGGTTGCGCTATTGGACCCGCTGTACCAGGGCGATTTGTTAAGAGTCACCGAGCCGGTATCGACGAAGCCGATCAAATGCATCTCGCCAGGCAGGCCATCCGGCCACCGCGGCAGCAAAAACCTGGCTTCAAGAGTCGCAAGATATCCCTCGTCGCCATAAGCTTCGCCTTCCGGATAAGCCCGTACGCCATAGGCGCCGCCCAGCTCCATCTTCTCAGAGACGTCCAGGTTCTTGGAGGCAATCTGTCCTCTGACAGCTCCGTATAAAGAGAGAGGGCCGATCAGCTGCTGCAAGCGAGAAACGCTGAACGCCAGCTTGGCGTAGGCTCCGTTGGTCTTTGCGGTTGCCGCGTCCGCTGTCCGCGCCAAGGGGCTTTGAATGTCGAGCGTGCCAAGGCTGGCTACAAGCGAATAGGAGTCCCATCCGCCGCCGCCGAACATGTCGTGATGGTCGCCGCTGATCCCCGGCATCACCACCCAGGCTTGCTTGTCCGTGATGCTGGACACGGCGCCGATTTTGTCCCGGAAGGTCCTGAAGTCGAAATCGAGCAAGGCGTAGAGATTGTCGTTGTATGATCGAACCAACGGATAGCTGCCGTAAAGGCTGGCGATTTCCTCCGAGCCGCTGGCATGCAAGCTGGTAAACTGCCGTCCCAACCGGTACTCGAATGCCGTGTATGCGGCGCCCACCGTCGCGTCCCCAAGCTGTGTTTGATAGGACAAGCGGCCATATTCCAGGCCGCCGGTCGTGGAAGAAAGGACGCGGGCGCTCAGCACATCTCCGAACCCGAGAGGTTCATTGAAATTGACGGTGGCACCGAGGCGGTAAACGCCCGTATAAGGATTGCCTGCATTGTCGCCTTCGATACTGCCGTCCACTCTTTGCCCGGGCACAACGCTGACGGTGAGGTCCGATGTTCCGACTGCGGATCCGGGGGCAAGTGTCGACTTCACCTCCACACCGGGGATGTCCGAGATGATCAGCAGTCGCCGCTCAAGCGGTGCGGCGACGACAGGATCCCCGCTATTCACGCCGTCAAGAACGTCGTTTATGACAGCGTCCGAAACATTCGTCTGATTGTCCAAACCGATCTTGCCATAGCGGCCCTCGATCACCGCAATCGTCACGATCCCGTCCTTTATGTCTTGGGGAGGCAGATAGGCTTGCGCCACGAAGTATCCGCTTCGATTATAGAGATCGGTAATCCTCGAAGCTAAACCGCGCAGATCGGCCAGACTTAATTCGCTACCCGGCTTGAATCCGGTGGCCGCGATTAATTCGGCTTCGGAAAACCGCGTCTGCCCCGTCACATGCAGCGACGTGACCGGGAACTTGGGTCCGGCAGCCTCAGGGACGGTTAGAGTCTGTTCTCGCTTAATTGGAAGGTCGGGAATTGAACTTCGTAGGGCTGGTGCCACCGGAATTTGTTGAATTTGTCCACCAGCACCGACCGGCGCTTGGGCAAGAGCATTCTGACTCATCGCAATTAGGGCGACCGAAGAAAGGCCCAACTTCAAAACAGAGCCGCCGAACCCGGCTAAGGCAGATTCGTGATGGTTCCGCTTCAGAGTGCACAGAAGTGCGAAGAACTCATTTCGTGCCATGCGCATCGCGGTTCCCCCAACAATAAGCAGTCAAGCCGTCAGCGATACTGACGGACCGCCCGCAGCAGAAAGAGCCCACGCGCAGACGGCGCCAGAATCGCATGAATCACCTTCCACGCACTTTGGCAGGTGCAGAAACTACGCGGGAGGTTCGGAAACTACCTAGGTACAGGCTGCGCGATTGCGAAGGATGATTCGAACACTGTTCACTTAGCTCGCGACCGTGCTCGGGAGAACATGGGCGCGAGCGCGCCGGCCCCGTCAGGAGATGGATTCGGAGAAGACGTCGCGGATCGATTTGATTTCCGGCAGGATATAGACAATGCCATTCGTCCCCGTAAACGCTGGGTCCACAACGCTGTCGAAGAAATTCGCCGGCACATTAATGCAGCCAAACGTGATTCGGTGGTCGAGCGGTGACGCTGCTGCGAGTCGTTGGAGGCGCGCCTCCTTGGTATTTTTTGCCAAGACGCGGTGTAGAGCCAAGCCGGACGGGTAATCCACCCAAAGAACGTCTTGCGGACCTAGAGAATGGCCCAGGGCGGCCACAAAGCGACCCGCCGCCGTTGTGCGTTCCTCTGGGCGTATGTCTGAGAGTTTCCGGTCGCCAATTCCAGGCACTGAATCATCCCCCCGAGCCAATCCGAGCAACGCAGGCGTGGCACCAAGTAGATGTCCGTGCGCATCGAAAACAAAAACCTTCGTGGCCTTCTTGTCGACGACCACGAATGGCAGGCTGCGGTTGTCGCCTGTATTGACTACCCAGTCCGCCACTTGTCGCGCGTCATTCGAAGCCGGCTCACCCAGGAAGTCCGCCAGGTTTGGTTTAGGCATCGCTGAAGGTCGCGCCTCTGCTCCAGCAACCATCGCAGCGATGGAGCTTGGGTGTTCATCCAGCGCCGCCAGCGCACGCGCAGGCCCGCTCGCAAACAAGCCGAGACAAATCCCGGCAACCATGATTGCCGCCCTCCTATGCACCCGACGCGAGAATTGTGAGGTCCGCGGTTCACCCAGGGGGTGAATGCCAGCGGTTATCTTCTTGGAAAGCGCATAGGCGGCCATTTTCTAGTCCCAGGTTGTCGCTTGAGCGGCGGGACGCTTGGCCCATTGGCGCCGGGACCAATCGAAAGGCCGACGGGAAACGGACCGGGTGCGATCACGCTCGCGAACTCGGTGTCAGCCAGCCCACAGCGGCGAGCACACCGTTACCGGGACCTCTGCAACAGCGATGCCAGCAATTCGCGCGATTCTCGGGTGTCTTGTGTCTCGTTTTGGAACTTACAGCGAAGATGAAGTTCGACGGCGCGTATCGAGGAGGCAATCGCGACCCCTGCTGCCAAGAGGGCGGAGGCTGCGCCATCGGCGAAGCAACCCCTGCCGCGCTAACGGATTCCCATCGTGCTCCGTACGCGAATCCCGCAACTCTGCGGACTACCGAATACTCGAAGAGCGCAACTATGCAATCGCAGTTAACAGTCTGTTGACAGCGCTTGGCTTCGCATTGGTCGATATCGTCTTCTCCCTGAGTAGTATCCGAACATGCATCGACGAGGTTTTGATGGTTAGCTCCAACACAGGAACGGCGTTGGGCCGTTCTCGCCGCTAAGCCGCGACGAATTCACCCAACAACCCCGGAGATTCTGATGCCGAAAGCCACACATCATTCAAGTGAACATCACCACGCGGCGGCGATGCACCACGAACTAGCCGCTCACCATCATCGTCATGCGGCTCATCACCATGACCACGGCCGTCATGCAGAGGCCAAAGAACATGCTGCTTCGGCCCTCGAACATAGCGGTCACGCGCATAAGCACTCCACGACAGCCCATGAGCATTCGCAAAAGTAATCTCACGTTACGTTGAATGCAGTGGAGCCCACCGGAGTCATTCGGTGGGCTTCTGCTTTTTGCGTCTTGGGCCGTGATATTTCCTATGCCCGGACTTGCTGGCCTTCTTCATTAGTCCGCCGATAGGTAAGGCGTTTTCCAACAATGCGAGAGATGGATTTCGCCATACGCATTTCATCGGTGACGCCAACCAGAACGGAACGCTCGCTTTCAACGTTGCGATCCTCTCGCCCGAGCATAGCACGCTGCAACGCGCAAAGGGGTCCGCACGAACGTCGTCTTATGGCGCTTCTGAGACGTTCTCTCAATGGTGAGTTTGGGGCCGCAACCGGACATCCGGGCTACGGCCGGTATGCGCCAAAACTTGCCGTTCCCACTAATGGAAAGAATCGAACACTTGGTGCCCGCTGGGCAAGTTCGCGCGGGGATGGAATGCGGACATCAGATTCGGCAGTTTTATAGCTCGCTTGGCGCCATTAGCTGACATGCTCCCGTTCTTGCAGAGCAATCGGGTCACCCGTGTTTATCAGGCGCATGTTTTGGCTGCACTGACCAGGCCGCCGGCTTGTCGTCCTTGTCTGCTTCGGCCGCTGTCGCCGTCGCCTGCAGCTTGCCCGGCGTATGGTGGGCGGGCGCGTAGATCGCATAGACCTGCATTGGTGTCGCCCCGATATTGGTGATGTTGTGCCAAGTCCCAGCCGGAACGAGGACGCACCAACCGTCTGAAACTTCCTTTTCAAAAGTCAGTTTGTCCTTCGCGGATCCCATCTGCACTCGGCCGCGGCCAGCGTCGAGGCGCAGGAACTGATCGGTCTCCGGATGCGCTTCAAGGCCGATGTCCCCACCGGCGGGGATCGACATCAGAGTCACTTGCAGATAGCGCCCGCTCCAGGCGACTGAACGGTAATTTGTGTTTTCTTTCGTCGCGCGTTCAATGTCGAACGATTGCGGCTGTGGCCCAATGTCTTTGATCCTATCAGCAGTGCTACCCATGACCGATCTCCTCAAGATTGCGGCGATGCACTGTCTCGCATTGCCCTCGCAATTTCTTGCTCATCGCTATTACGCTATCGCATCCATCGACAGCGGTAGGTTCGGAAAATACCTAGTGAGTGCTGGTTTCGCGGTCCTGATTGCTCCGGGATACCGGAGAGGGTTCTGAGGCCACTGGTACGGCCGGTATATCCGGTACTCATTTTCGATGCAGGTCCGCACATGGCGCTTTTGAGACCCATTCTAACCGGCAGAAATGGGTTCTTGAGCGGACTTTCGCTCAACGGGGAAGATGCGCCAGAAACGGTCCTTTGGGCGACAAAGTGCGTGAGTCACCTGCACGCCAATGCTGTTACGCTAATCAGCAAAACCATCGCTCCGCTCCAGAGTCTTCCATGTCTCACACTACCCTAAGAAATAGCTACCAATCGCTCTCCGGCCGACTCAACCTTTTTCCGCAGGGCGCGCCGCCCTCCGAGTTGCTTTTCCGCATCCTGGAGGTGCTCTTTACCCGCGATGAAGCAGCCCTAATGGCCTTGCTTCCCATCAAGCCTTTCAACATTGCCGCCGCGGCCAAGGTGTGGAAGAAGCCCGCCGCCGAATCCCAAAAGATCCTTGAAGCCCTGGCTTCACGCGGGATGCTGCTCGACATGGAATTGCACGGCGAGCAGATCTTTGCCCTGCCTCCGCCGATGGCGGGCTTCTTCGAGTTCTCCATGATGCGCATCGGCAACGGATACGATCAGAAGCTGCTCGCGGAACTCTTCTACCAATACCTCAACGTCGAGGAGGATTTCATCCGCAACCTCTTCACCGGCGGCGAAACCCAGATCGGCCGCGTATTTGTCAACGAGAACGCCCTGGGCGGCGACAACACACTCTCCGTGCTCGACTACGAACGCGCCAGCGAAGTCATCCGTACCGCCTCGCATCGCGCCATCGGCGCCTGCTACTGCCGCCACA
>Ga0265340_10000844_pt1 | contig 17423 bp, 16 predicted proteins | sample 4CB225metaG_FD_202082 | JGI IMG/M metagenome (GOLD analysis project Ga0265340, IMG submission 202082) | Rhizosphere microbial communities from Carex aquatilis grown in University of Washington, Seatle, WA, United States - 4-CB2-25 metaG | ecosystem: Host-associated > Plants > Roots >...
GTTGTGCGCGATGGCGATGCCACCGCCCGCGAGATCGGCGAACATTGGCTGGATATTGCGCGCGGTTGTGCCGCCGGTCGTCGAATAGCGGACATGGCCCACGGCATTGTTGCCGCGCAAGTTCGCGGCGTGCGGACTGTTCTTGCCGAACACATCGCCAACCAGACCGGCATGGCGCTCCGCGGTGAATTGCAAGCCGTCATAAGTAACGATACCTGCCGCTTCCTGCCCGCGATGCTGCAGCGCGTGCAATCCGAGCACCGTCAGTGCACCGGCTTCGCCGTGGCCATAAATGCCGAACACGCCGCACTCTTCATGCAGCGTGTCTTCGTCGAATGGCCGAGAGGTGATGCCTGTCATGGCTTTTTCTCTGCGCCGTCGGTTGCCTGAATGAGCCTGTCTAGCGCGCGCCGATCCTTGGCGCCATAGGTTTTTTGCGGTTTTTTGACATGGCTGTTCGCGGCCGGTTTTGGCTTCGGTTCCACCATAGGCTCGGCCGTTTTTTGTGCAGAAATGGAACGTTCATCATCCGGCACAGGGCTGCGATCGAATGCCCGCGAGTCGCGTGTGGGTACGAGCGAGAGCAAAACATCGCTCGTGTCCTGCACGAGAGGATACGTCCAGGCATGCGTGATCCAGGCCGGCTGTCTGCTTGGCGGCTGCATCAGGCATAGCAGCAGGTAACACATGCCGAGCACGATCAACCCGCGCACCACGCCGAACACACCGCCGAGCGAGCGATCCAATGGACCGATCGCGGACTTCTTCACGCTCTCCGAAAATCGCGCGCTCGCAAAGGACAACGGAATGAGCACGGCGAGGAACACAAACACGTAAGCCGCCAGGCGCGCGAGCAGAAGCGACATCATGCCGGTGAACAGCGGCGTGGCATAAGCTCCCAGATAAAGCGATGCGAAAGCCGCGACCGCCCACGCGAAGATCGACAGCGTCTCCGCCACGAATCCGCGAAAGATCGCGAAGCCGGCGGAAACGAGGATCACGGCGATCACCAAAAGATCGACGTAGTGGAAACTGACAGCAGCCATCGATTCTATTTTACCACGGCGGGCTTGGCGGTGGCGCGCGACGGACCGGCCAAAAGCGCCAGATCCGACACATCTTCTATGGAGCGTAGCGTCAAACCCACACCGTCCGCCTTCGTGCCAGCGGGAACGACGGCGCTTGTGAAACCCAGCTTTGCCGCCTCTTTCAGGCGTAGTTCAGCTTGCGGCGCGGGGCGGATATCGCCGGACAGGCTGATCTCGCCGAAGAACACGCAATCTTTCGGCAAGGGCTTGCCGGTGAAGGACGAGACAAGTGCGGCGGCCGCTGCGAGGTCCGCCGCCGGTTCGCCGACTTTCAGGCCGCCGGCCACATTCAGATAGACATCGTGTCCGCCCATGCCCAGACCGCCGCGTGCATCGAGCACAGCGAGGATCATGGCGAGGCGGCTGGAATCCCAGCCGACAACCGCGCGGCGTGGCGTGCCGAAACTTGGCGCGGCGACGAGCGCCTGAATTTCCATCAGCATCGGCCGCGTGCCTTCAAGGCCCGCGAACACCGCATTGCCGGGCGAGATGCTGTTGCGATCGCCGAGGAAGAGCGCCGAAGGATTGGCAACTTCGGAAAGCCCCTTCCCCGTCATCTCGAACACGCCTATCTCATCGGTCGCGCCGAAACGGTTTTTCACGCCGCGCAGCACGCGGAAATGATGACCGCGCTCGCCTTCGAAATAGAGAACGGCATCGACCAGATGCTCGACTTGCTTGGGACCCGCGATCTGCCCGTCTTTCGTGACATGACCGACGAGCAGCAACGCTGTGCCGCTTGCTTTGGCATAACGCACGAGATCGAACGACGCGGTGCGCACCTGGGCGATGGTGCCGGGCGCCGCATCGAGCGCGCTGGTCCAGATCGTCTGGATGGAATCGATAGCGAGAACGCCGGGTGGCGGGCCGGATTCGAGCGTTGTCAGAATATCTTCGACACATGTCGCGGAGCCGAGCGATACCGGCGCATCCGCCAATCCCATGCGGCTCGCGCGCAGACGCACCTGCGCCATCGCCTCTTCGCCGGAGATGTAGACGGCATGTCCGCCGCGCTTTCCGTATTCGGCGAGCGCCTGAAGGATCAGCGTGGATTTGCCCACGCCCGGATCGCCGCCGATGAGCAGCGCCGATCCCGGCACCAAACCACCGCCGCAGACGCGATCGAACTCCGCGACACCGGTCGCGCGGCGCGGCGGCTCTTTGTCTTCGGTCTTCAGATCTTCGAGCGCGACTTTGCGCCCGCGTTTGCGCGGACCCGCGCTCGAACCGATCGGCGTCGCAGCGCCCTCTTCGGTGATCGTGTTCCATCCGCCGCAGGATTCGCATCTGCCGGACCATTTGCCGGAGACGGCACCGCAGGATTGGCAGACGAAAGAAGCAGAAGACTTAGCCATGATTCGATTGTATCACCAACATCAAGCCGTCAATTGAGGCCTGTTTAGTTCTAGATGCGGCGCGAATGCCGCCCATATCTTCGACCACTTCGGCTCATCAAACGCGTCGCTGCCACTTGGTCGTTTATTGAGCATGTCATGCCCAGCCGCTTTCGTTGCAGCCCAGAGTTTTCTTTCTAGTGCACACACCTGGCCTCGGGTCGCGTCGAAATCAGCGTGCCGAGGGACAGAATGCCAGTACGGATATATGGGACCATAAACTAACTGTTTGATGGCCAAGCAAACGTCGGGACGAATATCGCGTGCCAGAAGATGACGTTTGATGGCGTTCGCATTCTTGTTTTCGCTGAAATGCGACCCCGCGCGCGCAAACAGAGATTGGGCAACACCAGTTACGTCGCCTGTCATTCCCACGTAACAAAATCGTTCGCTTTGCGGTCCGACAATCTTCCAGACATACAGCCAAAAACCACGCGCCAAAATCGGAGGCGGCAGATCGACTTGGTAGAGAGCGGCCAACGCCTATCCCCGCACTTCCATCTTGATCGGGCCTTCGGCGCGGCCGTGGATGAACTGTTCCACATAGGGATTGCCGCTGTGGTCGATGTCCGCGGTCGGGCCCTGCCAGATGATCTTGCCCTTGTAGAGCATGGCGATGCGGTCCGAGATTTTGCGCGCGCTCACCATGTCATGCGTGATCGAAACGGCGGTGACGCCGAGATCCTTCACCGTCGAAACGATGAGATCGTTGATCACATCGGCCATGATCGGATCGAGACCGGTGGTGGGTTCGTCGAAGAAGAGGATTTCCGGGTCGGCCGCGATGGCGCGCGCAAGACCTACGCGCTTTTGCATGCCGCCCGATAACTCCGACGGCGAAAGGTTCGCCACGTCAGCGCTCAATCCCACCTTGGCGAGCTTCTCGATGGCGATTTCTCGCGCCTTCTTGCGCGCCATACCGCGGCCCTGGATCAGACCGAATGCGACGTTCTCCCAAACCGGCAAGGAATCGAACAACGCAGCGGCCTGAAACAGCATGCCGAATTTCTTGAGCACTGCTTCGCGCTTGCGGCCGCTGATGTGGGTCGTCTCTGTGCCGTCCACGAATATCTTGCCGGACTCAGGACGCAGAATTCCCAACACCGATTTGATTGTCACGGATTTGCCGCTGCCCGAGCCGCCGATGATGACGACGCTTTCGCCGCGGCCGATCGACAGATCGACTCCGTCGAGAACGACCTTCGATCCGAAACGCTTCTTCACGTCCCGCAGTTCGATTTTCGCAGTGTTGCCAGCGCCGCTCATGATCAATCCGACAAGATCAAGGATGTGAGCAGATAGTTTGCGGCCAACACGAGAATGGACGACGTCACCACGGCGTTGGTTGTGGCGGTGCCGACGCCTTGCGCGCCGCCCTTCGAATGGAAGCCGTTGTAACAGCCCATCAGCGCGATGATGAAACCGAACACTGCCGCCTTGATGAGACCCGACTCCACGTCCCAATAGACGAGTCCGTTCATCGTGTTGTTCATGTAGACCGAACCGTTGAAACCCAGGCTGCGGGTCGAGGCGACATAGCCGCCAAACACACCAATGCAGTCGGCAATCCCGACCAGGATCGGCATGGAGATCACGGCGGCAACGACACGCGGCACCACGAGATAGCGAATGGGATTGGTGGAGAGCGTTGTGAGCGCGTCGATCTGTTCCGTCACGCGCATTGTGCCAATCTCGGCGGCAATGGCGGCGCCCACGCGGCCCGCGACCATCAGGCCCGCGATCACTGGGCCGAGTTCGCGGGTAATGCCGACGAGAACAACGACAGGAACAAACGACTCCGCGCCATAGCGCGCAGCACCGTTATAGATCTGCAGGGCCAGCACGCCGCCGGTGAAGAAAGCGGTCAGTCCAACCACAGGCAGCGAAAACCAGCCGATGCGCATCATCTGTTGGCCAATCAGATTCCAGTAAATCGGCGGGCGCACGATATTGGCGACGGAGGACGCCGTGAACTGTGAGAGCCGTCCTATTTGCGCGAACAGCGCCAAGACTGTGCGGCCGATCGCGGCGAAAATGTTCATCGCGTGGCCTCGGAATAAAAGCGCTTGAGGCGTGGGCCAAGCGAGGTGAGAAGTTCGTAGTTCGCCGTTCCGGCATTCGAGGCGGCTTCCTCCAGCGAAATCGTGTCGCCGAAAAATTCAACTTCCGCGCCGGTTTTCAGGAATTCCCGCGGAACGTCCGTCACATCGAGCGTGCACAGATCCATCGAGACGCGGCCCACTATGGGCGCGCGATGACCGGCGATGGCGCCAAATCCGTGGTTGCCCAACGACCGCATCAACCCGTCCGCATATCCCAAGGCAACGGTGGCCAGAAAAGATTTACGCCCGATCCGGAATGTCGCTCCGTAGCCAACGCTTCCACCACTGTCAACGCGACGCAGCTGGAGAATCGTGCCCGTCATTTGCGCGACAACCTTGAACGGATTTTTCCCATGCGCGGGATTGCCGCCGTAAAGACCGATGCCCGGACGCACCATGTCGAACACGTAATCTTTGCCCAGCAGCACGCCGCCGGACGACGCGAAGCTCGCAGGCGCGGACGGCAGCGACGCCAACGCGGCGCGAAAGCGTGAAAGCTGCGCGGCGTTCATCGCGTTCTCTGCATCATCCGCACAAGCGAGGTGGCTCATCCATTGCGCGACGTTGATTCCATCGAGGCGCGATGTCGGGTCGCCCGCGAGCACACTCAATTCGTCCGGCGGAAGACCAAGCCGGTTCATGCCGGTATCGATATGGATCGCAGCATCGCGTGTCGTTCGCGATGCGCGCGCCGCGGCACTCCACATATCGATCTGCGCCAGCGAATTCAGAACCGGCGTAAGATTGTTCGCGATGAATGCGGGGATCGTCTCTTCTTGCACGCCATCCAGAACGAAAATGCGCGCTTCGCCAGCGACCGGTCGCAACGCAACGCCTTCGCTCAATCGCGCGACGAAAAACGTTTTGCAACCGGCGGCGCGCAACGTCTTCGCTGCCTCGAGAGCGCCCGTGCCATAGCCGTCCGCCTTCACGACACCGGAGACTTCCGCCTTACCACTGCGCGACTGGAAGAAACGGTAGTTCTCCACCAGCGCACCCAAGCGCACGTTCAGCCGCGCCGCTTCGAAACTGTCTTTGCCCATCGGACCACGACCTTGGCTTGCGGCGAGCGGCACGGTCAAAGCGGCGGAGGCACTCACGGCTTTGAAATCCTTCGACAAATGTGCGGAGGTTGATTTCTGCTTTTTGCCATTCGCTCCCCTTCACTTCCAGACCTTTCACGCAATCTCGTGAACGGGACAGGCCGGTCGGATGCCTTTAGGTTACCCGCCAGCCAAACTAGAACAAATAAAGAACAAACCGCCCAGGGTCAACTCGATTTCTGGCATCAAGGCTGGAAATTTTGGTCAGTCCTTCGGCGGCGCGCCGAACTTATTGTCGCCCGCGTCGCCCTTCTTCGCGCCAAGCCAGATCGTAAAACCGAACTGGAAGATGAGGCCCGCCAGCACCACAAGCGCCACAATCGCAAAGCCCGGATCGTTCGGACTTATCGGCTTGCCGGACTCGGCATTGAGAACCATTTTCTCGAAGGCGCTGCCGCCCAGCACAATGCCTGCCACCGCGAGCCCCACAACGAGCAGCAATGGCAGCAGCGACCACCATCCTGGCTTGCCGATATCATGCAATCGCCGGATCCATGTGATGACCCACATGATGGTGATGGCAGCGCTCGCCGCCTGCATCTGGAAATAACCCAGCACCAGAGCGGCCACGATCAGAAGCCCGACCGAAATCCAGTATTCCTGCCGGTTGCTGCGGCCGGTGAAGAAGTTAGACATATGACGGCCAAATATTTACGTGGTTAGAGAGAAGGCATACGGCGCCAAATCCACCTTAGTTTCAATGCGAGGCAGATTCAACGCAAGCCCGCCACTGTCGAGTGTGGTAAGCGAAATGTGCCAATAGTGTCGATCTGACTTCTCTGTGACATTAAAGTCCGAAAGATATTTTTTGATCAATGCAACAGGTATTGCGAAGGCTTCATTTCGATCCATGCAGCCTAAAACAAAATATCCCTGTTTAACGGACTCCATGAATTGCAACCACTGTGGATGCAACGCATACCAATAAGGCTGGTATTCTCGCCTGTATCGCTTTGAAATCGTCGATGTCATTCCGATGTTGCCCGATGCATCAGAATAGTTCGTTTTCGATTTCTTTATGCCAACCGTACCGTGAACCTTAAAAAAGCTGCCACGATCTGTTGTCGCTTTTCGGCGATTTCTTCGACTGGTGTGAATTCAAACTTTGACGACTCGTCGTCGTGTTGAACGAGCTCATCGATTGATTGTGCCTTCTGATCGGAGTCTTGTTGGGCTTCAAATACCAAATCCACAATGTTGTCGACGCGTGTATACTCAAAGGGCAGAAGAATTTTTCGGGCTTTAGACGCTATTGCCTTGTCATCCAGATCTTCGTTTACGAACATAAGCTTGAGCAGCGCATCTATACTAATCAGACGAGTGGACCACGCGTGGCGACTTCCGCGTACCTGAGCTTCGAGGTCACCGGTATCCTGCCTTCCAACAATAATAAGGAGAGAGGTTTCTCCAATCGGAACTGGGCGATTTTTCAGTTTATCCGCATAACCGCGCACCGTGTCGAGGTTGATTCGATAAGCGTCTGTCGTCTTTACCTCTATGACTAGGTATTTCGTGCCGTCGTACCAAAGGCCATCAAATCCATTGTGATTGACAGCTCCTTGATATCGACCGTTCTCGACTTGATATCCTAATCGTCTGCCGATTTCGTTGACGACATCCTGGAGAGCAAAGCCACTATCCGAAAACACAGCTCGACCGGAGACCTTCTCAAGACAAAAAGCCGCGTAGCTGGCTAACTTTTCAATCGACCGAGTTTTGAGGAAGCCTCGCAGTTGCTCTGATGAATCAGAACCATCCTTTAGAATTCCGTCGCCGCAAACCGCAACGATCTGCTGAATCGTGTAATTGTCGGTCGAAGCCGGGTTTTGTTGGATTAATTCCAGCAAATTCATCGATGGCTAACCGTCAATTGTCCGTCACCAAGTTCGAGAACCGTGTGAAGCGGTCGTCGAAGAAGAGTTCGATCTTGTTGGTGGCGCCGTGGCGGTGTTTTTCCACCAGCACTTCCGCACGGCGATGCGCGCGTTCGCACTTTTCCAGCCATTTGATGTGTTCGGCGGAGCCGGGATCGGGCTCACGCGACTTCAGGTAATACTCTTCGCGATAGACGAACATCACGACGTCGGCGTCCTGCTCGATCGAGCCGGATTCGCGAAGGTCGGAGAGAACCGGCCGCTTGTCGTCGCGCGCGTCGACACCGCGAGACAACTGCGACAGCGCGATCACCGGGACATCCAGCTCTTTGGCCAGAACCTTAAGCGCTTTCGAAATCTCGGTGATTTCCTGCACCCGGTTCTCCGCGCGGCCAGAACCGGCGACGAGCTGGAGGTGATCGATCATCACGCAACCGATATTTTTTTCGCGCTTCATGCGCCGCGCGCGCGCCGCGATCTGCGCGATGGAAATGCCGCCGGTGTCGTCGATATAGAACGGCAGGTTGGACAGATCTTGCATCGCGAGAACGAACTTGTCCCACTCCGTCTCCGAGAAACGGCCGTTGCGGATCTTCCACATCTCGATTTCGGTCTGCTCGGAGAGAATACGCGCGGAGAGTTGCTGCGCCGCCATTTCGAGCGAGAAGAAGAGAACCGGCGCGCCGCGCGGCACATCCGCGCCCGACTCCTGATCCTGCAGATAGGCGCGGGCTGTGTGAAACGCCATGTTCGTCGCGAGCGAGGTTTTGCCCATGCCGGGACGGCCCGCGAGGATGAGCAGGTCGGACGGCTGCAAGCCGCCGAGCAGAGAATCTATATCGGCAAAGCCGGTGACGAGACCGGAGATACGGCCACCTCGGGCCTGCGCCTTTTCTGCCAGCTCAACGGTGCGGCGGAGGCTTTCACCGAAATCGATGGGGCCGCCGCTGTATTTGGAGCTTTCGCTGATGCGATAGAGCGCCTTTTCGGCTTCCTCGATCTGCGCCTTCGGCGGCTTTTCGTGCGGCGCTTCATAGGCCGTATTGACGATGTCCTCGCCGATATGAATCAGCGAGCGGCGCACCCCCAGATCCTGCAGGATGTGCGCGTAGTCGCGCACATTGGGCATCGCCGGCGCCGCCTGCGCGAGACCGGCAAGATAAGCGTGTCCGCCGACTTCGATCAGCCCCGGATCGGCCTTCATCGCCGCATGCAGCGTCAACGGCGTGAGAACCATGCCGCCGCGCTCGGCCTGCGCGGCCATGATTTCGTAAATCCGCTGATGCAGCGGGTCGTAGAAATGTTCCGGCTTCAGGATGGAACTGACGCGCTCAAGCGCCCGGTTGTCCACAAGCACCGCACCGAGCAATGCCTGCTCGATTTCGATGTCATAAGGGACGTGGCGATAGGCTTCCTGTTCCATCGGCGCTGTTCGGACTTTCACAAGGGGCCGGTTGATCGCGCAAAGCGAAGCGCGAATCAATCGCTCGCGGCCACATCCCGCAAGCATATTCCCGAATCATGCACAGCTAAATCCGGCACGCCGCAGCTTGATTTTCCGGCTGCGCGGACGCAGCCGCTACACCACGCGCAGCGGCCGCGGCATTTGCTCCGTGCCGGCGAAGCGCATGGTGCGTTCGGCATCGACCATGTAGTCGCGCGTGAGCGGTAGTGTGGTTTGGTTTTTCACAATCTGGAACTGGAACACGACTTGGCCGTCGTGGCAAAAGGCCATCTCGGCTCCCGCGAGATAGAATTCCCACATCCGGCAGAAGCGTTCGTCATAAAGCTTTGCCGCTTCGGCGCGATTGGCCATGAAACGGCGCCGCCACTCCTTCAGTGTTTCAGCATAGTGCAGGCGCAGCACTTCTACGTCGGTGACGATCAGTCCGCTGCGTTCGACGGCGGTCAAAACTTCGCTCATCGCCGGAACGTAACCGCCCGGGAAGATGTATTTCGCCATCCAGGCATTCGTCGAACCAGGACCATCGCTGCGGCCGATGGTGTGCAGCAGCATCACGCCGTCGTCGGCGAGCAGATCACGCGCTTTGGCGAAGAAGGCGTCGTAGAATGGCGCGCCGACATGCTCGAACATGCCTACCGAGACAATGCGGTCGTATTGGCCGCCGAGCGCGCGATAATCCACCAGCTCGAAACGGCAATTCTCGGAGAGTTTCGCTTTTTCGGCGCGATCGCGCGCGATGCCGAGCTGCTCTTCGGAGAGCGTGATGCCCAGGACATTCGCGTTCGCATCGCGGGCCAGATCGAGCGCAAGTCCACCCCAGCCGCAGCCGATGTCGAGCACTTTCAAGTCCGCTCGATCAAGGTGCAACTTGGCCGCGATGTGGCGCTTCTTGCCGATCTGCGCTTCCTCCAGCGTCTCGTTCGGCGCCGAGAAATACGCACAGGAGTATTGCCGGTCGCGATCCAGAAACAGGTCATAGAGATGGCCATTGAGATCGTAGTGATGTGCGACGTGCTCTTTCGATTTTTTCGCCGGATTAAACTGCGCGAAACGGCGCGTGAATGTGCGGAAGCGTCGGATTATCTTATGCAGGCCGCCAGGCTGCACCATGGCGAGGTTCATCATCAACAACGACAGCACATCGGCGATGTCGCCATGCTCCACCGTCAGGCGGCCATCGGTGTAGAGCTCGCCCAGCATAAGATCGGGATGGCGGATGAGATCGAATGCGGCGCGGCGGTCGTGCAATCGGATGGTCAGATGCGGTTCGCCGAAGCCGAACGCTACCGTCTCGCCATTCGGTTGAATGACGGTCAGCGTCCCTTGCTTCACCAGCCGATTGAGTAAGAGTCCCAACATCCCCATTCCCCCAGAAATTTAAGAACAACACCACGCAACCATGCAATGCCCCCACGGCGCATTGGTTCCGGGATGCGGCGGCAAATACGGAAAATCCTACCGCTTGGGAAAGAGCTTTTCATAGACCTCCGGCTTGAAGCCGACGGTGAGCTTGCCGGCCATATCCAGCACCGGCCGTTTGATCATCGAGGGCTGCGCGGCCATCAGCGCGATGGCTTTCTTCTCGGTGACGTTTTCCTTGTCGCTATCGGGCAGCTTCTTGAATGTTGTTCCAGCGCGATTGAGCAAAACCTCCCATCCTGCTTTCATCGACCATTCTTCGAGCCGCGACTTCGCGATGCCTTCGGTCTTGTAGTCGTGAAAGGCGTATTCGACGCCGCGCTTGTCCAGCCAGGCCCTCGCCTTCTTCATCGTGTCGCAGTTCTTGATACCGTAAATGGTGACGGGCATGTTCGCGTCCTGTTATCCGAGCGGCCAGCGGCCGAGATGATTGTGTGTCGTCTTTCCCAGTTCGCTATGGATCAGCACGAAATCGCGCACCATCCATGAGACCGGCGCGATGGCGGCAGGTTTCACGCGTACTTTATCGTAGGTCAGCGTGACGTGCGGCTCGAAATCGCCGCGCGTGGCGCCGCCGAGGCCTGCGTCCTTGAGCGCGTCAGCCAACGCCGTGTGCAAACCGAGCCATTGCGACTTGTCGCCCGTCAGAACGAAGGGAAAGATGCCCGTGCGGTTGCGAAAACTCTGCGCGCGGGGAAACGAAACAGCGAAGGCGGGCGCACTTGCCTGCGATGCCGCGCCGGATGCCAGTGTCACGATCTCGTCCGGCAGCGCGGCCCAATCGCCCAGATGAAACAACGTGACGTGCAGGTGCTCCGGCAGGATCAGATTGGCGGTAAACCCGTATTCTTTCTTGAACGCTTCGGCGCGTTTGTGAATTTCCGCCGCCGTTTCATCGTCGGGCAGCACCGCAAAGAAGATGCGGTGCTTCTGCGACGGTCCGAATTTGCGGCGCGGAGGAGCCATGAGTCTAGGCGATGCGGCGCGCGAGGATCGTGCCAATCAGCATCAACGCAACGCCGATCCATCGTTGCGCGGTGAGCGGCGATTTGAGAGCGCCGAACAATCCGAACTGATCGATCACAGCCGCAGAAAAGATCTGTCCCACCAGCACGAAAAATACCGCGTTCGCCACACCGATGCGCGGCGCTGTCCAGGTGATCGACAACACATAGAACGCGACCAGCAAACCGCCCGCGTAGAACATCGGCGGCGCCGAGAACCAGCCTTGCGTGGGCCGTCCCAAAATCATCATCGCAACGCCTGCGATGATCGCGCCCGAGACAAAGAGAAGAAACGCCGCCGCCCACGGGCTTCCCAATCGCGCGCCAAGCCCCCCGTTGAGTGCCGCCATGATCGGAATGCCGATGCCGGTCGCGAACATCAGAAGCGAGAGAACAAGATTGCTGGACGGCGTGGCCATGACGAGGGTCCGTGTGGTTTCGCGCCGATGCTAATGGCTTGGTTTTTCTGCGGCAAACCTCTGACTCAGACGGTTCGATCGGGTGCAAATCCAACAGGGTTCGATGCGCATCCCGGTAGCGATATTACCAGCATATCTATCCCCTTTGCGGGGTTAGGATGCAGATAGAGTTTTGTCTCCGATAGCACTGGGAGAGTACCCGCATGCCCGTGAACAAAGCAGCCTGGATTATGGCGCCGCATCGGCGGCTGGAAGTGAAGGCCGCGCCATATACCGAACCCAAGGCCGGGGAAGTTCTGGTGCGAAACCGTGCTGTCGGGATCAATCCCGTGGACTGGATGATTCCCATCCTCGGCCGGCAAATGTTCAAGTGGCTGCGCTTTCCACTCATATTGGGCATCGATCTCGCGGGCGATGTGGTGGCCGTCGGAAGCGGCGTGACCGAACTCAGAGTTGGCGACCGTGTGCTGGCCAACGCCGCCGGCACGATTCAGTCGCGCAACCGGTCATCGGAAGGCGCCTTCCAGCTTTACACCATCGTGCTGCCGCGCGTGACGACGAAGATTCCGGACAACATTTCCTACGAAGAAGCCTGCGTGATCCCGCTTGGCATCATGACGGCGGCGTGCGGGCTGTTTCAGAAAGATGCGCTTGCGCTGGAACTGCCCACGGCGAACAGCAAGCCGCGCGAGGAATGGGTGTTGATCGCGGGCGGCGCGACGAGCGTGGGCTGCAATACGATCCAACTCGCCAAAGCGGCAGGCTATCGCGTCGTCACGACGTCATCGCCGAAGAATTTCGAATACATGAAGTCGCTCGGCGCGGATCTGGTTTTCGACTACCACAACAAGAATCTGACGAAAGAGATCATCGCCGCGCTGAAAGGCAAACAGGTTGCGGGCGCGATGTCGATCGGTTTGGGCTCGTCGCTGATGTGCATGGATGTTCTGGGCGCGTCTCAAGGAAAAAAATTCGTCGTCAATATCAGCGCGCCGGTCGCATTCAGCTCTGTAAAGGGCAACAGACTTTCGCTGCCGACGTTCGCGCGGCTTGGCCTGACGATGTTGCGCGCGACACTGGCGATGCGCGGAAGAACACGGCGCACCGGCGTTCAGCAGAAATTCTTCGACGCCAGTTCGGTTGTCGACAACGAAGTCGGCCCTGCGATCTTCAACGACTATCTCGGCCCAGCGCTCGCCAATGGCAGCTTTCGCCCTGCCCCGTCGCCGCGCGTGATCGGTTCGGGACTAGAAAACATCCAGACAGGTTTCGACATCCAGCGCAAAGGCGTATCGGCGACGAAGATCGTGGTGAAGCTGGATTAGATCGCTGAATCCGAATAGCCGCTTCAGATCGTCCGCGATGGCGCCCGCATCATCGATGTGAGCACCGGCACATCCGCCACGCGCGTTTCGCCGACGATCTCGAAACCGTGGCGCAGGTAAAACGGAATATTCCGCGGATTGCTGCTTTCGAGAAACGCGATCTGGCCGGCGTCATCGATGGTCTTGAGCGTGTACTGCAACAACGCAGACCCCAATCCCGAACCTTGCGCGGACGGATCGACGCCGATCAGCCACAAATACCAATACGGATCGGCCGGATGAAACCGCGCCAATCCCGCCTGCAATTCCCTGGAGAGCGCGTCTTCTTCGGGCGAAGGATTGAGGTTGAGCGCCGCCAATTTTTCCGGATCGGGATCCACGCCGGGCGGAAGCCAGAACGTGACCGCGCGAAAGTCCGGCGTGGAAAACACAGTGCCGGAATCGAACCCGCGCTCCCCCATCGCATAGGCATAACGCGGCCAGCCGCGCGCATACTCCTCCGCATCCGGCCACCAGTACCGGCACACCGGATCATCGGCGAACGCGAGCGTGATGGTGTGGAGGAGTGATTGCGAGGCGGTTCGCTGGGCGGGGAAGATTTCGTTGGAGCTGGCCATTCATGAAATCTCGCGCAAGGCACCAATCACGAGCACTCAACCGGTGTAGGCCAATAGTTCACGAGACGGTGGAATAAGTTTTGGATAGCACTTGCTATCGCAAGCTTGAATCCCGGACATCCGCCAAATTGTTGCGCACTGCCGCCGATGATGCTTCGGCCCGCTGTTGCATCGCGCGCAACCGCACAATGTGAGCATTATAGGCGGCCAGATCGTCGGGATTTGTGAAGGCAATCGCTTTGCCGTGCGCCAGCCAGCGCCCTTTAGTGTGAGACAGAAGCTTCACGCCGGTTTCCAATTCTGCAAAAACTTCGTTCTGGGCCTCAATTGGGAGCATCGCTTCGGATTCGGCTTGCCCTGCACTGCGATCGAACGAGGCCAACATGCCAGCCTTGTAGGCGGGACTGATGCTGGATTGCGCGATTTGAGAGCGTTCGTCGGTGACCTCCTGTATCATAGTCTTTTGCAGTCCTGTTGCCAGCGTGCGCGCCTGCTCGAGCTCTTGCAACGCAGTGGTACGTTCTTTGGCGGTCACGAGCCGGCTGGGTTGTAGGAATGTCGGAAAACCAAGTCGCGCCAGAGAGGCACGATATTCGGCAGCAGCTTGCGTGGACTTTGCCAGCGATTGCTTAACGATGCGCTCGGCTTCGCCCGGATCTCCACTCGCCGCAACGCGCGTGTCGACTGCGCCTCTGGGATGTTGGAGGAAGTTGGATATCGCTGTACCGATGGAGTTCGTCGCGATTTTCTGTTGTGCGTTCACTTCGGCGGATTTCTGATCGCCATAAACCTTCAATAAAGCCAAGCCGCCGCCCGTAACGATGAGAACGCTGCACAGAAGCGACAGGTAAACCGTAAATCCCATCCCCTCGACGCGTTTGCGCACAAATAAGAAGTAGATCACGAGAAAGACGACAAAGCATACGAACAGGGCGTGGCCGAAAACCGTTCCAGCGACATAGGCGAATTCATTTTGCGCAAGATTATAAGGCAAGCTTTTGTCGGTCAGGGTGTTGTAACCTGACCAGGCGACGGCAACGATGCAGCCAATCACCGTTGCGAAGATCGCCCAGCGCTTATCTCGGCGCTCTTGCCAATCGCCATCCGCATTTGCTCCGAAGTCCGGCATTCGCCCCCCAATTTCGGTATAGAAAACAGAAAACGATGACAGGATACACATTCCCAAGCACCGTCACAAAACGCTTTTCGCACGGTCCTCGCGAAGTGGCAGCCAGCATGAAGCGAAAATATGGCAACGAAATGCCTATTGCACTTTATTCGCTATCGCGATGCCATCCCTTACCGCCGCTTCGAGCGCGTCGATATCGATATCCTTCAGCGCTTTGAACTTGATGCAGTAGCCGGTCACGCTCGCCTTACCGAGTTTTTTTGCGTAGGTCCGCGCCAGATATTTCTTGTCGTCGAGCCCGAGGATGTAGACGGAAATTCCGCCCGTGTTCGCGCTCAATCCGATTTGATAAAATTCTTTGGCTTTGCCGTTCGCATATTCGATCGTGCGAAGCCCGTAGCCGATGTTGGGATTGGAAACGATTTTGCCGTCGGCGTTCTTCCCATCCAGGAACCACAATTTGCAGCGCGGCATCGCTTTTAGGATCATGCGATGGAGCGCGCGCATGTCGCTGCGCTTGGGTTCCGGCTGGCTGGCGATGTAGGTTTCGATCTGCTTTTGCGTTTGCATGGTCGCGGGACGCTAATTTCAAAGCGCGGCATGAGCAACGCGGCTTGACTTTATTCTTATATGTTCTTATTATGTTCCATTGATGGTTTCGCGCCTGAAGATGGGCTTGCGCGCTGTTGGGAGGATTTTGTCTGACGTGGGCTTGAGGAAAGGGATCGGAGAACACGCAGGCACCCCCGCCCCCTCACGCAAAAAAAAGTTGCGAACGCGATTTCAACTATCAAGGAATTGCGGGGTTTCGGAAGGCGGCAACCAAATATGGAGAGCGGCAAAAAACAGAGAGGCAAAAGTCGACTTCAATTCGAGAACGGGAGGATACCCCTCCCCTCATCTCGAAAACGAATGTTCCTCACTCCCATTCTATGGTCCCCGGCGGTTTGCTCGTGATGTCGTAGACCACGCGGTTCACGCCGCGCACTTCGTTGACGATGCGGGTGGAGACGCGGGCGAGGAACGAATGCTCGAAGGGATAATAGTCGGCCGTCATGCCGTCGGATGAGGTCACTGCGCGCAGTGCCAGCACATAATCATAGGTGCGGCCGTCGCCCATCACGCCCACGGTGCGCACCGGCAGCAGCACGGCGAAGGCCTGCCAGATCTTGTCGTAGAGGCCGGCTTTTCGGATTTCGTCGAGATAGACCGTATCGGCCTTGCGCAGGATTTCGAGCTTCTCGCGCGTGATCTCGCTTGGGATCCGGATGGCAAGGCCCGGTCCGGGAAACGGGTGACGGCCCACGAAGGATTCCGGCAGCCCCAGCTCGCGGCCCAGCGCGCGCACTTCATCCTTGAAGAGTTCGCGCAACGGTTCGACCAGCTTCATCTTCATGTGTTCGGGCAAGCCGCCGACATTGTGATGCGACTTGATGGTGACGGAGGGGCCGCCCGTCGCGCTCACGCTCTCGATCACGTCGGGATAGAGCGTGCCTTGCGCCAGGAATTCCGCGCCGCCGATTTTCGCGGCTTCCTTGTCGAACACATCGATGAAGGTCGAGCCGATGATCTTGCGCTTCTTCTCGGGATCGCTGACGCCTTCGAGACGGCCCAGGAACAGATCGGCAGCCTCCGCGTGGATCAGCGGGATGTTGTAATGGCCCTTGAACAGCGAGACGACTTCTTCGCTTTCACCCGCGCGCATCAATCCGGTGTCGACGAAGATGCAGGTGAGCTGATCGCCGATGGCTTCGTGGATGAGCACCGCGGCGACGGAGGAATCCACGCCGCCGGACAAGCCGCAGATCACTTTGCTTTTGCCGACCTGCTTGCGGATTTTCTCGATCTCGCGCTGGCGGAACGCATGCATGTTCCACGTCGGCGCAACGCCGGCGATGCCAGTGACGAAATTTTTCAGAATGGTCGCGCCCCGCGGCGTGTGCGCGACTTCCGGATGGAATTGCACGCCGTAGAAATGTTTCGCTTCGTTCGCGATGGCAGCATAAGGCGAGTTCGGCGATGTCGCGATAACAGAGAAGCCCGTCGGGATCGCGGTGATCTTGTCGCCATGGCTCATCCACACAGGCTCATTGCCCTTCGCGTCGCCGAGCCCTGCAAACAACGGCGATGTTTTTTCGATGTGAATGTCGGCGCGGCCGAATTCGCGGTGATGGCCGGTTTCCACCTTGCCACCGAGCTGCGCGCTCATCGTCATCTCGCCATAGCAGATGCCGAGCACCGGAACGCCCATCTCGAACACCTGTTGTGGCGCGCGCGGCGTATCGCTTTCGGTAACGGAGGCCGGGCCGCCGGAAAGAATGATCGCCTGCGGCTTGCCGCGCGCAAGTTCTTCCTGGGCTTTGTTGTAAGGGACGATTTCGCAGTAGACTCCCGCTTCGCGCACGCGGCGCGCGATCAGCTGGGTAACCTGCGATCCGAAGTCGATAACGAGGACGGGAGCGGTCATGGCGGGATTTACCCGAT
>Ga0265340_10000845_pt1 | contig 17420 bp, 13 predicted proteins | sample 4CB225metaG_FD_202082 | JGI IMG/M metagenome (GOLD analysis project Ga0265340, IMG submission 202082) | Rhizosphere microbial communities from Carex aquatilis grown in University of Washington, Seatle, WA, United States - 4-CB2-25 metaG | ecosystem: Host-associated > Plants > Roots >...
GCGGCGATTCACGGCTTGACGTTGTCATGGAAAAACTGCGCGGGGGGTGGGCATGCACAAGCCAATGAGCAACGACATTATGGAACATGTTCTTCAGACGGTTGAGCTGGCTCGGCCCATTGTCGCGGCTATCAACCGGCGAGATCGGGATCTTGCCTCACAGGTGCGGCGCGCACTGAACTCAGTTGGGCTCAACACGGCGGAGGGGCTGGGCACGCGCTCGGGCAATGCTCGGTTGAGGTTTGAGACAGCTCTTGGATCGCTGCGCGAGGCCCGCGCTGGGGTTCGAATTGCTGTTGCTTGGGGGTATGTTGCGGACGGTGCCGTTGCGGCGTTGGTTGAGTCGCTGGATTCACTTGGGGGGAGGCTATTTGGGCTTGGGCGGCGGTAAAGTCGTGCGCTGGTTGCACCCACGTCCAAAGGGCTAATGACCCCGAGGGTACCGCGATTCAGCACGTGCGTATACGCGCAGACAGAGGCATTCGGAAAGGCGCAACCCTAACCCATGAAGTAAGGAACCGGGAATTCAAACCAGACTCTCTCAGCTAGTCTGACTTCCCCAACTCGCGCCAAAGTAAACGCAGAATGGCCTTTGCCGAATCGCGTGGTATGGCGGGCCGTCCGCGGCAATTCCACCGGCGTTTAGATAGCGATTGACTGGCCATCGCCACCCGTACCCGATGGCGCCACAGCAAGATTACCCGTCATTTCGATCGGCGCAGAACACTGCGAGGAACTTCGCTATCAAGAGACATTTGTAGTCCCTTCCTAAGTCTACCCCGTCATTTGCGGCCTTCTGAACCCCATGGCGCAAAAGGCAGAACTGTATAAGACGCGCGCCAAATGCCGCACCATTACGCTGGGCCAACAATGCTGCTCGCAGTGATCGCGATTTCGCATAGACAGCGGCTGCCGCGGGTGAATATAGAGTTAGACGCACGAGAATCCTTCTTCCGGAATATCTTAGCCAGTCGGTGAGGAGGTCAGCACCGCGGCATTCGTAATGGGCTCGATCGAGCCATCGTCCGCTGACTGCGCCTGTTTTCGAGCGCCTCTCGACAGAAACAGACACGCCGAGCCAGCGAGTACGCATCTTCTACACGAACCGCGAGACTTTCCTGATTTCACGGTGTGGTGATCCGCCAGCTCGGGCCAACAATGGCAATGAATCCAATTCGTCCATCCCGGCATCCCGCCTGGGCGGCAAACATGCCAATCAATATCCGGTGGCAGCCGGCGGTCACGCGCCGACCGTCAGTTCGATAGGAAGTTCATCGCCTACTCGATGAGCGAAGCTGGGCGCTTTGCGATGCTGGGGAACTCATCGAGCACACGCTGATCATAGGTCGCCAATGGCAATCCTATCCGTTCTGCCAGCTCCACAAACAGCGTGTCGTATGCAGAAGCCCCGGAAACGCAGGCCCGACTCAATGCCCCCTGCCATAGACTGCTGCATCGCACCGACTGGATTCCAAGGCGCTCGGCGAGCGCAAGTCGCTCGAGAGCATCCGGCAGTGACAAGACCTTATGGCGCACAGCCATCCAAACCACGTTAGCCAGTTCTGCTTCCCACGAACTCGGCGCATGCAGTTCTGTGACCCGGTGCCAGAACCGTCGCACCTCGTCGACATATGGTTCGGTCGCGAGCAGGTAGTAGGCAACCACGTTCGTGTCGACTACGACTTTCAATGTCTACCTTCCACGATCCATGCCTCGACTTCTTCTGCGGTAGTGCGACGAGCCTGCGCACCCCAAGAGTCTTCTATCTGCTTGAGCGCCGAAAGGCGATCGCCCACATGCCGTTCGAGCAAATCGCGAACCTCCTGTTCCATCGAGCGGTGATTCCTGCGCGCGATGGTCTTCAGTGATTTGACCACTTTCTGTGAAAGATCCCTGACAATAATTGTGGGCATGGCTGATAGCGATCTGATAGCATGTGGCGAACGTCCTGCAAACGAGGCGTCTAACTCAGCAATGAACCTGGCAGCTTTCCTGCTGAAACGTCTGCCCCGCCGCAAGCGGCTGACTTCCCACCTGACGGGTTCCGGTGGTACCGTGCGGGCTGCAGGTTATTGCTAACCGTTGAACAGACAGGAAACCTTGAGTGGCCAATCCTTGCTTGTCGGGGAGTTGCTTTCGATCGGAGCTGTCGTCACCTGAAGCGTTGGAGCCTTGCTGTGGGGGAGCCGTTGGGTTGTGGCCCGCGGCAGGTTGCGGGCGCTTTCTCAAGGGTGCCCGCGGCGAATTCGTGCGGGTTCTTGCGTGAGAACTAGCCGGTGACCCTGACAGTGGTAACGGGCGTCTTTGACGTGCTAGGTTCGCCTCCGCGATGAACACCAGTCTCGACCACCTCCCCGAGCGCAAGCGCGAACAGCTGCGAGCGATTGCGGCTGCCGTGCAGGCGAGCGTAAACGTCGAGATGATCATTCTGTTCGGCAGCTATGCGCGCGGCAATTGGGTCGAGGATCATGGCACTCTTTACTATAGCGATTACGACTTGATGGTGATCGTTGGACGTACTTCAACGTCGAGGGGTCGCTCTTAGTGACGCACAAGTGGAGCGAATTGCGACGTGTCGCGACGAAGCCACGCTTGCACGATGGTGGGAAATGGCTTGGACCGCGGGGACGGGTGACGAGCTGGTTGCGGTGTCGGAACGTCCCGTCTAGCGGCGTGCCTACGTCGACAGGCGCTCGTCGAAACGGCCAGGCTGCGGGCGCGATTGGCTGAGCGAGCGGGTGAAGCGCGTGGATGCCGGGGACGGTAGCCCCCGTGGCATGCGTGCCACGGTCTCCAAAATAGCGAAACCGGATTTTGAAGCTACAGATCCACTTTTTGAAGCTAGCGATCCGTGTCGCAGAGCTTCCTTACCGCCGCAGCAAGGTTGGTTACTGACTTTTGAACCTGCCCCGATTGAGGTGCCGAGCAAATACGCAGACTTGTGGAGGTCGCGGGCGGACTTTTGGAGTTCTCTGTGAGTGTAATCAGGCTGCCGAATTCGGGCGCCAGGTGTGTTGAATCGGGGCGGAGTGTTATTCGAGCCATATTCTCGCGTCTCCGAGTGAGCAGGCCCGCCACCGAAGGCGGGAGAATGGCTTTCAAACCCGGGAGACTGCCTTCTAAACCTGGTGGGGAAGCTTGGGCGTCGAGTGGCAACGGTGCACCGGTGGGATTGGGAGTTACGCAATGCGTAAGGGCCTGCGTGGAAGTGCGGCGCCCAGCAACTGCCCGGGCGCCAGTCACTACGACGCCGAGGAGTGGTGGTCCTTCGATGACGCCGAGGAATGGTCGGAAGACAACCATTCCGCTGCGTTATCGAAGGACTATTAATAGTGTCCAATCTGCTGTCGCACGAAGGCTGTGAGCAACGATTGCAAGCGTTCCGTTATGTGCTCGACAACACATCGTTTTCTTTTTCAACAATGCTCAAACCTCGAGATGAACCCAGGGGTTGCCCGTGAATATCCATACTCGAGCCATCAATGTATCGGGTTTGCACGGCATTCTGACTGCTTGAGCGCGAAACTCCACATCATTAATTTTGTGATCGGGAAAGGAATTTTATCTAAGCCCACGACGCACAACGACATGAAGTCGCTTACACGAACATGGGGTTACGGTGGGCGATGTTCAAACAAAGAATTGAGGTTACTACGATGAATGCAGCATTAGCAGCGAAGGACATTGATCAGCTGTTAGCGTCGGGTGGCAAGTTCTTGCGTGCCATCAGCGTCAAGTCAGACATCATGGACGCCATGATTGGGCTCGGCTATTCCGATCCAGAACATAAACAAGGATGGGACCTGTATCTCCAGATGTTGGGCTACATCCGCGCCGCCAAACCACCGACAATGCCCGTCAAGTCCACGAACCAACAGCAAGCTCTCAATGAGATCGACCGCTATGACGAGCCGACTTTTCGGCGCGCAAAGGCGACGCTCAATCGTCTGCACCCCGAGCAATGCAGCTATATTTTTGCCGATAATCTAGCTGCAGAAACCGGCATTGAGTCCGTTGGTTCAGTGCAGACATTCCTCGATCGATATGCTGCGCTCCGTGATGGCACCGATCCCACGCGTGCCGGCACGCGCGACGCAGACAAGGCCGCAGCTACAACGCTCGAGTCTCGCAATATCGTTACACCGGCGATCGAACAGCACCTGCGGGCATTGATCGAGATCGTCAAGACGCCTACCCCACACACAACAGCCATGGTCGTCTCGGAAGAGTCACTACAAGCGGGCGCCAAGGAGTTCGCCGACTGGTTGAACGATTGGCGCACTGCAGCGTCCACCGGCATAACCCGTCGCGACTTCCGCATCATGCTCGGCATCTCGCGGCGGCGAGCTTCCGATGTGACACCAGAACCAGAACCCGCGCCCGCACCCGCAGCAGCTGCACCCGCACCCGCACCAACAGCACCAACACCAGTGCCAGCGCCATCACCGGTGGCAGCACCCACAGCGGGGCGTGCAGCGTAAGCGGCGAACCGCGTGGATTCGCCTCTGCACGCAGCGACGCAATTCACCCACTAACAATCAATTGATCGCAACCTTGGGGCACGGGCCACGGACCCGTGCCCCAAACTTTTTCCACATGACAATGAGACGGAGAAGCGTTCGCCAATTGACGCCGCGTAACCCGAGTCGCGCGACCGCTCGCGAATCCCCTCGCCTCAATCACCTCCTTGCCGCCCCCCCTGCTCCCAGCTAGCCAAGGGCTGGCGGGCGCCGTGAGCTGGAATACAGTCCAGGAGGTGACACGGGAACCCATGGGCACCAGCGAACAGCGAGCCGAACCAACGCGTGGAATTGGGCACGCCTGACGGTTCCGTGGGTGTACGGCCCATCTGATCCAGTAGGCGGTCAAGATCGCCGAATCCTTCGTATTGCCCAAGTTTGTCCCTGGAACGGAGGCCAGTCGCTAGTTGTTGTTTGCATCTGGGGCTCAATTCCCCTATCGCACCACGGCACTCGGTGTTCTGCCCCCCCGGCGGGCGCCGAACGGAAAGGAATGCCATGGAATTATCCCATGAAGTAAAAGAGATGGTTTGCGTCCATCGCGGTCCCAATCATGGACCGGCACCCATTCCCGAAGAGGGTCGCTGGGTTCAGGCGCGTGAGGTGAAGGACATTTCCGGTCTGACGCACGGCGTCGGCTGGTGCGCGCCACAACAAGGTGCGTGCAAACTGACCCTGAACGTCAAAGACGGAATCATCGAAGAAGCCCTGGTGGAAACCGTGGGCTGTACCGGCATGACACATTCAGCGGCAATGGCCGCGGAGATCCTGCCCGGCAAGACGATTCTCGAGGCGCTCAACACGGATCTGGTTTGCGATGCGATCAACGTTGCAATGCGCGAGTTGTTTCTGCAGATCGTCTATGGCCGAACCCAAACGGCGTTCTCAGAGGGCGGTTTGCTGATCGGCGCGGGTCTCGAAGATCTCGGCAAGGGTCTGCGTAGCGTGACCGGCACGATGTATGGAACCAGTGCCAAGGGGCCCCGCTATCTCGAGCTGGCCGAAGGCTACGTCACTCGCCTGGCGCTCGACGAGAATGACGAAATCATCGGCTATGAATTCGTCAAACTGGGCCCAATGATGGAACTCATCGCCAAGGGCGTGGACGCAGGTGAGGCGTTGAAGAAGTCAACCGGCAACTATGGTCGTTTTGCTGAAGCCAAGCGAACCATCAACCCGAGGAAGGAGTAATAGATCATGGCGCTATTCGAAGGTTATGAACGACGGATCCCGCAGATCACAGTGCTGCTGAAGAAGCATGGTCTGGACTCCATTGAAGCAGCCGAGGCACTCTGCAAGAGCAAAGGGCTCGATGTGGCTGGCATTGTAAAGGCAGTGCAGCCGATTTGTTTCGACAATGCCTGCTGGGCGTACACGCTCGGTGCTGCAGTTGCGATCAAGAAGGGTCAGAAACAAGCGGCAGAGATTGCCGTGTCGCTCGGTGAAGGGCTGCAGGCGTTCTGCATTCCGGGCTCGGTTGCCGACGATCGCAAGGTGGGGCTTGGCCACGGAAACCTGGCGAGCATGTTGCTGCGTGAAGAAACTCAATGCTTCGCGTTCCTCGCGGGGCATGAGTCGTTTGCGGCAGCCGAAGGTGCGATTGGCCTGGCCAAGAGCGCCAACCGCGCGAGAAAAACGCCGCTGCGCGTCATCCTCAACGGCCTCGGCAAAGACGCGGCGCAGATCATCGCTCGGGTCAACGGCTTTACACATGTTCGAACGCAGTTCGACTACGCAACCGGCAAGCTCGCAATCACCTTGGAGAAGTCTTACTCGCAGGGTGAACGCGCCAAAGTGCGTTGCTACGGTGCGGATGACGTGCGCGAAGGCGTTGCCATTTTGCATCACGAGCGCGTGGATGTGTCGATCACCGGCAACTCGACCAACCCCACACGCTTCCAGCACCCGGTGGCAGGTACATACAAGAAAGAGTGCATCGAACAGAAGAAGCCGTACTTCTCGGTCGCCTCAGGCGGCGGCACTGGCCGCACCTTGCACCCAGACAACATGGGTGCCGGACCAGCCTCGTACGGCATGACCGACACCATGGGTCGCATGCATTCAGACGCACAATTCGCGGGTTCATCCTCAGTGCCCGCGCACGTCGAGATGATGGGACTCATCGGCATGGGTAACAACCCGATGGTGGGCGCTTCGGTTTCCGTGGCCGTGGCCGTGCAAGAAGCCATGAGCCGCTGAGATACGTCACTCACTCTCCAGCGATACTGATCGTGGCCGGTATGCCGACACATGCCGGCCACTGCTGTATTTTACGCAGCTGAATCGAAACTCGATGGGCGCGCCGTGAACACCAACTTGGACCGAGCACTAAAGCGCGTACGCGCCGTAGCCGTTCACTGCTGCACTCGTTGGATGAAAGTCGCCATTGGTAGCATCCGCGAACGCGGGATCGACACTGACGGAGCCTGACACGCAATTTCCGGCAACCCCAGCTGGGGCGGCCCCCTGCGACACGTTGTCGGTGAGCAAGTAGCCCCGTGGCTGCGCGTCACGACACTCGCTCTGCTTAGGAGTGCATGACCAGAAAGCGCGTCAGGGAGCCTTCAGCACGGTCGCGGTAGTCGTGGTGGTCGGGTTGGCCGAGTGGCACGAATCGCAGTCGGCGCTGCGAGCATCCGTGGCCTGCTTGATGGACTCACCACTGGCTGTTCGAGTCCGAATGTCAGCAGAATTCCAATTGACTGTGTCGGTGCCTACCTGCCAATAGTACCCGTTGGGGTCTGTGTATACGAAGAACTTCTTGGTGCCATCGCTAACGCCAACCTCCACATTGGGAGATCCGGTCTTGCCATCTGCCTTGTAAACCGTGCCGCCAAACACAAGCTTGGTCGTGGCGAGGGTACTAGGACTCGTTGGGCCATGGCATGTCAAACAAGGCACGCTTCCTACGGGAGTCGCCGTATGAGTAGGCGTACTCGCTGTGCCGGTCGAGCTGAATGCTGAAGGCCAGAAGTTGCTGGTCGTGCTGCCGCCTGCACTCGATTTACCACCAACACCGCTGGCACCACCGGCAGCAGCGGAGGGGTTGCTGTCACTGCTGCCACAACCCATCGAGGCCAAGCACACGCCAACCACCAAACATTTCGATAGCTCAAGACTGATTCGCATTAATGCCTCCAGAGGTTCCAGCAAGCACTGGCAGCTTGCTAGTTAGCAGCGAACAGTACGTGCTCGCCAGAAGAATATTTGAGGGAGGAGCTCACACTGCCTGTCGCATTCGTTACCGATTGGCGATAGTGCTTCGGAACGCTGAATCTGTCCGCCATTGCGCAGGATTCATGCGTCACTTGGGCAGGGAGGGCCCATACCGACTAGCTGATTTTATTGAACAATGTCGATATGGTCCAAGTTTCTGTCAGCTTGGCACCTACAGCAACTGCAATCGCGTCGCACCAGGGTGTGTGTCAGAGTACGGGCGCGTCACGAAACCCTGAGTTTCTTGGATGAAAGACCTACTCGAAACGCTTGCGTCGCTCAAATTGGTTGTCGTCGTAATCGTGCTGCTGCTCCTAGGCCTGGGAGTAGGCACTGTCGTAGAATCATTCAACGGCGCTGAAGTTGCCGCTCAAACCGTTTACCACTCTTGGTGGCTGTTCGGGCTTCTAGAACTGTTCGGCGCTTGCATCGTTGCGTCACTGATTGTTCTTTACCCATGGGGAAAGCGCCGATTTGGCTTTGCGATAGTGCACATCGCTCTCGGCCTCATCCTTGGAGGAGCGGTTCTAACCCATCAGCGCGGTCTCGAAGGCGAGCTTCTGATTTGGAAGGGTGAAAGCGCCAACGAGATCATGAAATACGACGGCAAGGGCAACGTCATCCGACGCTATACGCTACCTTTTGACATCGCACTCGAAGACTTCAGGATCGAAAGGTACCCAGGAACCCAACAGACTTCCGGATATCGTAGCGATATCAAAGTGACTTACCCGAGCGGCGCCACCTTGGCTGCGAGCATTTGGATGAACCACGAACTGTCGCTGTGGGACTGGCAGTTCTATCAGGCACGCTATCGCATCGAGGAAGGTCGCGTGGCCACCGTGCTTCTGGCCTCGAGCGATCCAGGGCGACCCTTGGTCTTTCTGGGCTACGTGGCGCTGCTGATCGGGCTCTGCATCGTGATCGGAACGCGCATCGTCGAGGCGCGCCAGCGGCGCGCGGACATAGTACAACCTCCGGAGCACGGCAATGAACACCACGCCGTGTTGTGGGGACTGGTTGCGGTCCTCGGCGTGGTGAGCGGAGTGACGCTGAGTCTCGACTTGAAGCCGAGCGACGCTACCATCGACATTCTGCGCCAGCTGCCGGTTCAGCATGACGGACGCGTAATGCCACTAGACACGCTGGCTCGTGAGAGCGTTCTGGGTATCACGGGCAAGCGCGCCTGGCAGGGTACCGATCCAACGGCAACCGTACTTTCCTGGATGTTCGATGGCTCAAAGACGCTAGCAACGCCACTGCTCCCAATCGAGAGTACAGAGCTCGCGCAAGCGCTTGGTTTGAACCCGACCACACGCGCAGTGAGCGCGGTCGAAGTGGATAATCATCGAGAGAACTTCATCAAGTACCTTCAGCAGACGCCTGTCGAGGGCAACGCTCACGCTCAGTTGCGCGCCGCCGGCAACAAGCTCGAGATGAGTGTCAGCTGGTTGAGACAAGTGACGAGTGGAGAGTTGATTCGGTGCCTGCCACCAGCGGACGGCAGTGACACGTGGACTGCTCCTGCGCTGAGCCAGTCGAGTGACCTGGTTACCATTGCCAATGGGCCGCGGCTTTCGGCGTGGCCATCGGCATCCGCGATTGACCGTGAACTCGCGTATAATCGGTGGCGTCCGACACGCCTCTCTTGGATTTTGCTGGCGGGTGCATTCGTGCTTATGGGCCTCGCCTGGCTACGCCGAAGCAAAACGCTCAATTGGGTTGCGCTCGGTGGGTTACTGGGAGGCTTCGGACTCATGACGTGGGGCATCGCCCTGCGCTGGCAAATCGCTGGGCGAATTCCAGCGGCCAACATGTATGAGTCACTATTGTTCCTCGCCTGGGGCATAGGGCTCACCGGGTTACTGCTGCTACCGTTGATGAGGAATCGATTGGTCCTTATCAACGCCAGCGGACTCGCCGCGCTCACCATGGCGCTTGCTGATCTGCTGCCGCTTGACTCGTTGATTCACCCAATGCCCCCCGTGCTGTCGGGAACGCCCTGGCTCGCCATTCACGTGCCGATTATCATGCTCAGCTACTCGATCTTGGCGCTAGGCGTGGTGGCTGCGCACGTACAAATCGGCATGATGGTCTTTTCACCCGGGCGCGGGCAATCGATTAAGCGCATGAACCGCGTCCTCTATTGGTACATCCACGTGGGCTGTCTGTTGCTCACCGCCGGCATTATCACGGGCTCGGTTTGGGCCGCCTCTTCTTGGGGGCGCTACTGGGGCTGGGATCCAAAGGAGGTCTGGTCGCTCGTGGCGCTGCTCGCCTATCTTGCACTCCTGCATGCTCGAAAGGATCGCATGGTCAGTCCATTCGCCATTGCGGCCATCAGCATTGTCGCTTTTCAAGGTATTTTGATGACGTACCTCGGCGTCAACTTCGTGCTCAGTGCTGGCCTGCACTCTTATGCCGTGGGTGATTCACCAGTGGCGCGCTGGATGATTCTGATTGCAGTCGTTGAAATCGCGTTCTTATTATTTGGTGTTGCGGCACGAAAAAGGCAGCAAACGCTGGGTGAGCGTTCTGCTGCCTCATCGAGCTAGTCATCGTGGTCGGCAATTAGCAGGAGGATCGGCTCGTGCAGGTGCACGATGTCGGATGACACGCGCTGCAGGTTGTTCCGTGCGTGTTGCCATAGTGAGACGTTGTGTCATAGGGCGCACAACTTGCGGCGGTCGTCGCAGCAGCGGATGATCCACCGGTCGCCTTTGCCCCGCCGGTGGGCATAGCTCCACCAGTTGCTTTTGCTCCGCCGGTGGGCATGGCTCCACCAGTTGCCTTCGCTCCACCAGTTGCCTTCGCTCCACCAGTGGTCATTGCACCGCCAGTTGCCTTTGTACCGCCTGCCGCGGCGCTCGTTCCGCCAGCAGCGCTCGTTCCGCCGATTGCACTCATGCCGCCCGCGGCGCTCTTTCCGCCAGCGGCGCTCTTTCCGCCAGCAGCGCTCTTTCCGCCCGCGGCGCTCGTTCCACCGACAGCAGTCTCCGTTCCGCCGGAAGCATTCGACCCTCCAGTAGCTTTCATGCCGCCGGTTGCCGCGTCGCTGCTCGTCGATGACGCGCCTCCTGTCGATGATGTGCCGGCAGTCGAGTGCGTTGCACCGCCAGTTCCACTTGTTTCAACGGAACTCGTGCCACCCCTGCTGGCTCCGCCACCTTCCGTTCCACCCGCGTCTTCGGTGGGAGCACCTGCTTGGTTGTCGCTGCCGCAGCCTCCAGCAGCAAGCCACAGACCACCGATGATGGTGGCAGCGACAATCTTTGCCAACTGCAGCAATGAAGTGGTTTGAGCCATGTACAAATCCTCCACTAAGCACGCGACGGGCGAACTAAATCTTCCCTGCACTAGGGGAGTGCACATCCGGGGGACCCGGCAATCGACAAGAGCAAACGATTTTTAACATGCGAGCGCATTGCAAGCAAGCAATCCAACTTCGGTTGCTTCGATATCGTAGGATTACTCCAAGCACTTGAATGTGTGTCCAACCCAAGAGTGCGGGCTCAGTAAAATATACGTGTGCGTACTCAGGGCGCACAAACTGCATCCGGCCCTAACCCCAGCGGCTGCGTCCGTAATCGAACATAGTGGACCTTGCTGGTCACGTCCTGGCTCATTTTCACGGGATTTCATGTGTGTCGAGCTTCTGAGTTCAGACACCGGATGAAGCGCCCTGAAAACTTGATTCAACAAGGTCGAATCGACATTGCACCCCGTCTCACAGGTGCAGCACTAAACATCCCACGAACCCGGACGCTCAGAGGTAAAAAACGCAGTAACACCCCGCAGCAGAAGATCGGTTTATCGCGAATATTGCATTGCCATGAGATCGACCGGAGTCGTCAAAGGCAGCGCACATATGAGATATCGTTGGCGTTCCCGAGCGGAAGGCACTCAAACACTCGTGTACTTTTGGCACCTGGGCGGCCAAGTCGGGTCAGGACTGACTGCTAATCCACTCAGCTGTGTAGGATAGTGGAGCCTCGGCCCGGGATAGCGTCCGGCTGATTGCCTTCAAAACATGACCTGATCGGCTAAGGAGACACCACTGAGTGCGAGTTAAGAAACCTTCGTGCGGCCTCCCCATCGTGTGTCATGCTCGACAACCGTATTGTCGAGGTTTCTGCTTCAGCGTTTAGGTCATCTGAGTATTCATAGGGCAAATGAATATCGAATTTGCAATCGACGACTCAGGCAATGCACGGCATTGGAGTCATTGCGCGATTTGAAAACACCAACTCGCGTATCGAGCTGTGGTCTGCGATTCCGGCGACCTGGATCCGCACTGCGGTATGGCTGGCTTCTGTTGCTGACAACTCAATCGTTGCGGGCCGCCGAAGGAGATAGTGTTGCGAAGCCAGACGAGAGTCCGAACACCTGGGTTGCCAATGTGTCGCTTCTAGAAGAGTACCGACTGCGGCTCGCGTCACACACACTGCCAGGCAGTGGCCCACTTGCAGATCCGCCGGCAGCGAATCAGCAGGTCGACCAGCGGATGCGCCTGCTAGCAGACGCGCAGATCGACGGCATGAACGAGCATTTTCGCGGCTTGTTCTCGGGCGCGCTCTGGTGGGACCTCAATGGTGCACCGCCATCGGGAAGCCCGAATCTTTTCGCAACCCAATATGACCGCACGAATCCTTGGGTTGCCCCTTACTCACTCTCTGCTGAGTGGCGCAATGATAGAGCGCTCGATCATGCTCGGGTCGGAAGGCAGGCGACCGAACATGGATTGCCACTCACCTTCGATGGCGCCTCACTCGGAATCCGTCCATTCGGGCGCCCGCTGTTGCTTTACGCGTTTGGAGGTCGCACAGTCCATTTCTTCGAGACGGTACCCAACCTGTTCGAGAACTGGGTTATCTCCACTGGTGCCGTTATACGGCCGAGCCCCACGGTGCAACTAGAACTCGATACCCGCCTAACGCAAGAGAAAGTACCAGATTGGGAGACGGATCAGCGCCTACGGGTAACGAACTTCTCATACGGGCTCGCGGCGTCCACGAAGTCCGAGAACCTGTATTCCAAAGCCTACGTCCGCGGCATCGACAATCGGGTGTCACACGCGGGTGGCGCCTTGCTCGTTCAACTGCCCTCCGCCGGATTGGGCCTTGACGCCCGCGTCGACGCGCAGCTGGTGACGCTTGGCGAAGTCGTCGAGAGCGAGAACCCGTTCTTTTCCATGCTCGGCCCGAGCCTTCCCTACGCACGTTTCAAATTCGAAGCTTGGAAGGTATTCCCGCTCGATGAAACGACGACCTGGAGCATGCACGCGGGATGGCGAGGGCGTCAGTTACTCGGCGTTGACGAACAACCCTTCAATCGCAATTCCGGCGGGATTTATTTGCACACGAGAATCGACGACTTGATTCGCAAGGGGCTCTTCATGGAAGGCACTGCGGAATGGAATTACGTGCCACACTCACTGCAGGAGGGGTGGCTGCTAGCTTTTGGAGGTTCTGCCGGATACACGGGCAGCATCATCAAGACAGAAGTCGGTACCTACTACCAGCGATTCAAGATCAACTACTACCAGCAGCCCGAAGAGTTATTCAACAGCCGCACTATCTACGGCTCGGTGGCATATCGCGTGGCAACCTGGCTCGAACTCCGGGTGCGCTACGAATTCGAAATACTCGATCGATACCTTCAATCATGCTTCCTGTCGGCTCGGCAGGACTTCTGACGGGAAATCGAGATGCACCTGCACCAATCAGCCTCCAGTTGTCAGTCACCCATCACCAGCGCTGTGACGCAGCCCATGCGCCAAAGAGCGAAGGTTCTGCTCGTGCTTGCGACTGGGTTACTCAGTTGGGGTTGTGAGCGAATGACTCTCAGTGACGGTTTGCCAAACAAGCAAGACTGTTCGTCGTGCCACGGTAGATCTGGAGATTCCGCACCTCCAGTCGCAGTCAATGGCTCTAGCAGCACTTCGGACATCGGCGTGGGCGCGCATCAAGCTCATTTGGTAGCTGGCAATGTATCGCAGCCGGTGGCGTGCACCGAATGCCATGTTGTCCCGAGTGACTTGCTCAATCACCCGGATCCGTTGGACAGACCCGCAGCGGTCACATTTGGTTCGCTAGCTACTAATTCTGGTGCTGCACCCACTTGGAATCGCGATCAGGCAAGTTGTTCGAACACGTACTGTCACGGCTCTACCTTGCCCGAATCGAGTTCACGCAAAGCGCCCGTCTGGACCAAAGTGGACGGGTCGCAACGCACCTGTACCTCTTGTCACGGTAACCCGCCCGGAGGCTCTCACCCTGCCAACAGCAAGTGTGAACTCTGTCACGGCGCAGTGGTGAGTGCGGGCGGCGTGATCAAATCGCTTTCGCTCCACATCAACGGCAAAGTCGATTTTGCGGACGCGGGTGTTCACCCCGCCGGATACACCGACCCAACGCTTCACGGCGCAGACACCAAACTTGGCAAGTCGGATTGCCGGAGTTGTCATGGCGCGCAGCTGCAAGGTGTGTCGACTGCCGTGAGTTGTGACACCTGCCATCAAGCGGGTTGGCGAACCAACTGCATCTTCTGTCACGGAGGAACGCTCGAGACCTCCGGTGCGCCACCCCTCGATCTGTTGGGCGACACGGCAACCACAGCGATCGGCGTCGGAAGCCACACTGAGCACGTGTCCAAGACTACGCATCCAGCCTATGCCTGCACGCAGTGTCACCCAGCCGTGACCGACGTTCTGACGCCCGGGCACCTATTCGACTCAACCCCCGGGAAATCAGAGGTGACGTTTTCGAATGGGTTGAGCCCTGATGGGCAATACAGTGAGCCTGGCTGCAGCAAGCTGTACTGTCACGGAACGGGTCAAGCCAACGGGCAAATGGCTTCATTCATCCCAACGACGACACTTAGCTGCCAAAGTTGTCACCCCAGCAGCACGCAAAGCAGCACACATTCATACCACACCTCGTTTGCGTGCGGCACCTGTCACGCATCCGTAGTCACGGGTTCCACGACGATCAAAGACCCAACGCTACACGTGAACGGCAGCGTCGATGTGCAGCTGGCGTCGGGCACTTGGAACAGCGCCACGAAAACCTGTTCGGGCTCAGTCTGTCACACCACGGGGGACGTGACATGGTGACCGAACACAATGACGCGCAGTTACCCCCGGAATCCGTGCCTCACCCGGCGATTCCTCCGCCAGAACTGACAGCCACCTCGTATCAAAAAGAGATCGAAAGCCAACTGGCCATTCTGTTCGGACAGAGCCTGTTTGGAACTTGGTCTGAACTGAACCGTTTGCAACCTCGCGACAAGGCGCTTGGGAAATCCAGATGGCTTGTGCGCACCGTTGCACTCGTGGCCGTCATTGGCATCGTTTGGCTCGGGCGAGCGCTAGTGCAACCGGGAATGGAACGAGTCAGCAGCGACGACCGTGCACACTACGCGGAGCAGCTCAGCGGGTTTGTCGCAGATGGTGACTGGGAGCACAGCGCTCCCCTGGTCGATCGCGTTCGCGGTGAGAACAAGTCTCTGGATGCGCTCGATGTGCACCGTGATCTGCTCGTGCATGCGGAGGCGGCCCTCTATCGCTACTTCGATGCGGACCCAAGAAGACTCGATAGAATTCGCTCCCATATCCTGAGCAATACCGAAGCGCTGCAGTCCGCTCCGCGACGGCTCGCGAGCCTTGCGGTGCTATCGCGCGAAGAACGCGCCGCGCACTTGCCCGAAATGGAACGGATGCGCACCGAGCTTTCGCGAGATACCGAACTACTCTATCTGATCGCAACGGCACACGAATCTCGCGGCGAAACCGAGGCTGCGCGAGAAGCCTTCAATCGCTCTGCGAGCCTCGGACCGACCTGGGTCAGCCAACGCTTTGAGCAGGCACTGTTCGAGCGTCGCCAAGGCAAAGCAGAGGCCGCCAGCAAGGTTGCGGTCCAATTGATTCACGCCAATTCAGACTCCTCGTGGTCACCTTTGGCAGCAGCGACCTTCAACGTCCAGTCGGAGCCGATCGGCGCAGACGCGGCCGCAGCAATGCCGTCGCCGGTTCAGATCTTCCATGCAAAGTTGCTGCAGGCAGTTGCATTTTGGAAAAATCACTCTGAGAACGAGGCTCGCCAATGCTTGACGGCCGCTTTGACCGCTGTCAACGCGCAGGCACCGTTTCTGCTCGATGCCTTTGACGACCTGCTACAGGAGCAGGCAACCGTTCTGGCGCAAACGCTTACACTACAACCGACCTGGCCGCGAGATTCGTCCATCGCCGCAGCTAAACAGAAACGGCTTGCGAAAGCATCGCAGAATCGATGACACGTCTTGCTCTGAACCTGCTGCGCCTAGTGGCGACAATCAGCCTGCTGATTGTGATGTCGCTGATTGCGGGGCGCGCACAGGCGCAGGGCTATTTCCGCGTTTCGCCGGGCCCACTGAGCACAGGACATGCCGAGTACGACAATTCAGATGCCTGCGAGAAGTGCCACGCGTCAAGTAAGGGCGTGACCAATCAGAAGTGCCTGAGCTGCCATCAAAACGTAAATCATCGTGGCGGTCTGCACCCAACCTTTGCCAGCAAACCGTGTATCGCGTGCCATGTCGAGCACAAAGGACGCGCATTCAGCATCATCGACTGGAAGTTTGTGGGCGGACATGACACGTTCAAACACGAGACCACCGGGTTTCAGCTGCAAAACTATCACGCCGATATTGCGTGCACCAAGTGTCACGTTCGCCGGCTAAGAACCGGTCACACCAGTTATGTTGGACTTGCAACGGACTGTCAGAGCTGCCACAAAGGGATTCACGGTTTCAGACGGGCAGATCTGGCAGCGAAGTGCGAGTTCTGTCACCAATCAGGGAAGGCGCTGCGGGGACAGCTGCTGCAGAACTGGGGTTCTGAGCATGCTCGCTATTCTGGAGTGAAACTCGAGGGGCTACATACGAGCGTTGCCTGTACCAAATGTCACACTGACGCACGAATGACGGGGCGCTCACCGCCACGCAAGTGTCTTGACTGTCACAATCCTCCGCACCCGGTCACGAATGTTACGGTCAATTGTGCGAGCTGCCATTCCCAGAACACACCGCTCAAAAACGCCACCGTCAACCATTCGAAGTTCGGCTTCGCCCTCACCGGGCAACATGCCAAGGCCGCTTGCGGCGACTGCCACAAGCGCAAGAGCACGACCTCGGTAGTGCAAGTCACGAAGCGCGGTGCCACTCGAACCTGCGCCGACTGCCACGCCACCAATAGTCACCCACTGACTGCAGCAACCGCCAATTGCAGCAAGTGTCACTCGTCGAGCACTTGGAAGGGTGCAACCGTCGAGCACTCCAAGTTCGGCTTTACGCTATACGGAGAGCACATCCACCTTTCCTGTGCCAAGTGTCACAAGGGGCGCGGTAGACCGATCTACACCGAGGGCGCCTGCACCAACTGCCATACGCACAAGAAGGCGCACCAGGGACAGTTCGCAGATAAGCCGTGCGCCACTTGCCACATCGAGGGTGGAAAGCGCACCACACCGTTCGACCATGATCACGACACGCGCTTTCCATTGTTGGGCGCTCACAGCAAACTCAAGGCAAAAGCCGATTGCGTCCGCTGCCACGAGAGCAAGATCTATAGAACGGGCAAGACTTCCTGCAGTGACTGCCACAAGGACAATCACCAGGGGCAACTCGGCAACAATTGCGCCAAGTGCC
>Ga0265340_10000847_pt1 | contig 17409 bp, 18 predicted proteins | sample 4CB225metaG_FD_202082 | JGI IMG/M metagenome (GOLD analysis project Ga0265340, IMG submission 202082) | Rhizosphere microbial communities from Carex aquatilis grown in University of Washington, Seatle, WA, United States - 4-CB2-25 metaG | ecosystem: Host-associated > Plants > Roots >...
GCGAGGAACATTTTCTGCGGCAGTTGTTTCGCAGTTTGAGCATCCTTCAGCAGTTGTCCGTTACCGACACCCAGGACCGGGCTCTCGATGAGCGCCTTACCGAAGACGCCGGGGTGCTCGAACACGGCGTTCAGACTGACGGTTGCCCCATACGACGACCCGCCGATGGCGGTGTTGGCGGCGCCCGTCGCCACGCGATATTTCTTCTGGATGAAGGGCATAACTTCGGTGATGAGGAAGGCCGCAAATTCCTTGCCGTGGACCTGCTGCTGGTCGGGCGGGCCATAGGACGTGTTGTGGGGATCGGGATAGGGCAGGTACTCGTAGGGGCGCTTGTCGCCTGCGTTGTCGATGCCGACCACGATCATGGGCGGGACCTTGAAGCCGCCAACCAGGTGGTCCACACTCTCGTCCACGTGCCACTCGCCTGCGTGGGCGGTCGCGTCGTCGAACAGGTTCTGGCCGTCCTGAAGATAGAGCACGGGATACTTGCGCTGCGCGTTGCGCGGCGAGAAGTAATTGCCCGGCAGCCAGACCCGCAACATGCGGGTGTTGTGGAAGGTCTTGCTGGTGAAGGGAATGATGTCCACCCACCCGACTACCGTGTGCCCGGCGTCGCCGGAGACCACGGTGGTCATGCCGGGCGTGGTGGCGGGAGCGGGCTTCTTCTTGGTCTGGGCCGGGAGCTGCAGGGAAGCTACGAGCGAGCAAAGGATGAGGGCGGCAATCCGAAATCGGGACATGGAGGAGAGCTTAACATCAGGTTGGCACACATTTTTATTTGCATTTGTAAGATGCTTGTTTTGACGACATTACCTGTAAAGTCGTCCATCCATTGGAGTTACGTCAAATACTAAGGTATTTGTTTTGAGGACCTTGCGTATTTCCTGGCAAAGTCTTGCAATCAAATGAGTTACGCATAAACCGCGCGAACGGAATTCTTGGGATCGGCTTAGGGGCGTACCGCAACGAAAAATTGTTGTGTCTCTAAAGTCCTTGTTTTGACGACCTTGCCCGTAAAGCCGTCCATTCATTGGAGTTAGGCTAAACGCTAAGACATTTGTTTTCAGGGCTTTGCGTACTTCCCGGCAAAGTCGTGCGATCAAACGAGTTATATGCAAAGTATTCTGGGTGCCTGCATCATATAGCCTCAGCTTGAGATGTTCTTTAGCCCAGCGATTATCGCGGCTTCCTGCGCCGGTTCGACCGTCCGCAGATCGAGCAGCACACGTTCATTTTCTACGCGGGCGATGATCGGCGTCTCCCATTGTCGCAGCCTTTCGAGCAGCGCGTCTGCACTGATTTCTTTCGACTTGATAGCGACAACCGGAGTCGGGAGCGTCGCTCCCGGCGCTGAGCCGCCGCCGATGACCGAGCGCGACTCAGCCACTTCGACCACGAGACCAGGGCACTCTTCCCGCAGCCGCTCAGCCAGTTGGCGCGCGCGGTGCAGGAGTTGTTCTTCGGTCAGTCGCATCATGCGCAGCGCCGGGATCGAGTCGTAGTCCTCGCGCAGGTAGGCCAGCAGCGTTGCCTCCAGGGCGGCGTGGAACATCTTGTCCACGCGCATGGCGCGGAAGAGAGGATTGGCGCGAATCTTCGCGACCAGGTCGCGATGGCCGCTGATCAACCCGGCCTGTGGACCGCCGAGCAACTTGTCGCCACTGTAGGTGACAACGTCCACTCCTGCGCGCAGGCTGTCGGCAATCATGGGCTCACCCTGCACCCCGACCTTGCGCAGGTCGAACAACTCGCCGCTGCCGAGGTCTTCCAAGACTGGAACCTTGTGTTTACTGCCGAGTGCGACCAACTCTTCCAGCGACGGCTGCTCGGTAAATCCGACAATCTGGAAGTTGGAGCGGTGTACGCGCAGCAGGAGTTTCGTTTTCGCGCCGATTCCGCGCTCGTAGTCCGCGATGCGCGTTCGATTGGTAGTCCCAACCTCGCGCAAAATCGCGCCTGACTTGGCCATCACGTCGGGAATGCGAAACGATCCGCCGATCTCGACCAGCTCGCCACGCGAGACCAGCACCTCTCCGCCTTCGGCCAGTGAATTCAGGGCCAGCAGCACCGCTGCCGCGTTATTGTTCACGACGATGGTCGAGACCTCGCGCTCAGCAGTGTTGAGCAGGCGCGCAAACAAGCGATCCACGTGGACGTCGCGCTTGCCGCGCTCGCCGGTCGCGAGGTCGAATTCGAGATTGGAATAACCTTGGGCGATTTCCGCAGCGTGCTCCAGAGCAGCGCGGCTGAGCGGCGCCCTACCCAGGTTAGTGTGCAGGATAACGCCGGTAGCGTTGATGACGGGGCGGAGCGAGTGGGAGAGCGACTGCTCCAATCTCTGTTCGATCAGTTGGGGCAAGTCTTCGAGCCTGGTTTTCAGCTGAACTTCATCAAAGTCGCCAGAGACGATTTCTGCGCGTAGCGATTCCAAGACAGAGCGCGCGGCTTCCAAGGTCGGCGCACGACCATGCGCCTCCGCGAGTGCCTCGACCTGCGGAATGCGCAGAAGCTCGTCCACCGAAGGCAGAAGGCGGAAGAGATCGGACTTGGCTGTGGCCTTCACGGCTGGACTAGTTTGCGGGTTATGCGCGGCGAGTGCAAGTGGGCCGATGTCGGCCTACTGTCGGCTGAAGAGCCGCCGCAGGAGCAGGCCCATCACAACCCCGCCGGCCACCAGGCCAGCAGCCATCTGCGGATCGAAGAAGCGAACGAAACGGGCGCCGGCTTCGGTAATCTCCACGACGCCGGCGGGAACTGCCTGCACCACGCCCCCTCCTCCGCCACCACCTTTCTTCTCGGGGCCGGAGGAACCCGGCCTGCTCTCTCCGCCTCCGCCACCGCCCGCGCCCAGGCGATAGCTCACGCGTGCCACGGGAATGATGGTCTTACCGTGGCTTTCAATCGGCTCGCCAAACACGTTTTGCACTTTTGCGGTGATGGCGAAATGGTCGCCGAGGGTAGCCAGCATCTCTTTAGGATCGATCATGAATAACTCCTTACTACATTAGATGCGCCGCTAACCCACTTCGACCAACCCGTAGCGCCGGTTCCAATGTCCTCGCAGATGCTGCACCGCACGCGCGATCTCTTCCTTCGTGAGATCGGCGTTGGGTCCGGCAAGAACATATCGCGCCTCGCTGCGCACAGCTTCCAGCAGCTCACGGTCGCGCAGCAGGTTGGCGACACGGAAGTTCGGCATGCCCGCCTGGCGGGTGCCGAAGAACTCGCCCGGCCCGCGCTGCTGCAAGTCCAGCTCGGCAATCTTGAATCCATCCTGTGTACGCACCATGGCTCGGAGGCGCTGCTCGGCTTCTTCCGACACTTTGCCGCCGGTCATCAGCACGCAATACGATTTCGCGGCGCCGCGCCCGATGCGTCCGCGCAATTGGTGCATCTGCGAAAGTCCAAAGCGCTCGGCGTGCTCGATCACCATGATGTTGGCATTGGCGACATCCACGCCGACTTCGATGACGGTGGTGGAAACCAGGACATCAATTTCGCCGCGATGAAAGCGGGCCATGGTTGTGTCTTTGTCGTCGGCGCTCATGCGTCCGTGCAGCAGGCCGACGCGCAGGCCGGCAAACTCGGTCTTGCGCAGCTGCTCGTACATCTTGATGGCGGCCTTCAACTCGCCTTCCATCGCGCCTTCTTCGATGACGGGATAGACGATGTACGCCTGGCGGCCGGCGGCGACCTGCTTGCGTACGAACTCCCAGACCTCCTCAGCGCGCTCATCGCCAATGCGGCGCGTGGTGATGGGTGTGCGGCCTGGCGGAAGTTCGTCGAGGACGCTGGTGTCGAGGTCGCCGTACAACGTGAGCGCCAGGGTGCGCGGAATGGGCGTTGCCGTCATCACCAGCACGTCGGGTTCAGCCGCGCCGGTTTTCTTCATCAGGCGAAAGCGTTGCATCACACCGAAACGGTGCTGCTCGTCAACGATGACCAGGCCGAGGTTGTCGAACTCAACCGTCTCCTGAATGAGCGCGTGGGTGCCGATGACCAGTTGCGCGTTGCCTTGTGCAATGTGGTGGCGGGTTTGTTTCTTACGGCCTTGCTCCTGCGAGCCGGTGAGCAGCACGATGCGGTAGCCGGCAGAGTCGAGAATTTTTCGAGCGGACAGGTAATGTTGCGTCGCCAGGATTTCGGTGGGAGCCATGAGCGCGACCTGGTAGCCGTTTTCCATGGCGATGACCGCCGCTTCGAGGGCGACAATGGTCTTGCCGGAGCCGACATCGCCTTGCAGCAGACGCCGCATCGGAACCGGCTCGGCCATGTCGGAAGCGATCTCCTTCAGCACGCGCTTCTGCGCCGCCGTCGGATGGAACGGCAGGATACGCTTCACCGCCGCACGCACGCTGTCGTTGATCTGAAAAGGTACGCCGGTTTGCGCGCGCATCTTCTTGCGCTTCAGCTCGAGCCCCAGTTCGAGGAAGAACAGCTCTTCGAAAATCAGCCGAATATGCGCCGGGGTACGCGCCGCTTGCAGGTTGGCGAGGCTCTCGCCAACCTCGGGCCAGTGGGCTTGCCAGAACGCGCGGCGGCGGTCGATCAGCCCCATGCGTCCGCGAACCGCGCCTGGAATCGCGTCGGGTACATCGGCGTCGAGGCGCTCCAGCATGCCGTGGATCACGCGCCGGAACCAGCGGGCGGTGAGCTTGCCATTGCCGGCCGTCTCGTAGATGGGCACTATGCGGCCAATCTCCAGCGACTGCCATTTCTGCTCGTCGGCGCTGCCAGCGGCATCGGCCGCCGTGGGGTCATGCAGGACCTCGAATTGCGGTTGAATGATTTCGAAGCGGTGGCCGCTGCGATCGCCGGCCTCGACCTTGCCATACAGGGCGAGCAACATGCCGGCGCGAAACTTGTCTTTGAGATACGCAGCGTTGAACCAAATGCACTTCAGGGTGTCGCGCCCCTGGCCGACGGTCATCTCGAACAGCGGCATGCGGCGAGTGCGGAAGAGCCCGAAAGTCCGCACCTCGGCGACGACACTGGCCATCTCGCCCACCCGCAGCTCGCCAATGCCGCGCGGGTTGAGGCGGTCTTCGTAGCGGAAGGGCAGGTAGTAGAGGAGGTCTTCGACTGTGCTGACGCCCTTCTCCAGCAGGATTTGGGCGATCCTCGGCCCAATGCCTTTGACGAACTGCACGTTGGTGGCGAGGTCGAGCACAGAGAAATCGTAACAGCTAGCGAGAGTCGCTGGCTTTTCGCTATTCGCTATTCGCTTTTCGCTTTTCGCTATTCGCTTCTCGCTTCTCGCTTCTCGCTCTTCGCCTTTCGTCAGAGAAATCGAACGGCGTCCAACACTGAGTTCTATCGATTCGCTCCAAAGGTAGCCCTCTTTTGCGGGGTCTATCGGTTGTGACAGGGAGAAGCGAAGAGCGAAAAGCGAACCGCTGCTCGCTTTTTCTGGCATCGAATGGCCAGTTTCCGGTGTCCAAATAAGTGAGTGCTACGAAGATTGTTAAAACAGTTCGTTGCGGTGCTGGTCGGCAACCTGGTGTATTTCTTTCTGCTGATGCCGCACCTACCGCCGGCGGGACAACACCGGCCCGACCGGATCGATCTGGGCTTGCTGGTGGATTTCTGGGTATGCGTCGTTTTTTACGGGATTGTCGAGCTGCTGGATCGCGGTTTGCGGGGCGATGGGCCGACGACCGAGAGCCGCAGGGGATGAGCGCAACATTCGATAGTCACAAAGAAAGGCACGGAGCGTTTCCGTGCCTCGGCACAACCTGCAGCTGAGCGGCCCTAGAACTCGTGCTGTTTGTCGAAACCTTCCAACATTTCCTGAAGGTTGAGCCTCTGCTGTTCCAAGATCTGCTGCCTAAGCTGCTCCATCTGGTGCTGAAGCTGCGGTGTCCAGTTCTTCATCGATTCTTCGACCTGGCGCCGCATCTGCTGCATCTCGGCGTCGCTGGGGATGTTCTTCATCGACGCCTGGATTTCCTGACGCATCTTCTCCATGTCCTGCTGCGACGGGACCGCCTTCAGGGCCTGCTTCTGCGCCTTCTCGATATCTTTCTGCTGCGACTTCATCGACTTCTCGATATCGCTGCGCATCTGTTTCAGTTCTTTTTCGTTGGTGAGTTTGGCCACCAGTTCCTGCTGGCTGCGCTCCAGCTCTGGCCGCAGTTTCTCCATCTCCCCGCGGACAGCCTGCATTTCGGTGCCGAGACTGTCCCAATCTTCGCCTTCGAGCCTTGAAGAATTGGGCGCTGCGGGAAGGCTGATGACCACGGTCTGTTCGCGCTTGTCGCGCATGATGCTCATCGATATCTTGCCGCCGCGGACCCGCATGTTGCGGCCCCAGTCGGCCATGTCATGTACCGGCTCATTGTTGATTTTCACGATGATGTCGCAAGCCTTCAGGCCAGCGGCACCGGCGGGACTTCCCTTTTCCACCGAGCGAACCATCACGCCACTGCCCCGGGGAACGCCGAAGTAGTCGGCCATTTGCGAGCTCAGGGGTTCAACCACCAAACCGTGGTGCGAGGAAAGGACGGTGAACGACGGGACATCGATTTCGGGGACCATGGGCGCAGCCATCGCCGGGCCGGTAAAAGCTACCGGCGGCAAGGGTGCAACGAAGGCCTGCGAATGAGGTGGCATGTGAGGCCAGGCCCCAAGCGCTACTTTCATGTCCTTGCTTTGGCTGCTGCGGATGATGGTTAGCGTGATCGTCTGTCCCGCTGCGGTAGAGTGGATCAAGCTACCCAACTGCTCGGAGCTCTCCACCTTGGAGCCGTTGAAACCGACGATGACGTCGTTACTTTTCAGACCAGCCCGGCAGGCAGGCCCGTCCTGATCAACATAGGTTATGACAGCGCCATTGTTCTGGTTCAGCTTCAGCGCTGCTGCCTGCTCCGGCGTGACGTCTTCAATGTGCACGCCCAGGTAGGCCGAGGAGTGCGAATCCGGCCAACCAGGAGTGGGGTCAGCCATCGCCCGGGATGTAACCGCAGCCACAAAGAGCGCGACTGCCAGACTCAAATGCAATGCTGTACGTCTACACATAACTTCTCCAACCCTCTTTAATGACAACGTCGAAAACTGATTTGTCCCATGGTAGTGCGGACCCTCAGCAGGGGGCCGCCGCCGTTTAACGCCCCTTCGGCGTACATCGATTTGGGGCCGTACTGGCCGCTGGAGGTAATCCGCAGCCCAGTCAACTCCGACTGAATGCCGCGGCCGGTTGCCATGTCCGATGTGGCGTGCACGGTCAGCGGCAAGTTGTTTGCCACGCAAATGGAAACGTCTCCTGCGGCGGTGTGCAGCCAGGAGTCGGTGAATCCCCGGCCACCCATGAACTCAACCAGGATCGGACCGGCGCCGGTTTCCACCTGCGCGCCCTGACCTACGTTGTACAGCTCCACGCTACCGCCGCCGGTCGTGACCTCTACCCTGCCTTGCGCACTCGCCAATCGAACGCTGCCCCCACCGGTATCGGCGTGCACCGAGCCATTGACGTCTCCGAAATTGAGATTACCGCCGTCGGTACTGGCCCGCAGATCACCATCGCACTTGCGCACCTCGATGCCGCCTGCGCCGGTCTGGATGGTCGATCCCTTGGCCGTACCTATGTACACCTTCCCCCCACCGATGGTTATGCGCGCCTGCCCGGCAATGTTCTCAATGTGCACGTCGCCGCCACCGCTGGTGAGGGTGAAATCTCCGCCCAGGTTGCCGCCCTCAACGATGCCGCCGCCGCTGGCGATCTTCACCGGCTTGGTCACGTCATCCAGCCTTACCGCGCCCGCCCCGGTGGTGGCCACAACTGGCGCCGCGATGGAATTGAAGCCCAGAGCGCCGCCCCGCGTTTCCACTTTCACCAGTTCCAGTTCCCGCGGCACTTGCACCGTGAACTCCGCACTGAATTGATTCAGGTTGCGGTTCGTCAATCTGCCTTCGATGAAATCGGTCTCGCCGCTCTTGCCGGAGGATATCCGCATCTGTTCAAACTGGCGGCGCGCCAGTTGCTCGCTGGCAGCGTAGGCACGCTTACGGATCGTAAAAGAAATATGCTGCGAATTGCCCTGGACCTTGACCGAACCCAGGTCGGTGCTCACGCGCACTTCACGCGCCGCCGGCAAGGTACCGGTGATTTCTTCGACCCAGGAACTACCGTCGCGATACACCCGCGATTGCTGAGCCCAGAGCGGAACCGTCACGGCTAACGTAACCAGAGCCGCTGTTTTCCACCTCCAACTTCCAGCGGCCCGGCGACCTTGCCTTGGCACCGCATGCTTTTGAAAACCTCGCTTCAACCAATCCTCTTTCCGGGAGCGAATTGCACCGTCTTCCAAGAAAAAAAATTACCACAGAGGCACAGAGGTAACTCTTTTCAGAAATCCAGGAACCTCCTGAAGACCACGACCGTTGCGCTGGTCCAGCTGATTCGTATGGGTCCTTCTGCGCTTTTGCATATCCGATATTTCTCGAGGCCTCTGTGGCTAATAAATGTTGGGCATCGAGGCCAGCATGCGGCCGGACTCGGTGCGGATGTACTCGCTGGGATCCTCCTTCGACAACTGCTGCAGCGCCATGCGCACGCTGCTGTCGGCGCGCACCGGCTCCAGCGCATGAAGCGCGCCACTGCGCACGCCGAGATTGCTGTCGTTCAGCAGGGCCTCCAGTACCGCATTGCGAACGCGAATGTCGTCCTTCACATAGGAGCCCAGGCCATCCAGCGCCATCAGGCGAACGCCGGGGTTGCTGTCGTACCGCAGAGCGTAGGTCAGGGTCTCGCGGACGCGGGGATCGTCGGCCTTGCTGGTCAAGGCATCGACGGAATTCAGACGTACACCGGAGTTCTCATTGCTCTTAGCGGCATACAGCAGCAGGTCCTGCACTTTGGGGTCGGAGACCGAACCTTGGACCGACTCGGGCAGCCGCTTGTCGTATTGAACCTTTACGTTGTTCGTGCCGGGTTCTTTTTCGATGGAGGTAATGCCGCTGATGGAAGCTTCCTGAGGGCTGCCGCTGACTACCCGCGGGACGGGCGCCTTGCCCGACATCGCGCTGTACATGGCGCCGATACCGCCGCCGAAGCCCACCACAAATATGACGGCAGCCAGGGCGGGCGAGAATCGCACCTGCCGCAGCCAGGCCGTGGGATCGAACGCAAACCGGTGATACCAGGCGCGCTTCTGCTCGGCGGTCTCCAGCGCTTCCTGCAGCCGCATGCGCGATGCCGCCAGGAAGCTGGCGGAAGGCTCCTCCACCGGCAACGCGTTCAGCTGCGCCTGGAATTCCTGCTGATCGGCCAGTTCCGCGGCGCAAGCCTTGCAGCGAGCGATGTGCTGCTCGACCTCGTGCCGCGCGTCGTCGGCCAGCTCGCTGTAAAGATACAGCGTGATGTTCTGTTGAACCCATTCGCAATTCATACTTCGTACCTCTATGCTCCGGGGCTAAAGCCCGGCCTTCAACATCGCTCGATCCGCAGGCCTAAAGGCCTGCTCTTCCACCAATTACCGCATGTCCCGCAAGGCCGCGCGCAACTTCTGCGTGCCGCGGAACAAAGTGTTCTTCGCCGTCTCTTCCGTCGTATTCAAGATCTCGCCGATGGTGCGCAGCTTCAGACCCTGGTAATGCTTCATCTCAAAAACCATGCGCTCGCGCGGTGTCAGCTTGGTCAGCGCTTTCGCGATGCGCGCACCCAACTCCCGCCGCATCATGTCGCGCTCGGGACTGGCGCCGGAGCGCTGGTCGGCCACCTGGTCCAGCAAGTCGTAGCTGCCACCGTCGGAATCGGTCACCACCCCGGAGTCCTCCTTGCGCACCTGCCGCTTGCGCAGAAGATCGAGACACAGGTTGGTCACGATGCGATAGATCCAGGTATAAAACGAGCACTCGAACCGGAAGTTACCGATGTTCCGATAGGCTTTCAGAAAGGCTTCCTGGTAGATGTCCTGGGCGTCCGATTCCGAGCGCGTCAGGTGGTAAGCGAGACGAAGAACGGCGCCATCGTATTGGCGCACCAGTTCCTCAAACGCGGCGTGATTGCCACGTTGTGCTTCCCGGATCAGCTCCGTGTCGTTCATGCGGCTCTGGGCCTGCCCTTTTATGACCCCTCGATTCAAGGGTACAGAGGACGTCTTGTCCGCCTCTTGCCACGTCTCAGGAGGTCGGAGCCCCGGGCCAACCGTGAAGGGAACTGCTACCGCTTCGGCCGGCATGCTGGTTTCTACCTAGTGTGCAATTGGCAAGCCAATTCTCTTGCCTACAACTACATAGACGGGTGCTAGGAGAAACCGTGAGCGGTCATTATAGATGCTCACAGAGTGTTTACGTCGCCGGAGGGATGCCAGTTCCCAATGGGGGAACCGGATTGGGCACGGATCCGCCAGAAAGGCGGATATCAGCGAGTTCTGCCTTAGCTAAGTACACTTAGCTAAGTGGAAAAGGGGGCCAGGCAAAACTCGTGCAGTTTCCGACCTAACGTTCCTGACGTTCGAGGCCTTCTTAAGCGGTAGGCGAGGATGGCAGCGCCAGCCCAGAGATTGACTCCCTGCGATTAGCTAAGTAAAGTTAGCTAATGAGTTACACGGTCCATCAGGCGAAGACAAATCTTTCGCGGCTGATCAAGGAAGCGGAGAAGGGAAAAGAGGTCATCATCACACGCGGGAAAGAGCCGGTGGCAAAGCTCGTTGCAATCACCAGCGCCGGCAAAGGCAAACGCATCCCCGGCAGCATGAAAGGGCAGTTGTGGGCTGCGCCCGGCGCTTTCGATCCTCTGACCGACGAGGAGATGCGCGAGTTGGGATTTGAATGATTGCGCTGCTAGACACCAATTCCCTGAAGTGGTGGTTGGGTGATCCGGCCCGACTCAGCGAGACGGCGTTGAAGGCAATCGTGAGCGAATCCAACTCGATTGTGGTGTCGGCGGTCGTACCGTGGGAGCTGGCCATTAAGACCAACCTTGGCAAGCTAAGAGTGCAGACCTTGCTGGCAAACTGGGCCGCCAAACTTACCGAAGAAGGCTTTGGCGAGCTTGCTATTGATTCCGAACACGCCATTCGCGCCGGGCTGCTGCCCATGCATCACCGTGACCCCTTTGACCGGATGCTGATCGCCCAGGCGCAAGCCACAGGCTGGCCGGTCATAAGTGCCAACAAGGTGTTCGAGTTCTACGGTGTGCGCCGCATCTGGTAGCTGATGAACGTCAGCTTCCTCCCAAGACGACGTTGACGTCATCGGTTGCGTTCTGCAGCCTGCCGGCATAGACCTGCACCTGCCCTGATCCGTTGTATTGCGTCGCGAACGAAGCAAAATCCGGCGGTTGCTTTTGCAGGAAGCCGAACAAGCCGCCGCCCTGGCGCGCGCAAAAGTCGAAGAAGCCCAGCACGTGCGCATTCTCGCTGAGCTGGAAGGCGTTGTACATGTCCAATCCCGAAGCGTAGCCCAGCATGGGAAAGTTGGAGATCATGATCTGGCAGCCGCCGATGCTGATGCAGCGCATTGCCACCTCCTGACCCGCCAAATCGCTCGCCAGCTTCAACACAGCGTATTCGCTGACCTGACTCTGGTGCACCGGAACGAATGGTCCGCCGTCGGCAGCGCTGAAGGCATGGTTCTTCCAGGAAGGTGGCGGGATTCCGTTGCGGCCGCCGCATTGGAAGTGGGCATCAAAGTTGGCCGGATTGGCGTTGCCCCACGCGGTCAGCAAACGTCCTACTTCAAAGCGAATCACCGCCTGGTTGGGAGTGAATGCGACGCCGCTGCTTTCCACGTACCATACCGCCAGAGCAGGTGCGACCGGCACGTTCACAAGGTTTGCCACCTGGCCCAGCAGGCCACCCAGGCGATTGTAGGTGGCGGCGAGCGTGCGCTGGCTTGGCGACCAGCCGGGATTGACGGTCACTGGCTGGGGCGCAGCTGCCGCTGCGGTCTGCAATGCCGGCGTCTGGCTGTAAAACGTTGCAGCGTTTCCTGATGTGCCCATCGATCTCCCCTTTCTTGCCTTCCGGGCGCGTGAATGGCGGCTCCTGTCCTAAGTAGTTGGCGTGCGATCGACGGTCTTGCTGGTCAGATAGCCGGCGTGGCTGATTCCCAGCAACGTCACCATACCTTGCGGCAGGGCGGGCATCAGCGCCAGGCTCTCCGGCGTATGGTAGGCCAGGGAGTGATAAAGCGCACCGCAATACACCAGAGCTCCCACGATGGTGAACAGCATCATCTGCACCTTGGCCATGTCGAGGTAGGTGGTGTTCATGATTTCGTCGCCCTGCAGCATGTCGGTGATGCGGGCGTCCTGCAGCGAAGGATTGCGGTACAGAGTGCCCATGCTGTTGACGTCGGCCAGGGACGGCGCCGATTGGTCCAGCGTCTGCGAGGCCTTCCTCACGGCGTCGTCGGTGGGAGTCTTGTTCAGCTTGTCCTCGAGAATCATTGGCGCTCCCACGAGCGACGCAGTGCTGATGCCCAGCAGCGCCCACAATTCGGGCGGAATATTGACGTCCATGGCGCTCTTACCGGTGACTGGAAAGTTGATGCGCGTGGCCACCATGGCCAGAAATCCGCCCAGCACGATGATGGTCCAGAGTATGCACTGAAACCGCGCCAAGCTCATCAGGTTGCGGTCGTCGATCAGGACGCCGAGCGGCCGCCGGCACGACCACTGGCCAAACAGCAGAACCACACCCGCCAGCAGCGCGGCCGTGATGGCAAAGTTGAGACCGGGCTTCAGCTTCAGGGCTGCCTGGCCCATCAGGGCCAGCAGCACCACACAAACGAAGAACAGGAACCAGCTACGCGGCTTGCTGCTCTTCCAGTGCGGGATGACGGGCTCGCAGGCAGCAGGCTGGGGTACAACGGGAGTTAGGGTCGCACTACTCGGTGTGGCCATGAATCGCTCCAGTGGACCAGAAATGGCGATGAGTTCGAAAGGAATGTATCACTCTGGCAGGAGATTGCAAGAGTGCTCAGGAGGCTACCCGCAGGGGCCCCAGAAAGGCTACGGCTTTGCTTGTGGTTTGCCAAGCCGCAAGCCGTACTGGCCACACTTGCCTTCGCGGAAGGTCTTCCGGATACCGGCGTCATCGGTACCCTGTGCCATCTTCGCAGACCATTCGGCAACTTGCTGGTCACACCACGGGCGGGAGCCCTGCTCGCCGGGCACAGGAGCTGCGGTCGGCTGAGTCGCAGCGCTCTTTGCGATGCCGGAGTTACCCTGCGCTTCCTGCCCGCCGCTGCCGCCTTGCCCGCCCTTACCGACAGTTTCTTTGCCGGCAGCCGGACGTTCTGCCTGGACAATGGCAGGCCGAGGGTTGACGGGCTTCTTGGGTTGATTGTGTTGCCATACGGCCAATCCGGAAATTGCAGTAATCAATGCCGCCGCGCCGCCTAGGATGCCGGGTAGCGAGGTCCAGACCGAGCCTCTCGAGTCCTGATCTCCCATAGGGTCCCTTTTCGAATTTGTAACGGTGGGAGACTATCGTAGCCTGAGTTTACCGTCCCGTCCACCATAACTGTTTGGGGCGGGAACCGCGCTTCCCTGGTGTTAGAGTTGCCGGTGGGAGTTGCGGTTTCTGGCGGAAACAAAGGTCAAGCGGCGAGGCGGGAGCGGCGGCCTCGCCTGGCTCTTACGCTTCCGCGCTGGCTTCTTCTTCAGCGGGAGCAGCTTCGGCGACCGCTTCCTTATTGATTGCGACCTTCACCTGCACGGTAACATCCTTGTGCAGCTTGACCGGCACGTTGAATTCGCCAACATGTTTCAGCGGCTCGTCCAGCTGGATCTTGCGCCGGTCGATGTTGAAGCCCTTGGTCTCCAACTCGCGCGCGATGTCAGCGGAGGTGACCGAGCCGAACAGTTGATCGTGCTCGCCCGACTTGCGGAGGAAGCTCAACGACACGCCCTCAATCTGCTTGCCCAGCGCTTCCGCGCTGCCCTTTTCCTTGGCCGAGCGGCGGACGGCGGCAGCCTGCATCTGCTCGATCACGGCCTTGTTCGCAGCCGTGGCTTCGATGGCCAGCTTCTTGGGAAGGAGAAAATTGCGGCCATAGCCTTCGGCCACCTTTACTACGTCACCGCGCGAGCCAAGTTTGGCTACGTCTTCTTTCAGAATGACTTCCATGAGTAGAACTCCGTTGAAATCTTTGTTTCGCCGGGCTAAAGCCCAGCTCCTAAAAACGTCGGGCCGTAACGCGGGCCTCAAGGCCCGCACTACCCGTACCCTCTAACCATTGACAACCGTCCTACCGTCCGCCGAACGGCAGCAATGCGATGTTGCGAGCCTGCTTGATGGCATCGGCCAGACGGCGCTGGTGCGGCGTGCACACGCCAGTCAAACGCCGGGGAACGATCTTGCCGCTCTCCGCGACAAATTGCGAAAGCAGGCGCACGTCCTTGTAGTTGATGCCGTCGATCTTCTCGACGCAGAACTTGCAAACTTTCTTGCGGCGAAAGAATTTCCGTCCACCTTCGCGGGGACCGCCAGGACCGGACCCAGGGCGCCCAGCAGGGCGCGGTCCTCGCGGACCACCCTCACGTGGACCACCCTCGCGTGGACCACCCTCGCGTGGACCACCCTCGCGTGGACCACCCTCGCGCTGACCACCTTCGCGTGGACCACCCTCAGGCCGTGTGGCCGGCGCTTCTGTGGTTGCGGTTCCGCTTGCCGGACCTGCTGTCTTGGTTGCTTCGTCTGCCATGTTTCTCCTTCGGGCTCTAAACCGCCCCGATCTGTTGCCGCGCTTCACGCGCGAGATCTATCGCTGTGCCGTGTCCTGACCGGGCCTCCCTCGGTTGGGAGCTGTTCAAGGAAGCGGCAACAACTCGTTATGCGCCGACTGGCGTCGATTCGGTGCCGGCCGGAGGTGCAGCCTCCGAAGGTGCTTCCGGCACAAGCGGCGCCGGTGGTTCGGCGGCCTCAGCCGCTGCTGCCGCAGCTGCCGCCCGGGTCCCCTTGCCGCGGACCTTGGTGTCGCGGATGGCCTTGATCTTGGCCAGCCGCTTCTGCTCCTCGTCGACACGCACGGTGATGAACTTGATCACCGGTTCGTTCACGCGCAGACGGCGTTCCACTTCCTTCACCATTCCGCCTTCACCTTCCAGCACCATCAGCACGTAAATGCCGTCCTGAAACTTGCGCACGGTGTAAGCCAGGCGCCGCTTGCCCATGCGTTCGACGCTCTTCACCGAGCCCCCCGCATTGCCGACCTGGGTCTCGAGATTCGAGACCAGTTTGTCCTGGTCCTCTTCCAGCATGTCGGGACGGACGATGAACATCAATTCATAAGTACGTTGCATTCTTTTCTCCTAGCTGTCGGCTATCAGCCGTCAGCCCCCAGCTAAATCTCTATCCACGTGAATCTCGAACTAGCCACCGGCCTCTAGTCCCTCGTCACCCTCTACCTTGCGATTAAACCGGTTCATGGCCGCCTGCACGCCCTCGGCGAGGATCACTCGCACGGCCTCGGCCGCCATATCCAGCACCTCGTCGAGAACCGGATACTGCGCTTTCTTGAACTGCGACAGCACATAAGCCGCACCGTCGCTGACCGGATGCTCAGGCGCGACGCCCATGCGCACGCGCGTGATTTCCTGCGTTCCCAGCGCCCCGATCACCGATTCCATCCCGTTGTGCCCGGCGGAGCGGCCCCGCGGTCGCACCCGCAAAGTCCCAAACGGGAGGTCCATCTCGTCATAGAGCAGCACCAGGTCCTGCCCCGGCTGCGCCTCGTACTCCCGCACCAGTTCGCGAACCGACATGCCGCTCAGGTTCATGTAGGTTTCCGGCTTGGCCAGCACCACATCCTGATCGGCGATGCGGGCGCGGGCGGTTTGCGCACGGCAATTGCGATTGTTTATCCGCACGCCGCACTGCTCGGCAATGCGGTCGACCGCCAGGAAACCCATGTTGTGCGGCGTGAACTGGTATTCGATGCCCGGGTTGCCGAGCCCGACGATCAGCTTCACAGCGCCTACTTCTTCTTCTCGGCCTTCTCGGCCTTTTCCGGCTTCTCGGCTTTCTTCTCGCCACCCTCGGCAGCTTCGCCTTCGGCCTCCTGCTTGCCCTTCTTGATGACCTCGGGCTCGGCTGGGACAGCTCCGGCTTCCACCACGCCTTCGGCAGGAACAGCTTCCACAACTTCCTTCACCGCCACCACATGTGTCACCGGCTGGTTGTCGTCGGTGATGAACTTCAGTTTGTCGCTGTGCATCAGCTCAGAGACGCGAATCACCTGGCCGAACATCAACTGGCTCACGTCGACATCGATGTGGCCGGGAATGTCGGCGGGAAGGCACTCAATCTCGACTTCACGCAGCAGTTGCTCCATGATGCCGCCCTGCACCTTCACCCCCGGCGCTTCACCTTTCAGAACAATGGGCACGCTGACGCGCAAGGCCTTGTCCATGGCGATCCGCTTAAGATCGACGTGCAGCAACGCGCCTTTGATGGGCTCGTACTGCCAGTCCACGATCATCACTTTGGCCGACTGGCTGTCGAGACTGAGGTCGAAAATGGTGTTGTGCCCGGTATCCGAGTTCAGGATCCGCCTGATCTGCTTGGGATCGACGGAGATGGCCGCGCACTCCTGTCCGGCGCCGTAAACCACGGCGGGAATCATGCCGCTCTGGCGCAGCCGGCGGGCATCGTTCTTGCCGCCACCCTGCCGCGGCTTGGCTTGTACATTCTTGTCTGCAGTTGCTGTAGCCATAATCTGGTTCCTTTATAAGAACAGTTTGCTGACCGAAGTCTCTTCGTGAATCGACTGAATGGTGCGCCCGATCAGTCCTGCGATCGACAGCACCTTGATCTTGGGCTCGTTGCGCGCGCCCTCGGTCAGCGGAATGGTGTTGGTCACCACCACCTCGGCCAACCCCGATTGCGAAATCCGTTCCACCGCCGGGCCCGACAGCACCGCGTGCGTGGCACAGGAATAAACCTCGCGCGCCCCCGCATCCAGCAGCGCCTGGCAGGTCTTCACCAAGGTGCCAGCGGTATCGATAATGTCGTCGAGGATGAGACAGGTCCGGCCCTTGACGTCGCCGATGACGTGCATCACCTCAGTCACATCCGCCTCCACCCGGCGTTTGTCCACAATGGCCAGTGCCGATTCCATCTTCTTGGCGAAGAAGCGCGCACGCTCCACACCGCCCGCGTCCGGAGATACCACCGTCAGGTCCGGAAACTGCTTCTTGCGGAAGTAATCCACCAGCACCGGCGACGCGAACACATGGTCCACCGGGATGTTGAAGAACCCCTGAATCTGTGGCGCGTGCAAATCCACCACCAGCGCCCGGTCCGCGCCCGCTGTCGTCAGCAAATCGGCGACCAGCTTCGACGAAATCGGGACCCGCGGCTTGTCCTTGCGGTCCTGGCGCGCGTAGCCGAAGTACGGGATCACCACCGTGATGCGGCGCGCCGAAGCGCGCTTCAACGCATCGATCAGCAGCAAAAG
>Ga0265340_10000848_pt1 | contig 17397 bp, 13 predicted proteins | sample 4CB225metaG_FD_202082 | JGI IMG/M metagenome (GOLD analysis project Ga0265340, IMG submission 202082) | Rhizosphere microbial communities from Carex aquatilis grown in University of Washington, Seatle, WA, United States - 4-CB2-25 metaG | ecosystem: Host-associated > Plants > Roots >...
TTGGGCGTATGTTGAAGTTCGTGGACCGGTTCGTAAACGAAGCGCGGACTCTTGCGAAGCTTCGCGGCCCCCATACGACCCGCGTGCTCGACTACGGCAGTGAGCGACAGGCATCGGGTCGAGAAGTTCCGTACATTGTCTTGGAATTGCTGGACGGCGACGACCTGTTTACTGCACTTAGACAGAATCAACAGTTCAGTGTCCCGCTCACTGCTCGTTATATGCTCGAGGCTTGCGAAGGACTCGCGGAAGCGCATGGTCTAGGCATCGTTCACCGGGATATTAAGCCGGAGAATCTAATTCTAGCTCGTGGGGATGATGGCACCGTTAGAATAAAGGTGCTCGATTTTGGAATCTCGATTGGTCCAATACAAGTGACAGAAGGGCACGAATTGCTGCCAGCAAGTCGATATCCGATCTCGCCGAGGTATCCAACGTCACCGCGCCAAAATGCACGCACGGCGTCACGATAACGTCCGTTCCATTCCGCCCAGCGAACTGGAAAGTTGCCGACCTGATAGCCATTGGAATCGACGTCCCATGGCTCGGCGATAAGTTTCATCCGACTTAGAGTTGGCGACTGGTGAATTAGCGTGAAGAAGCTGGATAATTGATCCACGTCGTATAGCTGCCGCGCCAGTGCCGCGGCAAGGTCAAAGCGAAAGCCGTCAACGTGCATCTCAGACGCCCAATAGTGAAGGGAGTCCATGATTAGTGCAAGCACCTGAGGGCTTCGGACATTGAGCGTGATACCCGTGCCAGTTGTATCAAAGTAGAATCTAGGTTCGTCGGCGACCAATCGGTAGTAAGTGGCGTTGTCTATACCCTTTAAATTGAATGTCGGACCCAGGTGGTTGCCTTCTGCCGTGTGATTGTAGACCACGTCCAGAATCACTTCGATGCCAGAGCGGTGCAATGTCTTTACGAGGTGCTTGAATTGGCGCACCTCGCTTCCGACCTCAACTCCGCTCCGAATGCAGTGAACGACAAAGCCGTGTTGCTTCGTGCCCACGTTCGTAAGCGTCAGGGTCACCGAACTCAAGTTCTGAACCGCGATGTTTCTCTGGTCCGAGCCGCTGTCCAATCCGCCCACCGCAAAAGCCGTGTCACTGACAGTCATCAACACCGTCATGCTTCCGCCGCTCACCCCGTCTTGGTCACCACCCACCACTGATCGCCGCTCGACTTGCTGCTGCAGGCTGGCATGGCGGCAAGCGTCGCGTAGAACACGGTAATTCCCAAACAGCGGCACAGGAAGATCTGATAAGCCCGTCCCATGCGCTACGGCGTGAACGCGTACACTTGATTGTTGGCTGCCACGAAAATGCGACCATTGGCTACGATGGGCGTCACGAATTTCTGCACTGAGGACATGGTGTCGGTCCCGGTACCTCCAGCATAAACACTCGTGCCCGTGTTGGCGTCTAGGCCGTGCAGCTTGTTGTCTGAGCCCACGACCCAGACAATGGCATCTTGCCCCTGAGCATTGGACATGCTGATTGCCGGGGAGTCGTTCGTCGAAGGACCGCCGCACCAAGCAACGTTAATGCTCGGCGGCGAGGTCGCGCCGATCTTGATGGCAGTTAGGCCTCCGGATTGACCGCTGGGACAACCACTGCCATTGGCCTTGAACACAACGAACGAGCCATTCGCGGTCGCATATGCGGCTGGAGCGGTGATGATTTGGTTGCTGGCTACGGTTGCCACGGATAATCCTGCAGATATACCGCCGAGGTTTGCGCGGTTGACCGCATAGGCTTTGCCGTCCTTGCCCAGTGCAACGATCAAACTCGAGGGAGTAGCGCCGGGCACGTCAATCACGAGGGCATTGGTACCGCCCAAGTCTTGATCGCCTTGGTCCATCGTAGACCAATTAGTGGGAACGTAATAATCCGCATTCTGGCTAACCGTAGCCAGACTTGGCGCCAAGCGAAAAATGGCTTCACCGTCCTGCCAAGAACCAGGCGGGGCAAAGCTGTTCGGGTTGGCTTCCGTGTTGCCCGTGACTACGAAGAGTGACGTGCCATCGGAAGCAATTCCCCCTGGCGCCCAAATGCCACCTGCAATTGCCCGCGTCGTCCAAGTGCTCACTTGCGTCGGGTCAGAGGTTGAAATGCCCACAATCCAACCGTGATAATTACCGCAATCGCCAACATGGCCGCCAAACGGAACGAACACCTTGCCGCCCAGTAACGCCAACGCGCCGCGTTGGTTCTGCACGAGAGAGTCAAATGAAGTGCCTCCGGTAGTTGGCACTTTCGAATTGAGATCAACCGGCCAACCCGAGAGCGTCGCGCCCGTGTCGGCGTTGAGCGCAAACACTTGGTGCCGCGCATTAGCCGCAGTTCCATCCGAGCTGGTCATGGCATCAAGATATAGGATGCGCGACGCGCCGTCGATGATTGGAGTCCCGGTGATACCTAGCGGATCGATGTTGCCACAGAACGAGGCCAGTGATGTCAGCTGCGCCTGCGGCAATGTGTGACCGAGCAAGACGTCGTACACTTGAGCGCCTGTCGCAGCATTGAATGCGTAAACGCGATTTTGTTCGGTCGCTGCAATGACCAAGTCAGGTCCAGTACCGCTGGATGCCAAATAGAGTGGCTGCGTATAGGTAGGACCCGCGAGCGTTGCGCTGGCAAATGACGTATCGATGTGCAAGTTGGCCACCGACGCGCTGGTGAGCGCCGTGTCCACGTAAACACCGTCACGCGATGCATGATTATGATGTTGAAGCACGGAAACGTGCGTACCCGGCGAGCCCCCGTTTCCCGATCCGCCGGTGGCACTAAAACCACCCGTGCTCGATGTTCCGCCAGCGCCCGTTCCACCCGCGGCCTTTGAACCACCTTTGCCCGATGTACCACCGGCTGTGGTACCACCGGTGGCCTTGGAACCGCCGGAGCCCGATGCGCCAGCAGCTGAGGTCATGCCGCCAGTGCTGAGCGCTCCACCTGTTGGCATCGAACCTCCGGATGTGTTCACCACCGTGTTCACACCGCTCGAACTCGTGGTGCCCCCGAGCGAGTTGGAACCGCCGCTGCTGCTATTGGTGGCAGTCGTGACCGAGCTTCCGCCGCTAGAATGAGTCGCGCCTCCCGCGGCTGAGCTATCTTCGCTCGTGCCTCCGACTGAGTTGTTGCCGCCGGTTCCTTGGCTATGCGAGCTAGTGCCGCCGCAACCTGAAAGCTCCAACAAAAAGAAGCCCACCAATACCCACGTCTGTTCCCAACGCTTCATGGGTCGCAACCTTCCGAGTTTCTAAAAGTAATGTGGCTCGCCGTGGCGATACACTTGGCTGGGTCCCTCTGGCCCCTTCGTCAAGCTGAGCGATGCAAACAATTCCTCAAGCAATGGCAAATTGTCGAACTCGAGTTGTAACTGGACATCGCAACTGGAATGTAATGTTGCCTGGCTTCAAGAACAGCTCAACAACACTGCAAACAAATGATCGAGTGGGTGCAAGACCACATGATTTTGCGGGGCACTCTCCGTTGAATGGCTGCGTTTCAAAGCGACGGGGGGGCCAATTGCCCCGCCCATTAAGTTTCTGAGCGAATGCTCGTTTCCGCTCGGCGATAAACCAAATTCTGTGGGGCGAAGAGTTCGTTGGCATTGCTTCTCGCCGACTTGATCAAGCCGTGCGCTGGGGACAAGGCGCAAGCTGGGTCCGTTGTTCTTGCGTCGCCGGTCAGGTGAAACGACTGACAGCGGCAACCACCATAGTCAACCGTGCGCCGGTCGCAACTGCGGCACGGGTGGAGCATCCAATCTTCCCCGCGGAATGCTTGAAACGCAGTCGAGTGTTGCCAGATGTCATCGATTGAACGGTCGAGCACATTGTCGAATAAGTGCGTCAAATTGACGCATTTGACTGAAACGCTGAGCACCGGGTGTTCGTCACCTCGCATTGCATTGAAACGATGCCGATTGAGCTGCAAACTTCTGGTGTGATAGCTGCGAGGTTTTGTGACTAGGCTTGCGGTACAAGCATGCGTGTCCCTGGTGTGCGGAGGACGTCATGCACGCAATCGCCAATTCGGTGGTGTTGATCACGGTGTTGCTGACAGCATGTAGCGTCAACAACGGCAACAGCGCTACTAGCAACAGCCAGTTGGGTCTAGTGCGAACAACACCGATGCTGCAGCCGTCAATACCGATGCTGCAGCGCAATCATCAGTCTGCCCAGGAACTACTGTGCCTAAGTGCTCGCCCACGATTCCAAGCTTTTCGAGGCAGGTTACTTCTATCGTACAGTCGCGTTGCGGCGGTTGCCATTCACCTGCCAACGACGCCGGGCTCTGGCCGCTCGACGACCAGGAGAGTCTCTCGGATTGGCAAATCACCATTCTTCAGGTACTGCGAGCCTGCACTCAGCCGCCTCCAGATTCGGGGGTGGCGCTGACCTTGAGCGAGCGCCAGACATTCGAAGCCTGGCTGGTGTGCGGCGCGTCCAACAATTGAAGAGTCCACTGTAACCCGCGGAAGCATACTGGCTAAGCCGGAAATTCCGCGTGAGACCGGGTCATTCTTGCCGAGGGCCTGCTTGGTAATGCGACTTACCCGCGGGTCTCGATGCCATGGTGGCGATGTAGGCAAACAAACGGTGCGAGCCCAGACCGTCCGAAGGATGTAGTATTCTAGGCAGTGCCAGCCGCGGTTCTTGGCGGCAATCGGTGGCAAACGATTGGACTAGAATATGGACAAACGTTGGTATCCGGCGGCTTTCTCTTTGGCAATGGTCGGCTGTGGCGGAGATGTTGACTCCGGAGGTCCAGTTGCGACCGGGGGTTCCTTCGTCGCCTACTACGGGGTTCAAATCTCGACGGGAGGGACAACTGGCGTCGACACTGGAAAGCCACTGGCAACCGGCGGCATGATTCGAGCATTCTACGGCATGCTGCCTTCCGGTGGAAACTCCAGCATCGACACCGGCACCCCTGTGGCAACTGGGGGACGGCTCATGGTCGCTTACGGCGCCATGATGCCCCAAGGTGGCTCGTCTCATATCGACACCGGCACCCCGATCGCTTCTGGAGGTACTACATGGACGCCGCCACCCCCGTACGGCGTCATGGTTCCGAACACTGGCGGAACATTCACAGCGTCAGGCGGCACCAATACCAAGGCTGCGGGTGGAGCTCCCGGCGGAACCGCGAGCATCGACGCCGGCACTCCGGCGGCGATCGGCGGTGGATTTTCTATCGACTACGGCGTCATCAACGTGAATACTGGCGGTGCTCGCGCAACTTCAGGTGGCGGCGCCGGTGCAGGCAATTAATGCGCACGAACCGCACCGTCGCTGACCAACGTTGGTCGAGTTCGTCCGCAATTGAGAGAACCTTGAATGTTGCGCTGCTGAGCGTAGGCATCGCAAAGACCATCGTGTGGTTTGCGATCGGTAGAGGCCAAAGGGCAGGCTAGGAATGTAAATGGAGTTTCATTACCGAGCCGCTGCTGTCGTTGTTCGTCCAGTAGACGTTCGTTGAGTCGACCGCGATACCCCAGGGGTAGTCTTGGCCTGAGGCTAGGGTTGTAGGAATGCCACCGGCAAGTGGCACGCTCATCACGGTGCCACCGTTCCAGTTCGTCCAATAGACGTTGGAGGCGTCGACCGCAATGCCTTCAGGACTGCTCTGGCCCGAGGCCAGGGTTGTTAGAGTGCCACCGGCAAGCGGCACGCTCATCACAGTGCCACCTTCGTTTACCCAATAGACGTTGGAGGCGTCGACCGCAATGCCCCTAGGATGGTCTTGGCCAGATGCCAAGGCTGTGGGATCGCCGCCAGCAAGAGGTACACGCATCACTTCGCCGCTGCCCCAGTTCGTCCAATAGGCGTTCGCGCCGTTTACAGCAATGACCAAAGGCTCGCCCTGGCCCGAAGCGAGGGTTGTCGGATTGCCGCCGGCAAGTGGCACGCTCATCACAGTGCCGTCAATAGTCGTCCAGTAGACACTAGTGGCGTCAACGGCAAGGCCCACTGGATAGTTTTGACCTTTGACGAGGGTTGTGAGAGTGCTGCCAGCGAGCGGCGCGCTCATCACCGTACCGTTATCGGCGCTCGTCCAGTAGACGCTCGCGGAGTCGACCGCAATGCCCCAAGGATAGATCTGCCCAGAGGCGAGAGTCGTAGGCGTTCCGCCAGCGAGCGACAGGCTCATCACAGTGCCAACACTAAAGCTTGCCCAATAAACGCTCGTGGAGTTGATCGCGATCCAATACGGATATCCTTGGTTCGAGGCGAGCAAAACCGGCGATTCGCAAACGCTTGCATCGCAATTCGTGCCACCGTCGTACGGTCCGCCATCTCCACCTGAAAACGTGGCCCCACCGTTGCTATTGCCCAGCGTGCCGCCCAAGCCAGAAATGCCACCCGCCACACTGCCGCCGTTGCCAGCACCCCCAACGACAGGTTTTCCACCCGTGTTGGTGATTCCGCCCGTAGCGTTCGTACCACCGGTGGCTGGGCTACCACCGGTAGCAATTGCTCCACCCTTGCCATAACTGCCACCCAGTGACTTCGAGCCGCCCGAAGCGAGTGAACCGCCAGTAGCAATCGCGCCACCCAGTGACGCTACACCCCCTAAGTTTGCGCTCTGCGAAAGAGCATCCAGATCAGTCCGACCCCCGCAATTCATTTCGCACAGTGCAGCACAAGACAGCCAGAGCTTGCGAATTGTCATGATTCCTGTTTGGCTAAAGATACTGCTCGAACCATTCGATCTGTCGTGTGCTCACCTGGTCGAGGTAGTCGCCCTCGTACAGTTCGTAGTGCGTTGCTTCATCGAGCATCATGAGGCTCTTGGGTTCGTTCGCGGCCTGGAAGAGCAGCACTGATTCCTGCGGCGGATTGACCGAGTCTTTGCCAGCGCCCACCACGAGAATGGGAACCTTCACATCCGCCAAGACTGCGGCAGGCTTATACTTCAGGGTCTCGGCAACCGTAAGCATCGGGACTTCGATGTCCAGCGCTGGATGGTCTGCGAAGCGCTCGTAGAATGCTGCTGACTGTGGGTCGGTGAGCACGTCAGCCAGCGACACCATGGTTTCCCTGCCGGTCTTGGCACGTCGATCTTGCAAGCGCTGTATGGTGCTCAGCAGTTTCGCTTTCTCTTGGTCAGACATTTTGCCAGTCACCACGCGCTCACCGTCGGCAAAGGTTAGCTGCACGGTTAGGCACTTAATGCCAGGCTCTCGGCTTGCCGCCACCACTGCGTTAGCGCCCCCCAGTGAGGTTCCCCAAAGGGCAACGCGATCAGCAAAGATCTCCGGTTGGCTGCGCAAAAATTCGATGGCGCTCAGAATGTCGCTTACTTGTTGCTCCGGCAAGATGCGGCCGCGTTCCCCGCCGCTGCCACCAAATCCGCGATAATCGAACGTCAGCGCAGCAAAGCCTGCTGCGGCAAAACGTTCCGCGTACGCAGGCGGCAAGAGTTCTTTGACGCCCGCAAAGCCATGACACAGGACGATTCCGGCAAACGGCCCCGTACCTTCTGGTACGTAGAGTTGCCCGACGACCTTGTGGTCATGGCCCGCGGCGTCATGGTCCTTCGACCATTCCTCGGCGTTATCCTTGTCGCTATTCCATTCGACGGCTCGGATTCTCATGCCGGTTTTCTAACTGAAATAGACGACAAAGGGAAGCGTCACGGCATTGCCGGCGCAGCAGCGCGATACCAAGGTAAACCCGGGCAATTCGCCGTGCGGCGTCAACATCCCAACGGGCGCCCAAGTGCCCGTTTCTAAGTCTGAACATTTTTCTTGCAACAAACGTCGCGAGGAGGTGTTAACACCGACTGGGATATGAAACCTTTCTTTCTGCGGGCGGCATTTCCGCCAATGCACTTGGTTTGTTTGACTTTGTTTTTATGTCCTACACCCACTTGGGGCGCCGAGCAAACCCAAGTCAGCAAGGTCCCGTCATCTGCACCCGACGCGCCGCAGGTAACTCCGCCGCAGCTCGAGCACTTTGAGCCAGCGGCGTACCCAAGTGAAGCAAACCAGGCGGGCTTGCAGGCCACTGTCTCGTTACGGCTCGATATCGATGCCAGTGGTCATGTAACAGCCGTCAGCGTCGTTGAAGCTGCGGGTCATGGTTTTGACGAGGCCGCAGCTGAAGCCGCGCGCCACTTCACGTTCAGCCCTGCGCGGCGCGGAGAGCTTCCGGTTGCATCGCGCATCCTGTACCGCTACGCGTTCACACTTTCCCCAAAACCAGAGGAAGATAAGCCAAGCGCGCCGGTGGCGCAAGAAACGGGCGAACTTCGGGGCGTCGTGTTGGGTGGAGAGCCGCCGATTGCGCTGGCGCATGCTGACGTGCGCATTCAAGGAGCCGACGGGTCCTGGTCGAGGGCCCTTTCCGATCCGAGCGGGCAATTCGTGTTTCCGCAGTTGCCCCCGGGCAAGTACGTGGTTCATCTCGAGATTGCGGGGTTTGAACCGGCCGCGGTCATTGAACAGGTGGACGTCAATCGCGCCACGGCATTGAAGTACACTCTGTCTCCCAAGCAACACGACGAGTTCGAGGTCACGGTGCATGGGGCTGCCGTGCACCGCGAAGTCACGCATTATGAGCTGAGCCGGCGGGAATTGTTGCGCGTTCCTGGTACGTTCGGCGATGCGGTGCATTCCGTCGAAGCCATGCCGAGCGTGGCACGTGCCCCGGCTTTCAGCGGCGAGCTCATCGTGCGCGGCTCAGCACCGCAAGACACTCAAGTGTTCGTTGACGGCACGTTGGTGCCGCAGGTCTTTCACTACGGCAGCCTGTCGAGCGTCGTCCCCAGTGAGATGATCGAGACCCTGCAATTTTACCCGAGCAATTTCAGTGTCCGCTACGGTCGCGGTATGGGTGGTATCGTGGAACTCGGTCTTCGGCAGACGAACCCCGACGGTCAGTACCATGGCTCGGCGCAAATGGACTTCATCAACCTGCGCGCCAACGCCGAAGGCCCCATTCCAGCCATGCACGGCTGGAGCTTTATGGCCGGGGGTCGCATCAGTTACCTGGATCGCTGGCTAGTGCCCGTGCTGCGCAGCAGCGGCAGTGCCATTAAGGGCATGCCCCGCTATTCCGACTACCAACTGTACCTCGAGCGCAAACTGCCGAACAACGGCGTGCTTCGCCTCGGCTTCTTTGGTGCCCACGACCAATACGTGCCGATTGAAAAGAACCCCACGGATTGGCGGGCCCCAACCGACTCCTTCGGCCACTTTCAGGCCATCATGCGCATCCCGTTGTCAACGGACGTCAACTGGAGATCCAGTTGGTCCATGGGCAGAATCAACAGCACGACGTACGGTGATGATGATCGAGTCAGTACGTATGCGGCCAATCTTGCCACGGCGCGCACGGAACTGTCCGTTGCCACCGGGCACTGGGGCATTGCGCGCGTCGGCGCTGACCTGTTCTACGCTCCGTTCAAGCTCGACACGGTGACGGACGTGGCACAAACTGGCGGCGTATTGGCCAGCGCAGACACTGGTGCGCCCAGCCTGCGTGCGCTTTCATTGCACGGCGTGTTCTTTCGACCCGCGACGTTTGCAGAATACGAGTTCGCGCCGAGCGCCAGAACCAACGTTACCGCGGGCCTCAGGCTCGATTACACGAAGGACACCAGTGAGGTTAACGTGGCACCGCGCATTGCCACGCGTCAGGCGCTTGGGAGTTCGCGGTACAGCCCTGTTCTCAAGAGTGGCATCGGCCTGTTTTATCAACCGCCGAAACCAGGGCAAACGTTGCCGGAACTCGGGAGCCCAGACCTGAAATCTCAGCGCGCGTTGCAGTCCATGCTGGGCGTCGAACAACCCGTAAGTCAAAAGGTGACGCTTTCCGTTGAAGCATTTGACAAGGAAATGAAGCATCTCATCTTCACGCGCATGGACGGTTCGGGCAATATGGTCACTGAGAACAGCGGTACCGGTCGTGTCTACGGACTCGATTTTCTGCTGCGCTATCGACCAGACGCACGCTTCTTTGGCTGGGTTGCCTACACCTAACCGACCAATTGCCAGTGCAGTGTCGCGACCGAACGAGCAATGCGCTACTCGATCAGAGTCGCTTCGTGGTGGGCGTGACCACGCTCTACGCTTACGACAAGATCCTCAACCATAACCCGGCGTTTCCGGTGGCGGCGAAGACTTTGGCGGAGAGTTTTCAGCAGCCGCCGCAATTTGCTTCAGCAGTCCCATATGCCGGCAAGGCTTGTAATGTGGACAGCGATTGCAACCCGAACGCGGCGGATTCTACCGTAGGTTGTGCGGCGGCCGGTCGTTGCGCGCAGCTAGCTTGTGCAAGTGACGGCGTTTGTGTGCAGCTCAAACCAGCCTGTAACAAGGATGTGCCTGGTAGTTGTGACCCATACTACGTGGGCATAGAACTCGCAGCCTCCAGTTTCCTGCTCACGGGTCTCGACGGAACACCCATTATCAATCCCCTCAAATCTCTTTGGATTGATTGCTACTACAACGCAGGCGCGTGGATTGATGATCCCAATCAGGCGCTCGATCCTCCCGATGTGAGCGATGCTACCCATCTCCAACTTGTGGTGAGCAATAGCTTGACGGAAATGACCGGTTGCGGCGGTGGTTGGCAAGCTCCCACGCAACCTACGGATCAAGCACGTGTCTGGGTCGTGATTCGCGACGACCGCGGTGGTATTGCCTGGCTCGAGAAACGCGCCATCGTCCGAAATTCTCAGACGCCCTGACGGCCCTCAAAGTCAGTCGCGCAAGCGCCCGGTGACATAAAGCTTGCCGTATCCGTAGGTCACGCTGCCCACCAAAAGTAGACAGCTCCACTTGTCCGTGACACAATTACCCGCGGAGAGGTGAATTGGAAGGTAGTAGCTTTGCGGGTGACTGGCGACCTTGCTGCAACGGCCTAATTCAGTACGACCTTGGGTGCTTTCCCCCAGGCAAAGACCCAGACGAAGTTTCGATTGGCGGAGCAAGTTCGATTGGTGGCGCAAGCTCCGTTGGTGATGCGGGCGGCGCGGAAAACAACCAAGATGCAGGCTGACTTTACCCTGCTGCACCAACTCCAATCTCGGTTGCCCCTTGCTCTTCTTCTCCAGACGTGCATCTGTTGACATAGTTCGGGCAACCACTTCTTTTGTCTTGCCGCCACTCTCCCTTGCCTGACCATTCATCTCATCTCAGAAAACCCGCCCGTCAAGCTCGTTTGCTGACGAGGGTTGCCCGACGACGCAGCCAGCGGACGAGATGGTCCTTCGATGACGCAGCGGAATGGTCGGAGGACCATGACGCAGCGGAATGGTCGGAGGACCATGACGCAGCGGAATGGTTGGAGGACCATGACGCAGCGGAGTGGTCGAAGGACCATGCGATGAATGCTCAGCTCCCTTGCAGTGCCGCCAAAACAAAATAAAATTGCGTACCCAAGCCCATTGGGGCTGCTTCGCCTAATTGCAATCCTACCGCTACCGTTCATTGCCACTTCACGGATCTTGGAGCCACGCACTTCTGTGGCCCCCATTATTCTACTCACTCGTGGATTGTCCGATCGATTCAGTCCAGAATAAGCATCCGAGACAGATGTGTCTCTCTATTGGCACTCCGCACGTAAGCCGTTAGTTCACCCGAGGAGCACCCATGCGTACATCGTCATTCCATTTCATCATCCTGACTGTCGGTGGATGCCTGACTGGTTGCGGCCAAACAGATAACGCCGGTCCACCCGCTGGATTCGGCGGCGATCAAAGTGTTGGTGGCGCCACGAGCACGGCAAGTGGTTCGCTGGCAACAGGCGGTTCAGCGCAGGTTGGAGGGGGTGTAAGCACAGGGGGGGCAGCGACCGGCGGCAGCATGCCGGGTGCGGGCGGAGCCACAGGTGGCTCATTACAAACCGGTGGAAGTAAGTCAACCGCAGGTGGTGCATTGGCAACAGGTGGCTCCAACGCGCCTGGCGGTGCGGCCCCGACCGGGGGCAAGCCCGCGACTGGCGGCAAGCCCGCTACCGGCAGTGCTGCAACCGGTGGCAAGTCGGCTTCTGGCGGTGCTGCGGCGGGCGCTGCCACGACTGGCGGAGGCACGGAGGTTGGCGACCCCGATTGCTCGACTGCCATGCCGACTACTGCAGGCACGCAGTATTCCGGAAGCAATGTCAATGGCACAGCCGACGGCCTCAATTACGGTATCTGGGCCACCGGAAGCGGGGGCAGCATCACCGTCTTTACGAATGCTCATGCCTTCAGTGCAGCGTGGAACGGTGTCTCTGATTTCCTGGCCCATGTCGGCCTAGATTTCAACTCCACCAAGAGTTACACCGCTTACGGAACGATTACCGCCCAGTTCGTCGAGATAAAATCGGGAACTGCCGGCAACTGGTCGTCGATTGGGATCTATGGGTGGATGCATAGTCCATGTATTGAATGGTACATCAACGAAGACTCGTTCAATGGTTCGTACGGAACAGGCACCACTGCCACCATTGATGGGGCTACGTACTATTTGACCACCACCTCAACGAACGGAACCGGTGGCGCCAATGATTGCGAATCCGGTCATACCGGCAATTGGACTCAGATCCACAGTACCCGGAAAACGGCTCGCCAATGCGGGACAGTTACCGTCAGCGACCACTTCGCGGCGTGGGCGAATCAGGGCTGGAGCCTTGGAGGCCTAACCTCGGTTCACATCAACGTAGAAGTCGGGGGTGGTAACGGAGGCATTCAGTTCCCAGTGGCAAATGTCACGACCACCAGCCACTGAGCAGGCGGCTTCGTCCTCGGGCCACGATTCTGTACCAATCAGGTACTCGTCCATCCCTGCTCGGATGCTAAACCTGCGGTTCTCTTGTGCAAATTCAGCATCGCGCGGGCACGCACTCGAGCCCAAGTCCTGCTCCAGCGGCGATCGGGTGCTGCTCCAGTCGGGATCAGGTGCTGCTCCAGTCGGGATCAGGTGCTGCTCCAGTCGGGATCAGGTGCTGCTCCAGTCGGGATCGGGTGCTGCTCCAGTCGGGATCGGGTGCTGCTCCAGTCGAGATCGGGTGTTGATCCTGTGGCGATCGGGTCAGTACCAAAGTTTGAACGTCCCGCTAACCGCTAACGTGCAGCAGCGTGAGCATGTAGAGCGTGCCATTCCAGCAGTCGTGGGATGGTTGGGCGTCATCACTTGTTCCCAATCGCATTGAGTTCGGATCGCGCGATGTTTCACATTTCAATGGCTCCTTCAGCCACGCGCAGGTACGGCGGTGAAGTGTGCGACGCCTCCCGTTGCTCAGTCACACGTGCAACATGTCAGCGCCGGAAATCCCGACCCTTAACGAAAATCGTCACACAAATTTCGCAATGGGTAAGGGAACTACCAATGTGAGGATTCTGGTTACAAGAGTCACCACATGCAGTTACGGGGTTCTATCCGTTCTGCCATGATGTTGGCTGGTGCCTCAGTGGCGCCACCGAACATAACGTGCTGCTGCGCAGCATAGACGATTAGCTTAGACTTTCTTGGCAACCATGGCGATGAACCACAAACGCACACGTTTGCCGCCCTTAGGACCACTTTTACTCGCTTACCGGACGACAATTAGGAAATTGGTCTAACAGATTCGGCCAAGTTTTGGTTATTGTAGCGTCAAGTGGGCATCAGCCGGCCTTATCGGGTCGACAAAACGCGCGTTGAAAGTCCCAGCGCCGGCTTTGGTGAACGCCCTTCGCACGTAACGCAGAGGAAACCCTAGTCCAACGACGCGCAGCTATTTCGCAATAGGAGGTAACAAGATGAGAATTCGTACCAAGACAGTGTTGATTGGCGTACTTTCGGTGGTTGTGTCCGTCGTTGTCATGACGGTGGCAGTTCTCAGCCTTATGCGCAGTGAACTCACGCGACAGGCCCAGCAATACCAGGACGCAAAGATGAGAACTCTTCACGAGCTATTGCAACAAAAGGGAGACGCAAAAATTGTCGATGGCAAGCTGGTCTTTGGGAACTACGTAGCTAACGGGAACTACGAAGTGGTCGACAAGCTCGCGATGCTCGCCGGGGGTACTGCCACGATATTTCAGGGTGATACACGAGTCTCCACGAACGTTCAGAAAGATGACGGTACGCGGGCAATTGGCACTCCTCTGGTCGGCGTTGCGAAAGATATGACCATTGGCCGAGGTCAGTCCTATCGGGGCGAGGCCGAGATTCTGGGCGTCCCCTATTTCACAGCGTATGACCCGATCCTCGATCAAGGAGGGCGAGCGTTTGGCGTGCTGTACGTGGGAGTAAAGAAGGACGTTTTCTTCAGTTCTTTCCGCCAACTCGTTCTCATCTCCAGCGGTATTGCCGCACTTATGGCAATCGTGTTCGGGCTTTTGGTTTCTTATGCGTCTGATCGCTTACTTCGGCGTCTCGCTGGTCTGGCCAAGGCTGCGGATGCGGTGAGCATGGGTGAGGAGCTCGACGTACCCCTAACGAGTACACGTCAAGACGAAGTTGGAGAATTGACCAAGTCGATTGACCGTCTCCGTGAAAGTATGCGAACGGCTCTCAGCCGACTAGAAGCCTAGTACAATGGAGACCGCGCCCAAACAATCATGGAACAACGAATCTCCGTCGATGCGTGGCGGGCAGTGGCGCGACGCCTCCTTTGGAAGCAGTCACTTGGCCTAAGTGCTCGTCACGCAATCAAGTAAACGTTATTCCGGGGGCTTGCGCCGACCAGAGCAACTGCGGTACCTGATGCGCGGTTGCTCTGAGTGGGACGCCGCGCCAAAGGCGCGGGTTGAACTTAGGAGCATCACCGGAATATTGCCCGAGTGCTCATAACGGTAACCCAGACACCCCACGCGATTGGCACGCCGACCGCAATCCAGGCCAGCGCCGCTTTGAAGTCGATTAAGCCCCGCCCGATTCCAAACGATCTGCCGTCGGCATCTGCGGCAAAATGGCGCGACTGTATCGCCTGAACTTCGTCTTCGTCCATGAACCATTTGTCGGACAAGGGTCGTACTAGCAAATTGGCGATTAAGCCAACGACGAGCATTCCGGCGAGGATGTACATTGTGAAGTCATAAACCTGTCCGCGCGGCACTCCCGCATTGATCTGGGCTTCGCGAATGTAGTTAACGACCACAGGGCCCACGATTCCGGCCGTTGACCAAGCCGTTAGCAGTCGCCCATGGATCGGTCCCACAAATTGTGTGCCGAAGATATCGGCGAGATACGCAGGAATCGCAGCAAACCCGCCACCATACATCGAGACGATCACGCACAAGGAAGCAACGAAAAGCGCCTTGTGCCCCGCATGGGCTAGCCAAGGTACCGAAGCGTAGAGCGCGATGCCAAGGACGAAGAATGTCGTATAGGTCGTCTTGCGACCTAGGTTGTCCGATAGTGACGCCCAGAAGAAGCGGCCGGCGATATTGAATAGCGACAAAAGTCCGGCGAATCCGGCCGCGATAGTCGCTACTGAAGTACGCTGTGCGCTGGTGAGCGCAGTAAAGCCGACGTGGGGTGCCCCGACTAGGGCACCGCCGAAAATTTCCTGTAGCATGGGAGACGCCATCCCGAGCACGCCGATGCCAGCGCTGACATTGAGGCAAAGCACCGCCCACAATAGCCAGAACTGAAACGTCTTATGGACGGTCTTAACGTGAACGTGCCGGCTTGTAATCATCAATAGATCCGAAGTCGGAGGGGTCCATCCTCTTGGTCGCCATCCGGAGGGCGGAACGCGATAACCAAAAGCTCCAGCCATCATGAAGACGAGGTACACGGTTCCGAGTGCGACAAATGTTTCCCAAACGCCGAGCGAGTGCGACGTACGAAAGAACAACATCATCTTGTTCGCCAGGGGCGCGCCAATCATTGCGCCGCCACCAAAGCCCATGATGGCCATACCAGTCGCCATGCCACGTCGATCAGGAAACCACTTAATGAGCGTTCCTATCGGCGAAATGTAGCCAATTCCGAGCCCGATTCCACCAATCGCGCCAGTACCGAGCCATACGAGCCAGAGCTGGTGCTTTGCGACGCCGACAGCCGCAATCATTAGACCGCCACACCAGCAAAGTGCAGCTACGAATCCCGCTTTTCGTGGTCCCGATCGCTCAAGCCAGCCGCCCCAGATGGCAGCCGAGGATCCCAGAAAGACGAAAAATAACGTGTAGGTCCAACCAAGTTGGCTCACTTTCCAGTCGCACGCTCTCGTGGCAAGCGCATTGAGGAGACCAGGTCCAGCGCTGCAGGCAATCGACTTGTTCACTCCCAACAAGCGTGACATCGGTAGCCAGAACACGCTGAATCCGTAGGCCATCCCGATACACAAATGTACTGCAAGTGCTGCAGGCGGAACTAACCAACGATTAAAGCCGGGCTTGGCTACGATGTGTTTGCGCTCGAGAAAATCGATCCGCGGCCATGTTTGAACGGTTACCTTGGCTTCTGTTATTGCGTCCTGATCCATGTGCCTCCCCTTGATGTGAAATGAGTCTTTGTGTGCAGACGTATTCGCGACGATTACCCAGGACGGTATCACAACCTGAGTCGCGCAAACAAACGGACGTTGCTGCAAGACGGATAGGGGGTGGAGGTAGGCCTCTGCTGCTCAAATTGCGCGCAGGTGCACAGACTTCGTTTTCAATTTAATTTGACCTCACGATACGGAACCGAGGGCCAATCGCCGCATGGCGAATAGGTGAAGAATTTGCGCCGTCGTTCCCTCCATTCTCGGGCCGCGTCGCGAGCAGCGACGCAAAGGGAGCTTTGGTGAAGCCTGGGAATGGCAGTGACCACAACATGCCTCTGGCGCAGGCCAGCATGAAGTGGTGCGGCCTATTGGCCGTTTGTTGCTCGACGATTTGCACTCCATTAACTAAAACTAAAGGCGAGCGCTCTAATCTAGACCAAAGTGGCCGAGATGGAGTCCCGCGACACGTCACGTCACGTCTCGACTGCAAAACTCACCGATCCTTGCGGCCGAAGTATGATTTACTTTAGGCAAAGAGGCTGACCACAGCCTGGGTGGGCGGAAATGGAAGCATCACTACGCAATCAAATTCTGGCATTAGCTGAAGTGTATCCTCAGCGCCAGTCAGCATTGATGCCAGCGCTTTACAAGCTGCAGCTTGCCGCTGGTGGCCATCTGCCAGCAGCCGATCTGCGCGAACTGGCGACGTTGCTAGGCGTTTCGGTTGCTCACGCATACGGGGTGGCCAGCTATTATTCGATGTTCAATCTGAAACCCATCGGCAAGTACCACCTTCAAGTAGACACCAATATTCCGGGGTTGCTTGTGGGAGCGGATACGATCGTTCGGCATATCTGCAAGAGTCTTGGCATCAAAGTTGGTCAGACAACGAACGATGGGATGTTTACGCTGACGACAGTCGAAGACCTCGCGTCTTGTGCCACGTGTCCGGTAGTTCAAGTGAACGATAAATACTT
>Ga0265340_10000850_pt1 | contig 17358 bp, 18 predicted proteins | sample 4CB225metaG_FD_202082 | JGI IMG/M metagenome (GOLD analysis project Ga0265340, IMG submission 202082) | Rhizosphere microbial communities from Carex aquatilis grown in University of Washington, Seatle, WA, United States - 4-CB2-25 metaG | ecosystem: Host-associated > Plants > Roots >...
GTTTGCGCCGACGGAAATAAAAATGAGCAGTTCAGGTCCGCCGTTCGACAAGCATACGTCATACAACGGGCTTACATCGTACGATCCGGACGATGTCCTCCCGCTCCGCGCTGTACTGGTTCGATTGCTTGCCGGTTACGCTGCTGATGACCGGCTCCGGGGTGTGTTGTACGGACGGAACACTATTTTCTACCGGTACGTCGAGGAGACGAGTGAAGAGGGCGACATCAAGAAGGCAAACCGGTACCTGCGGGACGAGGCGCACGTAGACAACATCGAAGCGGATGGCCTACTTTTCAACAAGGTGTGGCCCATCTGCCGTGCGTTGGTGGCTAAGCGCTGGTCTGCCATCGAGCGAGTCGCCAGAGCACTCCTCCGGGACGGTTATCTGGATGGCGAACAGCTGCAATGCCTCATCCACCGCAGAAAATCCGGACGGTCCCGCCGTACCACCGCGGACCGGCGTCGCACCACCAACAATGCGATAGTCGATTCGTTCGCCCACCGGTTATCGCTTCTTGTTCGAAACAAGCCGACGTAGCCAACCTTCAACGCGGCTCTCATACTGGGGCACGAATCCGCGGTTGACGTGGCGAACGATGTCGCTTGCGCCAAAGATAGACGTACAGGCGAGCGTGCGGGGGTCAAATGCAGCCTTTGTGTCGTCCAAAACCATATCACCAAGGCTCCAAGCTTGCTAACGAGGCTCGTATCGGGTGGGCCCTCTGTTACGATAACAACGACCCTGACGTCAAAAGCTGTGTCAGGGGCAATTCCAAGGAGCTAATAGAAAAGCACGCCCCATATGGAACGTGCCTTTCTACGGCTCATGTTGCCGGGAGCAAGTCCATCTCAGACGCCATCTTCCGAATGTAATCTGAGCACCACCTGATCCCAATGCTGAATCAAAACTCCAACTAGTGAACTAACCGGTCCAAATTCGGCCAGGGCAAGCGGCAACATGTCAGCGGCCACTTTCAACGTGCGATGGAAGATAGCCCAACCAATTGTAGACCCGCCTCGTTTGAGCAAAGCGTATTCGAAGTAAACATCCTTAGTAATTGCGACAACGCAAACGGGCAAGGCGGCCACCAATTGTGCGGCTCTGCAAATGGGGAACCGCACGCAGGAAACATTTGACAATGGGCGTTCTTCTGGGGCGCCAAGAAAGGGCGACGCTGACTGGTCCAGCTTTTCCCCGTGACTCAGGCTGCCTCGGTCACAGCACGGCTACGAAGCACATTTCGTGCGTAGCCCAACCCCCACTTGATTCCGGCACTTGCTACCGTACCAATCGCCGAACCCGCTCGCCCAGCAACTACCTGCAAAATGACGGGTATCGCATCAGCTACTACTTTGATGCCGCCACTGATTGCCGCCTCCGTGCCCGAGATCACGCCGGTCCTATACGCGATTACCTCACCAACTATATCTAATGAAGCAACCCCGACTGCAGCAGCGATGGTTGCAGCCATCTGTGCCTTTTGCGCGGGCATGAAGTTCGTAGCAACGTGGAATGCGGCCGCTTCGGTGGCTATGCTAGCCGCGGTAATGCCACCACTGATGGCCGCTTTTTTCGCAACGGTCTTGGCAGCCTCTTTGGCATACTGCTTTCTGGATTCGGAACTGTCGTCAATTTTGCCGTCCCGTACGGCCTCCTTGTAGTAGCTGTAATGTTGAAAGGACGACACGACTGCGGTCAAGACGAACGACATTCCGCCGGCGATACCAGCGCGAAAGGCAACTTGTCGGGGTGCGTAGCTGGCGCGAATGACAAAGTCTTGATCGTAAGCAGCGAGGTCTTGGTCGTAGACGCCCTTGAGCCCTGCGTGAACTCGTTTGGAATCGTCCTCAAGAGATTCAATACCAACGAACTTGAATCCGGCTTTTCTCAGGGCTTCGGCTTGCCCTTTTGTGAAGGCATTCGCCGCAACGCGCGGCGACCCATCCGGGCATACAAAGCGAGCATCGACATCGCAGACTTTTCCATAGCGAGCGTCTTGTGCGTGTCGCAACAGACTTCGAGCAATGTACGCCGGGGCGCCGACTTTTACTTGAGTACCGGGTACGAAGATGTGCCGGGTGCTGGAGACCCGCACTTCGTAGATTAGGTCTCGAGCACTGGTGGGATCTGGGTTGATCCATGAGCGAACGTAGTTTGATGGGATGCTTGGCGGGTTCACGACGGCCCAGGGTGACGACGAGTCGTGCAAGTTGTTGCGCATGCACATTGCGAGAAGTTCTGCGCATTTGCCGTGGGGATTGGCTCCAGTTATGAACGGCCTCAGGGTGTATTCGGTGGCAGTGAGGAACAAAGCCGTTTCCTCTCTTAGTCCGGTTGTACTGAGCGACATCAGAAGCTCAGCCAATTGGTGTTGACTGGTTTGGGACATCGAATCTCCTTCCGCATAGCTAGACAGAGACGCGCGCCTTGCGGCACGCGCCGAACGTTACTTGCTCCTACTTACCTTCTACGGTGTACGGTTTCTGGTATATATCTTATCCCGTATTTCGCGCCGACTTTGCAATCTAGGGGCTAAAAGAAGAACTAGTTTGTGGCTAGTTCTTCTTGGGGTTACTGCGGTTGGCATACCCCTGGCGTTGCCGGAGCTATGCTTAGGCAACTAGTGTAGGGTTCGCAGGCATCCAGTGTTGCCTGCGCTGGAATGCAGTTTCCATTCGGGGCTACAACGTCTAAGCAAACGCCCTGGGGGCTAAACTTACCATTCGGGCATTGAGAGGAGGCAGCGTATAGCTCTTCACAAAACACATCACACGTTGGAATTTGACAGGTTAGTGTTGTGATGATGTTGGTTGCACCATCGCTGCCAAAAGAACAAGAACAAACGTTCGGCTGTCCAGAGTTAGCCGTGTCCTTTCCAATATTGGCTATGCCATGATACCGAGCCCCGTTTTGTGTTCCTTCACAAGTACAAGCGGTGGCCACATCGGTGGCTCTGTTACAATATTCAATGGCATAGCCCGTCTTCGTGTAGACATAACTGGAGGTTCCTCCGGCTGATGAATCGCCAGCAACTGCATTCCCGCTTCCCGCGGATTGGCTTCCGCCAGTACCAGAAGTACCTCCAGTACCCATCCCAGGGCAGCCAGAGGAGGCTAGGCAGGCTTGGTAGCTTGCGGGGTTGTCGATAAGTCCTCCGCAGGCTTGCTTGGCAGCGTCCAAGCATGTGGCACTTCCGCCAGTGCCCAGGGCACCGCCAGTTGAGCTTGAGCCTCCGGTTGTTGATCTACCTCCTGTGCTGGGAGATCCTCCAGTGGCCCTTGTACCTCCCGTAGCTGGTGCGGTGGCTGAAGAGCCACCTGTTGAGTGCCCACCAGTTCCTGCGGTGGTCGTTGTGATTGAGGTGCGTCCGCCAGCGGCTGCAGCGCCACCCGTCGCCATGGCCGTCGATGTGCCAATGGTAGTTGCTCCGCCCGTGGCTTGGGTTCCCCCAGTTGCTTGCATTGTTGAAGAACCACCCATCGCGTTGGGCAGAGTCCCGCCCGTACCTAGAGTCGCGGTCGATACGCTGCCAGTTGTTCCACCAAGGCCTTGGAAGCCACCACTCGGTGTCGATTCGGCCGCAATGGCACCACCGCTGGCGTTTGGAGACATCGCGTCAGGTGAGTTCGTTGAATTTGCACTGCTGCACGCCATGGAAATTATCGCAGTCGCTAGTCCGTATAGGTTTCTCATTGTATCCTCCCTGTCTGGCGCCGCAGCGTCGTGTAGTGGGTAATCGTTCTAGTAATTGGCAGTGAGCATCGCGCCTTTCGAACCTCCTAGTTCGAATCGCAGTTGGCTTGCACACATCGGTCAACGCACACCTCGAAGGCGCCGGGCCGCACGTTGAAACAGAGACCACCAATGCACTCCTTCTTGCATTGTTCACGGGCCTTTCGCTTGTCATTCCGTTCTTGGGCTTGCGTTGCGCGTTCCGTGTCACGCTCGGACTTGGCCTCGGCTTCCTTGGTCTGCTTTTCTTCGGCCTTTCGGAGAGCAGTGAGCTTTGGCTCAGCGCGCGCCAGTAGCTCGCGTGCGTCCGCAGCATGAGCCCCCACAGGTTGCGCTTGCAGATAGCTCGATATGCCTTCGCAGTCGGAGCTCACTCGGGGCGACTTGCAAGATTCGGCACGGCTGGTAGCCCAGTCGCGCGCATCGGTAAGTTGAGCGATGATGGGAACACCCGCCTCTAGTGCCTTCTTGGCTTCGGTGACGTGCAGACCGTTGGGGAACTGGGCCAGATACACCTTGACGGAATCACACCCGGTGAGTTGCGTTGGGGTGGTACATTCAGAGCTGACCACCTGGTTCCAGGCAGCATCATCCTGATGTTGTTGCTCCTGTTTCGCCTTGAATTGCTCCTTTTGCTTTGCCAGTTCTTGATCGTGTGCTTGCTTCTGTTCTCGCGCGATGTCCGCTCGTTGTGCCAGTCGTAGCTGCTGAAGGTACTCTTGCACCGCTGGGCTTCTTATTGCGAGTAGAAGCGAACGCATGTTCTGGTCACTGGGACCATCATCGAGGTTGTACTCAATGCGTTCACCACTAAGGATCTGGCCAGTTCCGTTGACATGTAGCGTGGCCTCGGCAACGAACTTCTGTTTGACCTTGCCGTTCACGCGAACTTGTAACAGGGAATGGTTCTCTCGCAGCGTTACCGACACTTCAGCGGTCAGAGTATGGTCGTTACTATCGGACGACACGACCTCGTACCCCGCTTGTGACAGAGCGACTGATAGCCGCTCGGCAAGTCTTGAGGCTTCGGGGCCTTTGCCTGTTGAAACGTAAATGGGTGCCCGGAGTACGCTCTGAGGACTACTGGGCGAGCGCGCTGGGGGTTGCTCGGCTTCACACGCCGACAGTACAACCAATGTGAGGCGCTGTCCTAACAGCAACAGTCCTGCCGTCGCAAAGTTACGTAGCTTCATTCGACCATCCCTTTCTTGTGAGTTCATGTCCATGTTTGCAACGGCCTACCTTTCGAGCCCCCTGAGGTGCGATAAGACATAATTGGTTGTAACTAGGAATCATGCATCGTGAGTTCCTTCCAGGTCAACCTGGGAGGTTGTAGGTGTCTTGGCCGACCTTGTGGGTCGCTATGGACGACACGCTACTCGGAACTACCCTTGGCAAATCGGCGCGCGCGGCGCGCACCGCCCTTGGCCTCAGTCAGGCCGACGTGGCCGAAAAACTGGAGCTATCTCTCGAATTCATTGGCCGCATCGAGAGGGGAGTGGCGTTACCGAGCGTGCCAACGTTGGTTGCGTTGGCCAAGGTATTGGGCGTGAGCGCCGATACGTTGCTTGGCCTAGGACCTGATACAGCAGGTCGAGCTGGACGCCATCCAGTCCCAACCGAATCAAGCCGGACCCGTCGGTTGCTTGAGCGTAGAATCCATCGCGCTCCCGAGAGCGCCCTGAGGGTGGTAAATCTGCTGCTAGTCGAGCTCGAAAACTCCGCCAAGACTTCTCGTCGGAATGTTCATCGGCAGAAGAAGCGTGCCAAGAGAAGCCGAAAAACTTGAGACAAAGGCGGACCAGTGCGCGCCTCTGGCGTTAGGCGACCGTTTGCTTGCAAGCCGTAACCCATGCTTTGCTTTTGATCTCAAATCCTTCAGATTGCCAGGATCCGTGCCCCGACGAAAGCGTAAGTCTCAAATTGGCCTGACTAGTTTCGTTACTTTGCTACTGCTGTTTGCGTTGCTGTTCGCTTGGGCAAGGACCCCGCTGGTTCGAGCGGTACCGACCCTGACCCGACACCAAGCATCACCTGCCACACCGGGTGAGCCGGCACCCCGAGCAAAACGTCACGGTCAGCACGACGCGTCCGACGCGGCGCTAACGGACAAGCAACTCGGATCTCAAGAACCAGCCGATCATGTCCAAGCATCAAGCGTGTATCAGAGTGTTCACGTAGCGCTTGGTGTACCAACGGATAGTGACCCTTCGGACGACTACCTGCTCGATCACGGCATCTATGTGATCTCGTACAACCCCCAGAAGAACGTACCAAATTGGGTAGCGTGGGAGCTTGACCGTTCATTCTTGGGCCATGTCCGCCGCAAGAACGACTTTCGCATCGACCCAGCCCTGCCCGCTAATATTCGCCATATAACACCCCAGGATTATCGCGACAGTGGTTACGACCGAGGCCACATGTGCCCATCCGCAGATCGCCAGGATAGTCCGTCGGACAATTCGCTAACCTTTTTGATGACGAACATACAGCCGCAGCTTCATGAGCTCAACGAGGGACCGTGGGAGAAGCTCGAGGAGTACGAGCGCGAACTCGCTCACCAACGTGACACCGAACTATTCATCGTCGCTGGCGGCATATTTGATGCAGACTATCGAAGCATCGGTCACGGAGTTGCAGTGCCCAAAGCCAACTTCAAAATCATTGTTGCCCTGCGGCAAGGCCAGAAAGCCTCGGATGTGAAATCCGAGACCAAGATAATTGCTGTCATGATGCCAAATGAAGTCGGCGTGGGTAGTCATCCTTGGACAGACTACCTGACGTCAGTCGATGCAATCGAACAAGCGACTGGCTACGACTTCCTGACGAACGTGACCAAGGGCGTTCAGGACGTCATTGAAGCACGAGTTGCGTCATTGCCGTAGCAACTCTTCAATACCTAGCCCCGCGCCGGGCGCCTTTTCTTCGCCCTGATCGACGTTCCCGTGCCCCGACTACATACGCGATTGATTCGGTGTGTATGTCATTACACCACGCGATCACTCGTTTTGCCTCCGCGGGCGACATCTGTACTCCGACGAAGACTTTGCCCGGTTGTCCGAGTGCCCATTGAAGTAGCTGGCTTGGCGACAGGCGGCGGTCTACGTGCGCCACGTTGATGAGTAAAGTGCCATCGGACGCTACAGCAAAGGCCGATTGGTGAATGGCACGGCTCATGGTGCACAAATTCCCGAATATGAGCACGTATGGCACCCCCAATCACGTCTACGATAGGAAACCCCAGCGCGAACTGCTCGTTCGACGGAGAGGGCGAGTTCAACGAGTTCGATTTCGTCACGCTGACTTCTCGCGCATCGAAGACGATGAAGCCCAGGCTTTTTGGCTTTGGTCACGACCACGAGCTCGGTCTCCGCACGTTCATGGCCTTGGGCAATCGCAGCGCGACGGTAGATCGTTGGCTGAAGATCATAGTCGACCTGGGTCGCACTCCAGTTGCGCTTGCCGGTCTTGAGCTCGATCACGCGGCAGTTATCGTCATATTCAGCGATGACGTCCATCGCGCCGACCAGCGCCAGTTCTGGTGTCTCGCCGGTGACTGGATGCTCCAGCGTTAGCTCAAATGGCACCTCGACTCCCAGTACTCGTGTTGGCAACGGAAACTGCTCAACAAACGCGCTGAGCATCTCTTTGGCCTTGTCCACGAGGGCGCCGACCGATTGTTCCTCATCGTCGAAGAGCACCGGGATTGAGCTTTCCGACAGCTCGGACGTAAAGGCCTCTCGGAACATTTCGACGAGTTGTTCTGCTGGTACCTTCGCGCCTTCTGACGAGTTCAGAAAGTAGTGACCAATAGCCGTGTGAAAAGCGTGCCCAAACGCCAAGCTTGCCGAGCGAAACGATGCAGGGGCTCGCTCGATGTATCGAAGGAAGTACTGCCGCGGGCAAGTCAAAAAGCACTTGAGCGCAGACGCGGATGTGTGCGGCCTTTTCCTCAGAACCGCTAACGTAATGGCCATGCTGACCTCCACAAAAATCAGGAGGCCCGGCGCTTCCACTCAGGGGAAACTCACGGGCCTTCCTTCGATTGGTTGTTGCTCTCAGTGACTCGTGCCGTTGGTACCAGAGAGTTCGGAAATGAGATTGCTGGCCTCATGACGGTCGAGCAGGGCAAGCTCAGTTTTGCCGGTACGGGCGCGAACCATCGCCGAGAGGCGATCTTGGGTGAGCCCCCTGCGGCGCGCGGCACTCTGAAGCGCGGACATCTGGCGCACGGTGGCACGGTCCTTCGGATCAGCCTCGGGATGCGCTGCGGCTGGGCTCCTGGTCTGCTCGGGAGCGACTTTGCTGTGATAGAGTTCGAGCCCGACGCCGAACATTGAAGCACTCTTCTTCAGGGCGTCTGCACCGGCTGCTTTGAGCGAGTCACCGACCGTAGAGCCTTCAATTAGCGATCCGCCGAACGCACACTTGGTCACGCCCCCGAGTGTCAGCCGGCCCAGCACGATGACCTCCGTCTCGAGAATCTCGTGGTTGACGATCTCGAAAGACCAATCATCCGAGCCTTCATTGAGACGTTGGATGACCGTGTGAATGTCTACGTAGCGCACCCGTTTTCCATGTGGACCGGCTCGTTCCTTGATGAGCTCACGGGCAAAGGGTTTGGTCAGAAGCTCACGATTCATAGTTCCTCCAAGACACCGAGGTGTCGCAACGAGACATGGCCGCCAGCCCTCGCCGCGACGATGACGTGATCGAGCAGAGGGATACCCACGACCACGCCCGCGTTGCGGAGCGACTTGGTCAGGTGGATGTCCTCTTTACTAGGAGTCGGATCCCCCGAAGGATGATTATGAAGTAATATCAATGCGGACGCGCCGACCCGAATGAGCGGACGCAGTACATCGGCTGGTGTCAGCGCTGCGCCATGCTTTCCTCCTTTTGCCACTTCAAATTCAGCAAGCATCCGGTTTTGACCGTCGACTGCGATGGCAATCACGATTTCATGTTCGAGGCTGGCGAGACGCGGTCCATAGACGGCCGCAACCGTCTCAGCATCGGAAACCTTGCCCGCAGGAAATTCCGGGTACTCGCGTAATGTGAGCTTCTGCAGCGCAATCACGGCATCTCTTGCCCGTGGACGCAGACGGAGCCGGTCGAGCTCCGTCTCACTCAACGTGCGCCACCCGCCAGGGGCAATACTGACTTTACGGGCAGCACAATCCCCGACCAGCACCGCGAGCAAATCGACCTCCGGATAGGTCATGACTCGCTCTTGGTGTGGTTCATAAGCACATTTCCGGCGATGGACTCAAGCTCAATCCGGCGTGCGGGTTCTGCTGACTGCGCAGCGTGGGTGACAGCGTTTACTAGGTCGTAGACGGTAGTCCGCGGTGAAAGCTCTGACGGTTTCGTCGCGCCGAGTTCCGTGCGCACTGCTTGCTGCTCGCTTTGACTGAAGTCTCGAAGACCATCAATGTAGGCCGCCAGATTGGTAACGTATTCGCTAACCGCCGACTTCCAGCGCCCCATCAAGCCTCGGGCATGGGTCAGTGCGGTGGCTACACCTTCCGTGAGTCCGTCACGCAGACGCTGCGTCTCACCGAGGTGACGCAACGACAAGTCGCCAATAGAAGACGGAGCCCGGAGACCGTTTGTGCACAGCAGTCGCATAACCATGCCGCGTACACGTATTGCCGACTTTCCGAACGAACTCGAAGAGACATCCAGTCCTACTAAGGAAACATCACCCACTTTGACTGGGACGGCCTCACTCGGCAACACGAGCCGAATCAGATCGGTAATCCCCGTCGCTACTGACCGCACGCGAACCGATTCGATCAACCCGTGACGCACTAACGCCGTCCGGAGGGTATCGACCAATTGATCGGCGTCGAGCGGAGCATACCGCTCGCTGACGATGGCCGAAACTTCATCACCACGTAGGCGCAGCATCGCCGTCCCAGGTTTCTCTCCCTGGGCCATCAGGTAGTTCATCGTCGCAAGTTGCAGCGGTGCTGGGAGCCTGTCGCGGATAAACTCCGCGGGCGCGCCAAGTCGGTTGCACAGCATAGAGAATGCCGTTGAGCGCAGCTCGCGTGGGGGCTCGTGGCCAGCGAGGGGTCGCAGAGCGAAGCGCTTGCCCTGCGGTGCTACGCCCCAAGTTCGAAGGTCCATGACCGCCAGGTCACGGACCGCACCGTCCAGTCGATGGCGTTCAACGAACCGATTGGCGGCCTCATCGTATGGCAGGTCAACGTTCTGCCAATTGGCAGACATGTCTGGTGCCGGACGTAACGGTTCCGGTAGGCCGAGTGTGGGTGACAACCGTTCATTCATGACACTGCTTTCTGCGCCCAGAGGCGCGAAGAGAAGGTCGCTACGGCCAATGGCCGGAGACCGAGATCAGGCAAAGCCGAGATCCAACAGGACATCCCCAAGCCAGGAGGCAGACGGAGTCATTGGACTTGGTCGTACCAGCGAGGGCTTAGCTTTTGGTTGCAGGCGAGGGAACTCGACCGTGAGCACCGAACTCGACTCGAACTTCTCAACATTCTGCGTGACGAGCAAGAGGCCGCCGCGCCCGCCATGCCAGCGGAGGTTCAGGCCGCGCTCGTCAATGAAACAGCAAAGGTCCGCGAACGGCAGCGCTCGAGCTGCCTCCTTGAGCTTGTCTCTCAAGACCGTGACACCGGTACGGCCTTCAACACAAAATCGAATGGCCTTTCGCTGACGGTCGGCAAGTAGAGTGCCGAGAACTATTCTCGCATCCACATCGACACGCTCTTCATGCCAACGCGACAGCCCGACCAACATGTTGGCTGCGGCTATCGACAGATTCTCGGCCTGACGCTTCAGGGACTCCGTATGCCGCTCACGGAAGCGGCGCAGCGCCACCCGGACCTTTACAGTGCGGTCCATGGGTGGCGCCTTGCAGATAGCTTGTAGTTGCCCTATCGTCATGCAGAGTGACGAGGCAATCGTGCCCGCATGGTCTTGCAGGAGTTCGTTTAGCTCGTCGTCACCGTCGTCAGATTCGACCGCAGCCGAAAGTGTTGCCAGAAGCTCACGCTCGGTCGGGCGTCGAGCCATCACCAGTCTCTTCTTGACCTTGCAACCCTTTGGGCGTGCGAGTTCGACTACTGACGTGATTCAACGCGTCGCGAACGAATATGACATCGGGGTTGTTGCCTTTTGCGGCGCGCTCGATGCGCCTCGCGAGCAAGTAGGGATTGGCTGTGCGTGGCACGCGCAGCGCCTGTGTTCCAAGTGAAGACAATAGCAGTCGTCGTTCTGCCAAATTGGATGGCCTCAGTGTGCGACCCTGTATACGCATTGGTGTCTCCCAAAAAGAACGGGCGTGACCAGGTGAATCCCAGCCACGCCCGCAGTTACTGTTGTTGAATGTTTAGAATCTCATCCGTCCCGACGAATCATCGGCGCCGTGTGTGGGAACGGCTCCTCGATGACCGAAAGGAAACTCAGATTGCATGTCTACGTACTGGGCCTGTTGATCGTGGCGAAGCCGTCTGAGTGCGACAACGACTACAGCACGGTTTGAGTCAAAGATGACAAGGCCCGTGTAGAGGCTGCCGTCAGGCGCATGAAGCTGCAGCCCGGGCGCTGGACGAGTTGCATCACGCAGCCATTCGACTGCTCGCGAACGCCGTCTTGCGATTCGAGCCGATGCCGCTTCAAGCGCCTCACCAATGAACTCGAAAACTAGGCCGATGGCCACACTGCCTCGCAGATAACCGAGATAATTGCACCGGCTGCCACCGATGCTAGGCCCCGCCGAAACGAATCATTGTTCACCACACGACGAAAGAAATCACCAACTTGAACAATACTCATGAGTCACTCCATGATTGGGTATGGGTACCACTGTTCTTATCCCGGAAATTGTGGCTAAGTTGCATTGGTGAAAACCGCAACGAAGCGCACCGCGAACGTTCCGGAAGTTGCGGCAAAAGGTAGCCCTTTCGTCGCGCTACTACACCCGTTGTGCCGCTCAAAGCGCCAGGCCTGTGCAACTGGCTACTGCCGGAACATCCAGTTGCTAAAGCCCGCTTTCCGGTCTACCGTCGTGAACACCGATGATTCAAGTCCGAGGTTCGTCCCCGAGCCAACATTCACCGTCCCTTGCGCGAATATCGCGAATGGCACGAAAAGCAGATTGGGGGAGGTCCGGATCGGGGAACTGCAGAAACTCCGAAAGTGCTGCGATGGATCGATTCGTCCCCACTCGTCCCAAAATGCTCATGACCCAACAGCGGGCGTTTCTGCCCGGAAGCCTGGAACCTTCGAGCAGGCTCAGCAGCCAATCTTCGAGATCTGCTGTCGCCAAATCCCTGAGTATTCGAAGGTCATCAATCACATCGTCTGCCCCGGATGCCTGCGCGATTCGTTGCACGACGATTGTCCGCGCCTCGACTGAGCCGATGCGACCCAAAGCTTCAACATACTTGTACTTCATGAAGCCGGACATACTCTCCCGCGGCAACTCACTCGCCTTCCACGCGAGCTGAAGCCATTCGAGCGCTTCTGCCGCTGGGAGTCTGTGACAGCCCGAAATCAGCTCGCTCTCGGTGTACGGTTCTCGCTCTCCAGCTAAAATTCTGTCGCGTAAGATTCGCGCCAGCTTGAGCTCACCGACTTCTCCAAGTGCTAGAGCGATACTTGCCAGCAGACGCGTTCTCTTGTCGTCCGGCATGAATTCCATCACGAACGGCACAAGCTCGACGATATTCTGCCGCCCCATGGCCTCGACAATCACGCCATGAGAGAAGTGGTAGAGAACTCGCGGACAATACTCCTCTCGAAGAAGAATTGACAAGCGGCCCTGGGCAGCCAACGTGCGAACGATAGAGTGCTGAACTAGATCGGGGCGTCCGGGTCCATCCATACCCATTGCTCGAAGTTCTCGGAGCTTCCGCCCAATCACCTGTTCCGTTTCGTGGAACCTAAATCGCCCCAACGCCAAGAATGCTTCGGCACGAATTTGGTCATCGGGATGCTCCGTGAGTCGGACATATACGTCAAGCGACACGTTCGCCCTTGAATTGGCTAGCGCATCTGCAAAGCTGCGTCTTACCAAAATTGGTAGTTCGCCATTGTCTATGTACGTTACATACGACAAGGCAACGTCAACATCATCGATTGACTCGGCAAGTTCAACATAGACCTGTAAGTTTGAAAAGTCCGGCCCCGCCAGCGGTTTGGCAAGACGTCGAACAATACTGGCAGCTGTAACGCCACATCCCATGGCTTTGAGAACTCGGGCGAGATCGCGGAGCTTATGGTATTCAATCGCGTCACTTTCGAACCACGCGAGCAACTCATCGACCACATCCCGATCCAATCCACTTCGCGCCAGGTTTGCAAGTTGTCGCGAAATCGGGTCGCTAATCCAGCCCTCTGGTCGTATCTTCCAGAGTGATGCGAGGGTTTTCTGGGCCTCTCGATCCCCCATTTCGCCGAGAGCATCGATCACTGCATCATGGCCGCCGCGAAACGAATCATGGTCGAACTCGTCCCACCCCAAACGGGCGTAGACCAAATCGCGTACTCCCGGTAACCGGCGTCGAGCAACTTCCACGAGCGCCCACATCCTCACACCTAATGGCGCCGACTCAGAAAGACTGACAATGAAACAATCAACGGCCGACCCGCGGAGGCGTGACACCGCGTCCATTACGTCGTGGCGGAGATCCGCGTACTTGGACGAGAGCAGCGGCGCCGCCTGCGTGAGGATCTGCGAGGTTGGGGCCGCTTCAAGTTCGTCCATTTCGACGAGGACCTCCAGCGCAACCAGCGGGTTGGAACTGGCAGCCTCAAGCGCAAGGGTCTTCGCAAGTTTCGACATGGCAATTGCCGCTGGAAGGATGGCACCCCACTTCGCTCGGGAGATTACACTCGCGAGCTTCAACGTACCGAGATCTAACTGCTCACTAACCGCCCGAGCCGCGAAGTACTCAAGAAAGGCCCGATGCCAGAAGACAAGTCCACCCGATTCGCGAGCAACGAAACCCGTTGATACGAGCACGTCTTCGAGTTGTTTGACGGACAGCCCAGACTCGATATCACCTGCCGCATCGAACCCTGTCAGGCAAGCAGACAAGGTGTGGCGGGCCGTATCTGCGGGCAAAATGTAGGCATCTCCTACTAGAAATGATTCTAAAGCAATCCTTGAGAGCGCAAGGACGACCTTTGGCCAAGGTACACATACGTGAAATCGCGTCGGCTTCTCCTCTTCCACGGCGCGAACCTCTTCAACAACCGCGTGAAGAATCCGCATTCTGGTTCGCGGGATCTGCTGTCCACGAGCCAAAAGATTGACGAGCATTGCCAAGATCAATGTATTCGACGCGACTCGCTCGAGTCGGTACCTTCTCAGTTGCCAATGAAATTCTACCGCATGTTCCGGGACTTGAAGGTCGACGAATCGGTCGATACGCTCCATGTCTAGTGCCATTATGGAGTAGCGCCGCGTTGACCCAATTCGTGGAATCCGGAATGGGCGCGTCGTCACAACGATCTGCGTACGGTCAAATGATTCAAGTAGCGCCCGCAACTGACGCTCGATTACTGGAATGTCGGACTCGAAGACCTCATCGAAGGCATCGAATATAAGCGTGAGCCTGCCCTGAGACAGGAGCTTATGAAGTCGCTCCAGGTCGGACGGCACCCCTGCCTTTGCCGTGGTTCGGAGTATGAGGTACTCCAGGCTGTCCCCAGCTGTATAATGAGCAAGCTTGACAACAAGAGGAACCGAGTTGGTTTCAGCGTCAAGGCAACGCTCAGCAAAGTCACGACAAATCTGCAGCAGAAGCTCTGACTTACCAATTCCGGAATCCCCAATGAGCACCAAGGGCCGCACGTCATCAGACCCAATTAGTGTTCGGTACGAAATTGGGGAAGCGCTACTGTTCTCGAACTCCCGAAATGAATGCAGGACGTGTGCTGGAACGGTTGCCTGAGCACATCGCAACACCGTCTGAAGTGTACCTTGGCGCAGCATCAGCGCGTTTGCGCCAACGACAACATCGCGGAGATATGGCTGAAAGTCGGAAATATCGATGGTGTTCCGTCGTCTAGCATCGTCCACAGACGAAGTGAGTGATGGGGCAACAGCCGCGAGCGTGGTTAGACGCGTGTACTCCGACGCCTGAGCTACAGAGTCTCGTCCGAGTAGATGCATGAGCTTCGGAAGATGGAGATCGAGATCCGCAATACTGTCTGCTCTGAACAGCTCCGTATTCGCGTGATACACGACCAATTGACTCCCATTTGTGATAAGGAGAACGTTCGTTGTTGTTAGGGCGTTGGCGTATGCGCGTAGTTGATCGAGATGATTAGTGATTGGCTCGTTGGGTGCTTTCGCATCGCAGGCGCCGACGAACGTTGAAGCACCGTCTAGTGAAAGACAGAAATCCGGACGTGCGTGTAGCGAAGTGGTGGATATGGACCGCATCCGATTCAACGGAACCTTGAGTGCGGGAATGGTGTGTTCCGGCAAGATTTCTGCAGCACGGTATCCAAGGACCTCCGTCAGAAGTGGGTAAAGAAAGCCGTGAATTACTTCCGCCTCGTTGTTCCACGAGGCACCACGGAACAGATCGAAGAGCTTACCCATACGCCTTCAAGTCTCTGCGTTTGACGCGACCAGGACAAGAGCCTTTCCGCTGCGCTCCCAGCCGCAGTTGCAGTTGCATCATGCGGAGACAGTCCTGGTCAAGGATAAACACCATAGGCGATTACCAGCTGTAGGTGAGTTAGCAACACCCTATGTAGAGTTGTCCGATCAGGGGAATTGGACGAGGGCACATCTAATCTTACCCACAAGTCTGGCGGTGTGCGGGTTTACAATTCGACCGAAGAAATGATTGCCTCAAAACAAGCCATTCGCACAACAACTTCCGTTGCGTGAGCGAAATCATCAGAAGTTAGCGCCGTCTGAGAGATTTGGTGTGCCGAGCCGCCGACACGTAGTGTCGCCACAAGACTGCTTTCTCAAGATGTCCGTAGGCCCCTCACTTGTTACCCTTTGGGAGGATACGGATCCCTCCCGTGGCTATCCTTCTGACGAATCCGTCCGTCCCTGCCATGCACGACGAGCTCGCCTTTCTCTTGCCGGGTGATATTTCGGGCAACGCCTATTGCAGCTTCTTGGGTTGGGGCTACGGCGCTGGCGCGCTGAACGCCCTCTCTTCGTGCCGCCCATCCTCCAGAAGGTCGCGGAACAACGTGAATATAGTTGCGGGGCATTTCGAATTCCTTTCTCCTATATAGAGCACAAGATCGTCATCAATTGACCAGAGAACATGCCGTGGACGTAAGTGATGCGACGTCACATTCCGAAGTACATTGATCAGTAGGCGTGACTTCCATTTTTCCGGGGTAGGCGTGATAGGTTTGAGGACCCACTCCTCCAACTCGTGCGTTGCCGGCAATCATTCCGATTGCCTGCAACAATTGATGGGAAGCAACGCTGAGACTGAACGCGAACACGTTGCGACGCCCATACCTTTCGCGTTCAGCCGGACTGAGGCCCCTGATGTAGTCGGGGTCATCCAATTTTCTGTCGCGGTCGAGTGCCACATCGCTTCGTCGAAGCGCATCAATGCAGTACAAACACGCCCGTCCGGGTCCAACCGTATGGATGCGCCAGTCGACGTGCAGGAGCTTGCCCAAATCGTTGACGCGCGCGATGATCCCCCCATCAACGACCGGGATCAAATGAGCGTAGGCGATGGTGTTGAGCAAATGCCTAGGCCAAGGTCGGTCTACGCAACTCATCAGCAAGTCGCAATCAAGGGCCGCAGCAAGACCTGCATCATCCAATACAGATTGAGGCACGGCATTGGTTGCGAAATTTTCGCTTGTATGGGACTTGCTGAGTAACCGCTGAGAGATTTGCACCTTCGGCAAATTCTGCTCAGCGTCTTCTCGGACGCTCCCTAGCGTACGATCAAGATTACGCATCTCAATGCGATCATGGTCAATAAGAGTCACGCGTTCGACTCCTGTTCGGGCCAGGCCTTCCGCAACAATCGAACCTACACTTCCAAGGCCTACGATTCCTACGTGGGTTCGTGCTAGCGATTGCTGAGTATCGCTTCCCCAGACAGAGATCGTCGCAGCCTGTGACTTAGGTAACGGTGGTGGTGGATACAAGTCGGGATGAAAAGTTGTGCGCAGTTGCTCGCCGACAGAACGTACTGTCGTTGCCCAACTCAGCTCATAGCAGTGTCTTCCTGCGCGAAGCCAAAATCGAGCACTCCATGATTGGTCGGTTCCGTAAGTTAGGCCCAACAATGGTAGGTCGGTGCTGCTTGCGACAACTCCAGCGAGTCGGTCGCGCTCAGCAACAATGTCGTCATTGCTCATGCCTTGCCAACCTGGGCCAAGATGACTGTGTAGTAGAGCGATACCGCAATCCTTGGGTCGTTCCGCCAGCACACGTTCTAAGTACTCCGACGTGAACGCGACATTTCCGTGGAGGTGTCGTTCCGTTTGACTTGGAAGAGCAAGCGCATTGAGGATGGCCGTGAAGCGCTTTGCGCCGCGACTCGGCCTCCAATATGCAAAAGTGAGATCTTCTTGATGGCCAGGCTTCTTGAAGTGAACCGTGAGTTGACGTTCTAGGGTGCCTGAAAGGGCGA
>Ga0265340_10000851_pt1 | contig 17349 bp, 8 predicted proteins | sample 4CB225metaG_FD_202082 | JGI IMG/M metagenome (GOLD analysis project Ga0265340, IMG submission 202082) | Rhizosphere microbial communities from Carex aquatilis grown in University of Washington, Seatle, WA, United States - 4-CB2-25 metaG | ecosystem: Host-associated > Plants > Roots > Rhizosphere...
ATGTGGCTCTGAGGCCGCCCGGCGGTGCCGGGGATCCGTGACCGCTGAGTTCGCGGTGCTCTTACCGGGGCTCGTGCTTCTACTGGCCATGATCCTGGCCGCCGGCAACGCCGCGACAGCCCAGTTGAAGTGCGTGGACGCGGCCCGGGCGGCCGCTAGGTTGGCCGCGAGGCATGAATCGGGGCCGGTCGTCCTGGCCGCGGGTCGCTCGGCCGCCCCGCCCGGAGCATCGGTCCAGATATCGCAGGCCGGTGACTTGGTCCGGGTTCGGGTCAGCGCACAGGTCCGTCTCCCACTGCCCGGGCAGCCCCGATTAGGGGTCCAGGCCGCATCGGTAGCCCAACTGGAGGCCCCGGAAGCCCTCGAGGCGCTGCCGGCGGGTCCTCGATGAGGATCCGCGACGGGTCGGACTGCACGCACGGCGCGGGGCGGGATGGGGACGGAGGTCAACACCGAGACCGGGACCGGGGTAGCGGGACGGCGCTGATGCTCAGCCTGATGCTGATGAGCGGGCTGCTGATCATCGTTACGGCCGTACTGGCCGCCGCGATTCTCGCTCGCCACCGGGCCGCGGCGGCGGCGGATCTGGCCGCGCTGGCGGCGGCGAGTGATTCGGGTGAGGCCCTGGGTCCGGGTGGGGTTCAGCTTTCGCAGGAGGCCCAGAACCTCGACGCCGCAGTTGCTGTGGATTCTTGTGGCCGGGCGCGGCGGGTTGCCGTGGCCAATGGGGTCCGGCTGACCCTCTGCCGACCGCTGCCGGACGGTTCGGTGGTGGTAGGGGTCGAACTGCCCGGGGGCTTGACCCATTTCTCTCGGGTGACTCAGGTCATGGCCCGGGCTGGACCAGGCCGCGGATGAGCCGGCCCGGCCGAGAGCCAGCCGCGATCGCCCGGAGGAGCGTCTCAGCGGGTTCCAAGCGCGATCCGGGCCGGCTGGTAGCTCAGATTGGTGACGCCCCGTGGGCGGTGTGCGTCATTGGAGTGACTGACAGGTGATTCAATTGCCCCAAAGCGCGCTCGACTTGAGGGGCCGACACTCATGGCGGCGGGACGGGCGGAAATGCACCTGGGAGGCGAAGTGGAGCTCAGCGTGGTGACCCGACGCGAAGGCGTCCGCACGGTCATCAGCGTTACTGGGGAGATCGACGTGTACACTGCGCCGACCCTGCGAGAAAGGTTGAATGAACTTGTCGCGGAGGGCGAGTACCACCTTGTCGTGGACATGGCCGGGGTCGATTTCCTGGACTCGACCGGCCTGGGTGTCCTTGTGGGCGGCCTCAAGCGGGCGCGTTCCCATGAGGGCACCCTCCAGTTGGTGTGCGATCAGGAGAAGATCCTCAAAGTCTTTCGGATCACCGGGCTGACCAAGGTCTTTCCAATCCATGCCTCACTGGCCGAGGCCCTGACCGCAGACCCGGAACCGTCCATCGCCGGACCTCGATCCGACGGCGAACAGCCGAGGGGCCCGGCGTAACCGGGTCCGGGACGGCCGCGGCCGTGCGCGGAGTCGAATTGCGGTTTCCACCGACCCCGGCGCACGTCCGCACCGCCCGGCTGGTTGCGGCGGCGGTCGCCCGCCGCGCTCTCCTGGAGGACGTCCGGCTGGATGAACTACGGCTGGCCGTGGGAGAGGCCTGCGCCCGAGCGGTCCGTCGCTGCGTGCAGTCCGACTGCCTCGCCCGGGTGGTGCTGACCGTGGACGACACCGGGCCCGGCCTGCGCATCGAGGTCGCCGATTCGGCTCTGGTTCCCCACCGGGACGAACCCGTCGTCCTCTCGCTCCTGTGGGGCCTGGCCGACGCCGTAGAGGTGCTCGACGGGGATGGTGGCAGCGGTGGCCGAGTGCGAATGGAGTGGTGGCCGCCCCTAGCTCCGCCAGGACAGATCTCGCCGACGCCACGCCGTCCCCGCGGGTGATGTTTCCCACAGCCACACCCGGAAAAATGTGTCTAAATCGGGCACGTGACAGGTAACACAGCCGATGTCCTTTGGTGATGACCGTCACGTTCCGTAGACTCCCCGCGTTCGGACTCGCCGGAATTCCGGCGGCCAAATCATTGCCACGGAACCACCAGTTCTCCGTCGCTAGCGTGTTCTGACGCACTCCCGCGGCGGGTGCCAGGTCCCGCCGCACACGTCGAGGAGGACGGATGCTAGGCACCGCTCTAGCTGCCACGAGCACTCTAAAAGTGACTCTTGCGACAACTACCGCAAAAGTGACTCTTGAGGGCCACAACCAAACCCTGGTCGCAGTGGTCTTCGCAGTGTCGTTGATCGCGCTCGCGGTAGCGGTCGTGTTCCGCCGGCAGGTTCTAGCCGCCCCGGACGGTACCGAGAGCATGAAGGAAATCGCCACTGCGGTGCAGGAGGGGGCTAAGGCCTACCTCACCCGGCAGTTCAAGACCCTGGCGTTCTTCGTCGTCCTGGTCTTCGCGGTTCTCTTCCTGCTTCCTGGGTCGGCCGAGATCCGGGTCGGCCGAGGCATCTTCTTCGTGGTCGGGGCGTTGTTCTCGGCCTCAATCGGCTTCCTGGGGATGTCTTTGGCGGTCCGGGCGAATGTCCGGGTAGCCGAGGCCGCTCGCTCCGGCAAGCGCGACGCGGGCATGAAGGTCGCGTTCCGCACCGGCGGTTTCGTCGGCATGATCACGGTGGGGCTGGGCCTGTTCGGCGCCTCCCTCGTGGTCATGCTCTACAAGGCCAACGCACCTTCCGTGCTCGAGGGCTTCGGCTTCGGCGCGGCCCTGCTGGCGATGTTCATGAGGGTCGGCGGCGGGATCTTCACCAAGGCCGCCGATGTCGGTGCTGACCTGGTGGGGAAGGTCGAGCAGGGGATTCCCGAGGACGACCCGCGGAATGCCGCGACGATCGCCGACAACGTCGGCGACAACGTCGGCGACTGCGCCGGTATGGCTGCCGACCTCTTCGAGTCCTACGCCGTGACCCTGGTCGCCGCGCTGATCCTCGGCAAGGTCGCCTTCGGCTCCGACGGTCTGGTCTTCCCACTGATAGTGCCCGCGATCGGAGCGCTCACCGCCGTTCTGGGCGTGCTGGTCACCCGGCCCCGCCCGGGCGAGAACGGCCTGACCGCGATCAACCGGGGCTTCTTCATCTCGGCCGTGGTCTCGGCCGTGCTCTGTGGTGTGGCGTCCTTCCTTTACCTGCCGTCGTCCTTCGCCAAATTCACCAGCGGTGACAGCGGGGTCCAGGCTCTGAACGGGAACCCGCGACTGGTGGCTTTCGGCGCGGTAATGATCGGCATCGTGCTGGCCGCGGTGATTCTGTGGATCACCGGTTACTACACGGGTACCGACAAGCGTCCGACCAAGGACGTCGCGGCCACCTCGCTGACCGGTGGGGCCACGGTTGTGCTCGCCGGAATCGGCCTGGGGCTGGAGTCGGCGGTCTTCACCACCGCGATCATCGCCACCGCGGTCTATCTCGCCTTCATCCTGGGCGGCGTGTCGGCCTGGCTCTCGCTGTTCCTGGTCTCCCTGGCCGGTACCGGCCTGCTGACCACGGTCGGCGTGATCGTCGCGATGGACACCTTCGGCCCGGTCAGCGACAACGCCCAGGGCATCGCGGAGATGTCCGGTGACGTCGACGGCGAAGGCGCGCAGATCCTCACCGAGCTCGACGCGGTCGGCAACACCACCAAGGCGATCACCAAGGGCATCGCGATCGCAACTGCCGTGCTCGCGGCCACCGCGCTGTTCGGCTCGTACACCGATGCCTGGCAGGGTGCGGTCAACGACATCGGTGTGCCCCTCAACACCCTGGGCAAGACCTTCGATCTGGAGATCGTCCGGCCCAGCACCCTGGTCGGCCTGATGCTCGGTGCGGCCGTGGTCTTCCTCTTCTCCGGGCTGGCGATCAGCGCGGTGACCCGGGCGGCCGGAGCGATCGTGTTCGAGGTGCGCCGTCAGTTCCGCGATCACCCCGGAATCATGGACCGGACCGAAAAGCCGGAGTACGCCCGCGTGGTCGACATCTGCACCCGGGATTCGTTGCGGGAGCTGGCCACACCCGGTCTGCTCGCGGCTCTCGCCCCGGTCGCGGTCGGATTCGGTCTCGGCATCGGCCCGCTGGCCGGTTACCTGGCCGGTGCTATCGGCACCGGCGCCCTGATGGCCGTGTTCCTGTCCAATGCCGGTGGGGCCTGGGACAACGCCAAGAAGATCGTCGAGGACGGCGCCCACGGCGGCAAGGGCTCCGATGCCCACGCGGCCACCGTCATCGGTGACACCGTTGGTGACCCCTTCAAGGACACTGCCGGCCCGTCGATCAACCCGCTGATCAAGGTGATGAACCTGGTGTCGGTGCTGATCGCACCGGCCATCGTCAAGCTCACCCTGGGCGACAACGCCTCGTCGCCGCTGCGTTACGGCATCGCCGGTGTCGCGGTGGTGATCATCGTGATCGCCCTCGTGATCACCAAGCGTCGCACGGTCGACTACGGCGACGGCGTCAACGGGGGCACCCCCGCCGACGCCCCGGTCGAGGCCGTGAGTACGCAGCCCGTCTGATCGATCCTCATATGATCGATCGTGAGTAAATCGATCGTGAGCGAACCGCCGAAGCCGGTCGAACCGCTAACTGAGCGGGTCGACCGGCTTCGTGCTGACCTGGAGGGTTTCACCGTTGATGCGGTGGACGAATTGCTCGGGCCGGTGGCGCATGCGGCGCTGGGCCGGGAACAGGCCCTGCCGGCCCGGCTGGTGGTGCAGCGACTCCCCGACGATCCGCTGGCCGTGCTGGTGGCGGTCTTCGTGCTTGGGCTGGAAGTCCCCGGCCGGCGGCTGGCTTCGGCCCTGCCCGGCACCGGCCTGGACGGCCTGCGGCAACTCGGGTTGATCAATACGGCTGGCCCGGCCCCGGATGACCCGGTCCGGGCCACGGTGGACCTGCGACCGTACGCCGCCGTCGATGCCCTGGGCCCGGCGAACTGGTGGATGATCTCCGACCCGGGTGAGCTGGCCACCGGCCGCTCGCTGGCCGAGGATCACGTGCTTGGCGTCGGTGGCGCCTCGCTGACGCTGGCCCGATCCACGACCCGCAAGCCGGTGCGCCGGGTCCTGGACCTCGGCACCGGCTGCGGCGTCCAGGCCCTGCACGCCGGACGGCACGCCGGCAGCGTGCTCGGCACCGACACCTCCGCCCGGGCCCTGCGGATGGCCGAGCTGAACTGGATGCTGAACCGCCCGACCGTGAAGGGGGCGCAGTTCAGCACCCGGAAGGGCAGCTTGCTCGACCCGGTCGCCGGCGAACGGTTCGATCTGGTGGTCAGCAACCCACCGTTCGTGATCACTCCGCGCTCGCTGACGGGGGCGGCCTACGAGTATCGCGACGGTGGTCTGGTCGGTGACGAACTGGTGCGCCGGCTGGTCACGTCGCTCGGGTCGGTGCTGCACCCCGGGGGGATCGCCCAGTTGCTCGGCAACTGGGAACAGCGCAGCGGTGAGGGCTGGGCGGATCGGGTCGGCGGCTGGCTGGACGAATCGGGGCTGGACGGCTGGGTGGTGCAGCGGGAGTTGCAGGATCCGGCCGAGTACGCCGAGACCTGGATCCGGGACGCCGGGCAGCACCGAAACCAGGACGCAGACGAGCTGTACGCCGCCTGGCTGGCCGATTTTGCGTCCCGGGGCGTCGTGGGCGTGGGGTTCGGTCTGATCACGCTGAGGCGGCCTCAGGGCGCCGCTGCCGCGGCCGCGTCGTCGGTGCGCGAACGGGGTCCTGTCGGGGCGGCGATCGGTTCGGCGTCGGCCGGTGCGGCGGCGTTCGTGGGGCCGGCCGGGTCGCGGTTACGCCGGCTCGAGGAACGGCGCAGTGGGCCCGGACTGCCCACCGGGTACGAGATCATCGCCGGGCTGGCCGCCCATGATTGGCTGACCAGGAACGATGATTTGGCGCTGCTGGACACCAGGCTGCAGGTGGCCGGCGATGTCACCGAGGAGCGTCATCATCTACCGGGGGCCGAGGACCCGACCGTGATCCTGCTGCGTCAAGGTGGTGGGGCCGGCCGGGTGCTGCAGTCCTCCACCGCACTGGCGGGACTGGTCGGCGCGTGCTCGGGTGACCTGACGGTAGGCCGGCTGATCGGTGCCCTCGCCGTCCTGCTGGAGCGGTCCGAGGCCGAGCTCAGGGTCGAGCTGCTCCCCGTCGTCCGCACCCTGATCGCCGACGGACTGCTGCTCACCGTCTGAAACCTCTCGCGATCATGCACATTTGCCCGCTTACTACCACCGCAGGGGCGGAAGTGAGCGGGCAGACGTGCATGATCACGAGAGGTTTCAGGCCCGAGAGGGGTTGACTAGGCCCGGCTCCAAGTGGCGAGCGCGTGCTCGACCACCGAGATCAGGGTCTGCTTGGCTGACTCCCGCTCGCGGGCGTCGCAGACCAGCACCGGTACCTCGCTGCCCAACTGGAGGGCTTCCCGGACGTCTTCGGGACGGTGCCGAAGCAGCCCGTCGAAGGCGTTGATCGCCACCACGAAGGGCAAGTTGCGCGCTTCGAAGAAGTCGATCGGTCCGAAACAGTCCTCCAGCCTGCGGGTATCGACCAGCACCACGGCGCCGATAGCCCCGCGGACCAGGTCGTCCCACATGAACCAGAATCGGTTCTGGCCCGGCGACCCGAACAGATACAGCACCAGTTCCTGGTCGATGCTGATCCGGCCGAAGTCCATCGCCACCGTGGTGGTGGTCTTGTTGGGGGTCGCCGACAAGTCGTCGAGCCCCACGCTGGCTTGGGTCATCACCGCCTCGGTGCGGAGCGGCATGATCTCCGACACCGCCCCGACGAAGGTGGTCTTTCCTGCTCCGAATCCACCCGAAACGACGATCTTCGTCGACCGGGTGGCCCGGTTCTCAGAGCCGCTGAAGGCCACTGAGCACCCTCCTCAAGAATGCGGGATCGCGTTCGTCACCAGTGGCGTTCGCGGTGCCCAGCACCTCGACCAGCCCTAATTCCACCATGTCCGCGATGATCACACGAGCAACCCCCAACGGGGTGTGTAGCCGAGCCGCGATCTCCGCTACGGAAATCGTTCCTTCGCACAGTTCGATAACTGTGCTGTGTTCCGGTGACAGAAGATCGTTCATTGACGGATCCAGGCCTGTGACTGTCGTCACGACCAGAGCCTCCAAGTCCAGATCGTGCACCGGACGTGTTCGTCCACCCGTTCGGGCGTACGGCCGCACCATCGAGGATGGCGGATCGCTGCCCTCGTGGTGGGAGTTGTAATCGTCCATGGCCGGGGTCACGCGGGCGGCAGCGAGCCACCGTGTCCGGTCTGCCGTAGCTCGGGCGAGAGGTGCTGCCCGACTCGGTCGACCAGAAGCGTCATTTCGTACCCGACCAGACCGATGTCCGACGTCGGGGCCGCGAGGACCGCCAGCCAGGACCCGTCCGAGATCGCCATCAAGAGCAGGAATCCACCCTGCATCTCGACGACGGTCTGCACGACAGATCCGGCCGAGAAACACATCGCGGCGCCATTGGTAAGACTGCCCAGCCCTGAAGCTACGGCAGACAGCTGATCGGCCCTGTCTCGTGGTAAACCCACCGAGCTGGCGACGAGTAGACCGTCCGCCGATACGACAGCGGCGTGGGCCACTCCCGGAACTCGTTGAGCGAACCCATCGACGAGCCAGGTGACGTCGGTACCGGTACCGGTGCTCACTGGTCTCCTCCCTGCTCCCCGGATTGGCGACCGGCGTTTTCGCCGGCCTCACTGCTAGCGGTGAACAGGCTTGCGCCCACCGGGTCAAACGCAGGAGCCGGACTTGGCTGCGTGCGCGCGCGACGGGCATTCGCCAAGCCGCGCTGATAGCTACCGAGCCGACCACGCACGATCGCCGCTTCCTGAGCGTTCTGTTCACTGTCCTGACCATTACCCGCAGATTGTCCACCGGCGCCTGAACGAGCTGGAGCCGGCCTCGCTGCGGGCCGAGACACCGGAGGTGGAGGTGGTGCCGTTGTTGCCGCCGAGGGCAGAAGATTGGCCCCTGGACGGCGTTTCGGCAAGCCCGTATCGGTGGTGCCTTCGGTATCAGGTGCCGCTGCGGCGCGCGCGTTGGTGGCCAGCCAGCGCTGGTCTCCCAACGAGGCCCAGCGGCTCGACGGCCGACGCTCGTCCTCACGCAGGTCAATGACCTGATCGGCGTCCAGATCCGCGGAGACCGAGGCCGGGCTGTCCGGCTCAGCGGTGAACCAGACCGAGATCTGGTCGAAGATCGGCGTCGGGTCGTTGAAGTCGGGACGAACATCGTCGCCGATCATCGGCAGGTTCGGGTCCGAGGGACGGTAGGCCGCCGCCGCGGCGGCCCGGGCGGCCAGTTCGGTCGGCAGATCGTCGTCCCAGTTGCCGGAGCCGTTCCCTGGCGGGGCCCCGGTGGGCACCGACGTGTTGGGCGCGGTCCGGTACATACCGGCTGGACTGGTCAGCGGATCCGGAGCGGCCGGGAAGGTTGGCATCGCTCCGGTCGGCTCGGCGTTCCGGGGCGGCGATTGCGGACCGCGCCGAACCGGCGGGGCCAGGCCGGGGAGCCCGGCAATGCCCGCTTGAGGGGTGTCGAAGCGACCCCGCTCTTCCGGCTGCTGCTGAGCCGGCCGATTGGAGACGAACGGCGATCCGGAACTCTGCTCACCGAAAGGTGACGAGAACGGAGGTGCGTCCCAGGGTCGGGCGGCGTACGGCTGGGCCGGTTGCTGCGGTGCCGCAGGCTGCTGGATCGGACGTTGTGGTGCCGGTGGGGGCGACTGGTACTGCGGTGGCTGCTGGTACTGCGGTGGGTACTGCCCCGTTTGGTACTGCGGTGGCGGCTGGAACTGCCCGGTCTGGGGGAACTGCCCGGTCTGACCTCGGCCCGGCAGCGGGGATATACCCGGGATGCCGGACGGTGAGGTCGGAGGCGGTGGTGAGATCGGCGGCCGGTTGATGGCGGCTGCCCCCCCGACCCGGGGCCAGTCGCCGGTGTCGTCCGCCGCCGAGGTCGGCGTGATCGGAGTGAACAGGCCGGTCGCCGGGTTGGCCGCGGCCGCCTGGGCCTCGGCCGGGAGCCCAGCGTTCGGGCCGGCGGCAGCGGTCCGCCGCCGCCGGGGCAGCGCCGCCGAGTTGCCGTCGCCGCCGTTGGCGGCCGCGACGGTCCGAACCCCGGCTGCGGCTTCCGCGGCGATCGCGGCGGCGGCTGCGGCCGGCGAGGGAGCGCCGGGAGGTAGTGGCATCGAGCCGGTCCGGGTCCGCTCGGACGGCGGAGCGTAGGCCGAGTACTGCGACTGGGGCTGGGGCCGGCGGTTGTCGGGGGCGGGCGGGAGGGCCTGCCGGACGGGCGGCGGCTTGATCATCGGCATTTCGCCGGTGCTGCCGGGGGCCCCGATCACGAGGCTGGCGGGTACCCGGACCAGGGCGATCGTCCCGGAGGCATCCGGCCGGGCCTGGAGCATGACGCCGAAGCCACCGCGCCGGGCCAGCCGGGCGACCACGAACAGACCCATCCGGGACGGCACCTGGGTGTCGATCGACTCCGGCTGGGTGAGCCGGCCGTTCAGCCGGTCGAGTTCGCCGGGACTGATACCGACCCCGGCGTCCAGGACCTCGATCTGCAGACCGGCATCGGGAGTGAACGCCGCGGAGAGCACGATCGCGCTGGACGGCGGGGAGTACATCGCCGCGTTGTCGAGCAGCTCCGCGAGCAGGTGGACGAGCTCGCCGGCTACGGTGCCCGCGACCGAGGCGCCGCTGACCGGCTGCAGCCGGACCCGCTCGTACTGCTCCATCTCGGAGGTGGCGGCCCGGAACAGTTCGGCGATCTTGACCGGGGCGGTGGCCCGGGTCCGCACGGCCGAACCGGCCAGCACCAGCAGGTTGTCGTTGTAGCGGCGCATCCGGGCGGCCAGGTGGTCGAGCCGGAACAGGTTACGTAGCTGATCGGGGTCCTGCTCCTGGCTTTCCAGTTCGTCGATGATGGCGAGCTGTTTCTCCACCATCGACTGACTGCGCCGGGACATGCTGACGAAGGCCTCGTCCAGGGCACGACGCAGTCGCACCTGGGCGGTGGCCAGCCGAACCGCTTCCGCACCGAGGTCGTCGACCGCTCGGGCCACTTCCAGGGTCTCGGGACCGGCATAGGCATCGGCCGGCAGCACCGGTGGGAGGGAGACGTCGGCGTTGACGCCGTCCTGCTCGATTCGGGCGACCGCGGCCGGTAGCTGGACGCTGGCCACTTCAACGGCACCGGCCCGCAGCCGGCGCAGCGGCACGGTGACGGTTCGGGCGATGATGGCCAGCAGGAGGCTGACGCCGATCAGGGTGATGATGACGGCACCGGCGACGGCGCCGACCCGGATCAACCCCGCGGTCTCATGGCTGCGGGCGGCGGACAGGGTGTCGGCCGCGGCCTTGTTGCTGATCGAGCCGATCTGCTGCAGCCGGCCGGAGGAGAAGGTGTCCCAGGCGCTTTTCTGGCCGATGTTCGAGTCGGCATTGGTTTCCCGGAGCCGGAGCGCGACCCGCCATTGCTGCAAGGTGGGGTCGTCCGCGTTGCTCAGCGCGCTGAGCTGCTTGGTCTGGTCCGTGGTGGCGAATGTTCCGGCGTTGGCGGTGGCCAGATCCTGCTGCGCGATGTCGTCGGCCAGGTTGGCGATCACGTCCGAGTTCACCGCGAGGTCCTGGTCCAGGACCCGGTCGAAGAGCGACTTCTCGGCCTGGGAAGCGGACGCGAGCTGGGTGAGAGCACTGATCACATTGGCGCCGGCCGTGGTGTCCTGATCTCCGGAGACCAGTGAGAGGTCGGCCGCCAGCGAGAGGGTCACGGTCCGGATCGAGCTCTGCACCGTCGTGGTGGCGGAGAGAACTTCGTTCCGGCCGCTCATACCGCTCTTGCCGGGATCCAGGGATTTGCTGTCGATCAGGCGGTCGATCAGGTCGCGGCTACTGGGCAGGGTGGCCAGAGCGGTCAAAGCGGCCTGAGCCTGGATCGGCAATTTGTTGGATGCGCTGGCATCCTGCTTGGCGATCTTGCTCAGAATCGGTTTGATCTGCTGGATCTGAACATCCGACGCGGCCCTCAGCTTGCGTAACTGAGCCGGCTGGGTGGAACTGGTCGTCAGCTCGTTCGTCAGCGCCTCGCTGGTGGCGATCGCCGGGCCGATGGCGTCGGCGTCCACTCGAGCGTTATGGGCCTGTTTGTACTGCACGCCGAGGGAGTTGACGAGTACGCCACCACCGGCGATCAGGACGACAAGCGGAATGGTCACCAATAGACCAAGCTTGCGTCGGATGGACCATGCGGCCATGGACGAGCCCCTGGGGGCGGTCTGGACGCTTTCGACGTCGGCCCCCGGAGCAGCCGAACCGTGTCGCGGCACGCGTTCCTCCCTGCGGCCACCCTCTTGGGTGGCATCCGGTCACCTTGCCCAACCCTTACCGACCGGTCACGACGTCGTTGTCGTGGCTCGGCTGGGCGGGTGGCACACCCTTGTTGTCCAGCGTGTGCTGATCGTGGCAGATGCTCTCGCCAGAGGCTACGTCCCGTCCAGGTTCAGCACGAACCTGACGTCAACGTACCCTCTCCTACGAGGGCCCTATTCTTCTCAAGTACGGATAAAACCGCCCGACATGCCCTGCATCAATGAGTTCGATCCGGATCACATCGGGTGACGCAGTCATCATCATGCCTGGTGTTGATCCAGTTGCGCACACCCGCTGGTGATCTTCGTCTTTCACTCGTGGGGGTGGCTTCTGGTCACGGAGCGTGTCACTCTCGCCGCAGAGATGTGATACCCAAAGTAGAAGCAGTCCCGGGGCTACCGTGACCGGTCGGGTCATCCCACGTCTATGGTCCGAATGGTAGCCAAAGGGCGTCGTGCAATTCGCGGCAACGTTGACGCCGTCCAGTGTCAAGCGAGAGTCCAGGAAAGGTGAGCCTGTGGCCACCAGCAAGGCTGCGTCCGGCAGGCGGCTCGTCATTGTCGAGTCACCGCGTAAGGCGCGTACTATTGCCGAGTACCTCGGCCCGGAGTTCGACGTCGAGGCCAGCGTCGGGCATATCCGCGACCTTCCGCAGCCAAGTGAGCTGCCTGCGGAGATGAAGAAGGGGCCGTTCGGCAAGTTCGCTGTCGATGTGGACCATGGTTTTGAGGCGTATTACGTCGTTGACGCGGACAAGAAGAAGAAGGTCAGCGAGCTCAAGCGGGCGCTGAAGGACGCCGATGAGCTCTTCCTGGCCACGGATGAGGACCGTGAGGGCGAGGCCATCGCCTGGCATCTGCTCGAGGTTCTGCAGCCGAAGATCCCGGTCCATCGGATGGTCTTCCACGAGATCACCCGAGAGGCCATTCGGCGCGCCCTGGAGCAGACCCGGGATCTGGACGAGCGGCTCGTGGATGCTCAGGAGACCAGACGGATTCTGGACCGCCTCTACGGCTACGAAGTGTCGCCGGTGCTTTGGCGTAAGGTCCGGGCCGGGCTGTCCGCGGGCCGGGTACAGTCCGTTGCCACCCGCTTGGTGGTGGAGCGCGAACGCGAGCGGATGGCGTTCCGGTCGGCGTCCTACTGGGACGTGCTGGGGACTTTTTCGCCGTCCGAGGGTTCCGAGACCGAACGCGGATTCGAGGCCCGATTGGTCGGGTTGGACGGCGTTCGGGTTGCCACTGGCCGGGATTTCAGCGATGTCGGTGAGCTCACCGCCAAAAATGTCGTGCATCTGGATGAGGCCGCGGCCCGGATTCTGGTCGGTGCGCTGGAGGGGGCCAATCCGACGGTCCGCAGCGTCGAGGAGAAGCCGTACCGCCGTCGCCCGGCGGCCCCGTTCACCACCTCGACCCTGCAGCAGGAAGCCGGCCGCAAGCTGCGTTTCTCCGCCCGGCAGGCGATGCGGGTGGCGCAATCGCTGTACGAAAACGGCTACATCACCTACATGCGGACCGACTCGACGACGCTGTCGGAGCAGGCCCTGACCGCGGCCCGGCGTCAGGCGGCCGAGCTCTACGGACCCGAGTTCGTGCCCGAGACGCCCCGGCTTTACACCAGCAAGGCGAAGAACGCCCAGGAGGCGCACGAGGCGATCCGGCCGTCCGGAGACTCGTTCCGGACCCCGGCCCAGGTCTCCGGTGAGCTGCGGGGCGACGAGTTCCGGCTGTACGAGCTGATCTGGAAGCGCACGGTCGCCTCGCAGATGGCCGATGCCCGGGGCTCGACCGCGACCATCCGGCTTGGCGCGCCGACCAGTGACGGCCGAGACGCCGTCTTCGGTGTCTCCGGCACGGTGATCACCTTCCGCGGCTTCCTGGCCGCCTACGAGGAGGGCCGCGACGAGGTTCGTAACGGCGCCGGGGACGACGCCGAGCGCCGGCTGCCCGAGCTCGCCGTCGGCGACCGGCTCGATGCCCGCGATCTGACCGCGGACGGCCACAGCACCTCGCCGCCGCCGCGCTACACCGAGGCCAGTCTGGTCAAGGCCCTGGAAGAGCTCGGCATCGGCCGGCCGTCGACCTATGCCGCGACGATCAGCGTGATCGTGGACCGGGGGTACGTGACCGGCAAGGGGTCGGCCCTGGTGCCGAGCTGGCTGGCGTTCGCCGTCACCCGTTTGCTGGAGGAGCATTTCGGCCGGCTGGTCGACTACGACTTCACCGCGGGGATGGAGGCCGACCTCGACAAGATCGCGGCCGGCGAGGAAAACCGCAGCGATTGGCTCTCGAGGTTCTACTTCGGTGACGGCACGCCCGCCGTCAACGGTGCTCGCAACGGCGCCCCCAGCGCGGCCCCGCAGGGACTCAAGCCGCTGGTCGACGACCTCGGTGACATCGACGCCCGGGACATCAACTCGGTGCCGCTGGGCGAGGGGATCGTGCTGCGGGTCGGGCGGTACGGGCCCTACCTGGAGGTCACCGGCGAGGACGGCGAACCCAAGCGGGCCAGTGTGCCCGACGACATCGCTCCGGACGAGCTGACCGTTGACCGGGCCCGCGAGTTGCTGGAGACGCAGGCCGACGGCGATCGAGTGCTCGGCCACGACCCGGACAGTGGGCGGGAGATCGTGGTCCGGAACGGGCGGTTCGGGCCGTACGTCACCGAAGTGCTGCCGGCGGACGCACCGAAGTCGGCCAAGCCGCGGACCGGCAGCCTGTTCAAGGACATGACCATGGAGAGCGTCGGGCTGGACGACGCGCTGAAACTGCTCTCCCTGCCTCGTCTGGTCGGCGTCACACCGGAGACGAACGAGGAGATCACGGCTCAGAACGGGCGGTACGGGCCCTACCTGAAGCGGGGCACGGACTCACGCTCGCTGGAGTCCGAGGATCAGATCTTCAGCATCACCCTCGAGCAGGCGCTGGCCATCTACGCGCAGCCCAAGCAGCGGGGCCGGCGGGCCGCCGCCGCCCCGTTGCGTGAGCTCGGCGACGATCCGGTGACCGGAACCCAGATCGTGGTCAAGGACGGCCGGTTCGGCCCATATGTGACCGATGGCACATCGAACGCGACCTTGCGCAAGGATGACCAGGTCGAATCGATCACTCTGGAGCGGGCCGCCGAACTGCTCGCCGACAAGCGGGCCGCAGCTCCGCGGACCGCCAAGAAGGCCGTGAAGAAGGCTCCGGCCAAGCGGCCCCCGGCCAAGAAGGCCACCGAGAAGACCGCTGCGGCACCGGCCCGGGCAACCGCGAAGAAGACGTCGGCCACCAAAACGGCAGTCGCCAAGACGCCGGCCACCAAGACCGCGGCCACCAAGACCGCGGCGACCAAGACCGCTGCGTCCAGGACGACGGCCACCAAGACGGCCGTCAAGAAGGCTCCGGTGAAGCGGACGGCGGCGGCCCGATCGGAGTGATCCCGCCTTGATCCGATGGTGGGATCGGAGCGGACAGACAGTGGTCAGGGCACCCGCCACCGATACCCTGACCAGGTGACAACGTCCGCCGAGCAGTCTGGCCGCCCGGAGCAGGGCCCCACCGGTGTACCCGAACCGGACCAGTCCGGCCTTCCGGTACAGGACCACGACGTCGCGGCGGTGCTGCGGGTCGCCTCCTTCCGTCGGCTCTGGCTGGCGCTGGCCGGGTCGAGCTTCGGGGACTGGCTCGGGCTGCTGGCCACCACCGCGATGGCTCATCAGCTCGGCCACGGCTCCTACGCCGAGGCCAACCTGGCGGTGGCCGGGGTGCTGATCCTGCGGCTGGCTCCAGCCGTGCTGCTCGGCCCGCTGGCCGGCGCGCTGGCCGACCGGCTGAATCGCAAGTTCGTGATGGTCACCGGCGATCTGCTGCGCGGTGTGTTATTCATCACTATCCCGATCGTCGGTAGCCTGCTCTGGCTGTACGCCGCGACGATCCTGATCGAGTGCTTGGCCTTGTTCTGGTCGCCGGCCAAGGAAGCGACGGTGCCGAACCTGGTACCGCGCAACCGGCTCGAGGCGGCCAACCAGATGAGTCTGGCGACCACCTACGGCACCGCCCCGATCGCGGCCCTGGCGTTCTCCGGCATCAGCCTGCTCAACGGCATTCTGGACAACCAGGTCCAGCACTTTTACACCAAGCCGGTAGATCTCGCGCTCTACGTGGACGCCGCCACCTTCATCATCTCCGGCCTGGTGATCTCCCAGTTGCCGATCCCGGAGCGGCGAGCGGGTGACGTGGCCGAGCGCGAATCGGAATCGATGATGCGCTCGATCCTGGACGGCTGGCGCTTCATCGGCACCACCCCGCTGATCCGCGGGCTGGTGGTCGGCATGCTCGGCGCCTTTGCCGCCGCCGGCTTCGTGATCGGCCTGGCCACCACCTTCGTTTCGGACCTGGGCGCCGGTCAGCCTGGATACGGGGCGCTGTTCGCGGCGGTCTTCTTCGGTCTCGCGCTGGGCATGTGGGTCGGCCCCCGGATACTGTCCGAATTCTCCCGTTACCGGCTGTTCGGCCTTTCTCTGATTGCGGCCGGTATGTTCCTGGCGGCGCTGGCGCTGATCCCGAACATCGTGATGGCGTTCCTGTTCACGATCGGTCTGGGGGCCTGCGGCGGGATCGCCTGGGTGACCGGCTACACCCTGCTCGGGCTGTCCGTCGACGACGAGGTCCGCGGCCGGACCTTCGCCTTCCTCTCGTCGTCGTCCCGGGTCGTGCTGATCGCCGTGCTCGCCGCCGGGCCGGCGCTGGCCGCGGTGATCGGCCGGCACACCATTCATTTCAGCGATGACGCCAAGCTTGTGTACAACGGGGCGGCTTTCGTCTTCCTGATCGGTGCGGTGCTGGCGATCACTCTCGGCGTAACCGCTTACCGTCAGATGGACGATCGGCCCGGAGTATCGCTGACGCGCGAGATCCGGCAGTTGTGGTCCGAGCGCCGGGAACACCCGGTCCAGGCGGCCCGGCTGTCGTACCCGGGGGTGTTCATCGCCTTCGAGGGCGGCGACGGCACCGGCAAGTCGACCCAGGCCCGGCTGCTGGCCGACTGGCTACGGGCTGATCAGGGGCATGACGTCGTGCTGACCCGGGAACCGGGAGCCACCCCGGTCGGGGTCCGGCTGCGGGAGGTGCTGCTTGGCCACGGTTCCGATCTGGGTTCGCGGGCCGAGGCCCTGCTGTTCGCCGCCGACCGGGCGCACCACGTGTCCGCCGTGGTCCGGCCGGCGCTGGAACGAGGCGAGATCGTGATCAGCGACCGGTACATCGACTCGTCGGTGGCCTACCAGGGAGCCGGCCGGGAACTGGAAGGCGATGAGGTGGCCCGGATCTCCCGGTGGGCGAGCGACGGCCTGGTTCCCGATCTGACCATTTTGCTCGACGTTGATCCGGCGATCGGCAAGACCCGCCGGGAGGGTGACCCGGGTCGGCCCGAGGCGGACAAGCTGGAATCCCTGCCGGATGATTTCCATGCCCGGGTGCGGGCCCGGTTCCTCGACCTGGCCCAGCATGAACCCCATCGGTACCAGGTGATTGACGCCGGGCTGGCGGTCGAGGAGATCCAGCAGCAGGTGCGCCGCCGGGTCCGGAACGTGCTGCCGATCTCGGCCCGTCGCCGGGCCGAGCTGAAGGAGCGGCTGACGGCGGAGGAAGAGGCTCGTCAGCGGCGGGCTTCGGCCGAGGCCGAGGTGCGGCAGATGGACGCCGATCTGCGGGCCAAGCGGATCAGCGAGAGCCGGGTCCGGGACGAATCCCGGCTGCGGGCCCGCGAGGAGGCCGAGCGTCAGCTCCAGGAAGAGGCGCAGCGTGAGTTGCGCAGCGAGCAGAGCCGCCGGGACCGGGAGGAGACCGACCGGCACGCCGCGGCGGCGGCCGCGGCCGTGCTGGGCGCAGTGACCGGGCAGATGCCGGTGATCGACCCGCAGGTGGTCGATCTGCGCGAACCCGATGCCCGTGATCTAGA